>Ga0102944_1002103_pt1 | contig 12015 bp, 15 predicted proteins | sample SalPonD_shore_MG_FD_78172 | JGI IMG/M metagenome (GOLD analysis project Ga0102944, IMG submission 78172) | Salt pond soil microbial communities from South San Francisco under conditions of wetland restoration - Salt Pond MetaG... | ecosystem: Environmental > Aquatic > Marine > Intertidal zone >... | reverse complement strand
CTCCTCGCGATCGATTGGATTTGTCCTTTCTTTAGGCATAAAGCGCGGCATTTTTTCAAGTACACCTGATAATGCTCCAAAATTAATACATACCGCTTCTTTTTCACCCCGCTGCATCCAGCGACACATACAATAATTGCTTAAGATGGGTTCTGCAGCAAGTTCCGAAAGAATCGCTTTTCCATCTTCTAAAGGAATGGCTTGACCAAAATGTCCATCAGCTCGTTGAGCATTTCTTCCCTTTTTTTCGCTATGAATCATACTTTCCGCCTTCCAACGAAGTAAACGACCAATAATCGGCATTTTAAGTTTATATCCTAAGTTTTTTGACGAGAATCCCATAATCTTCCTGATGAATACTGTTTCGAAGTTCATCCACTGCTCTTCAAGATAATTCACCAAATCCTCTTCATCTCCTATCTGATCCGCTTGATAATTCTTGGCATTCATATACCACTTTTTTCCAGCACCGTGCTTTACACACCATTCACACATTTTTTACTTAACTCTTTTTATTTTTTTTTATATGTAGTATTTTACATTCATTCTATTTATATCTTTTAATTATATCAATAAGCTTATAAAGTTATAGTGACAAAAGTTTGAAATCAAAGTTATTTAGAGGAGATAAGCTGGAAATATTAGAGAAAAAAATAGAATTTAAGATTAGTTGAATTTAAAAAAAAGCTCGAATATTCGTGAAAGTATGGTTCTGCGACAATTTATATATACTCAGATAATATCTGGACCATTAATAAGTGAAGATCAAAAAATTTTTTGAAAAATTCATGGGATGAACATAATACCTTTTTATATAATGAGTTCTAAAATATACACTTAAGAAATCTATTGTTTTAAAGCTAATTAAATAGCGAATTAGATCATTTAAAGAAGTAAAAAATATAAGAGAAGATATAAAATGGCAGATACAGAAAAAATAAAAAAAGTATTCCAGACAATCTGGATAATAGTTTTAGTATTTTTGTGGGTTATGTTCCCATTTTTACCTGGTGATATCTTTTTTTGGATGTGGTTGGCAATAATTTGGTCTATCGGTGGTGGTGTCATCGGAACAATATTTTTCATGGCCGAAAGTGAAAAAAATGAAAAAATTATTGGAATTATTTGGGTAGTTATTTTAGTATTTCTATGGATTTTTTACCCATTCTTCCCTGGCGATATATTTTATTGGATGTTAATTGCAATAATTTGGAGCATTATCGGTGGCATCCTAGCTCTAGGTGTTTATATTCTCAAGAGAAAAAAGTAAATAAATTATTCAGATTTTTTTTCTTTCATTAATTATTTTTTTATTTATTATATCCTTTAACTTATAATTTCCACTGAAGTTTTTGAAGAAATTCTTAATATCTGAGAGATATTGTTAAAGGTTGGCTCATAGAAAATCAATTTAAAAACAGAAATAATAGCTGAAAAATATTCCTAAAAGAGAAGAAGTATTCAAACTATTTTTTAAGGGCTTTCAATTTAGACTGATATTCAGGACAGAGCTTACACTCTGGAAAACGACAGATGGTACCAATTTGTGGTAGACTGCAACTATCGATGAAAGGACAAAATAATTGACGTTCTTTTTTTGATTTAATTGACATAATAATGATGTTTAATATAATTTTACTGACTTTTAGTAAGTATATGGATAATTATTCAATAAGATATATACTTTATTATTATAGCTTTGGTAACCAAAACTATTTAAGGGATGAATTAAGGAAAGCAAAAAGAAGATTTGAATTCATTTTGTCTTTTTAAAAAATAAAAGGAGAAAATCAAAAAAAATGTAAAAAATTATATTTTTATTATCATTGTGATTGAAAAGCTTGGAATGGTGCAGCAGAACATCTCCAAATGGCTATATCCTCAAATCCTAAGATTTCTGCGGAAGTCTTCTCGCCATTGCATGTACGCTTAACCTTATCCCAAAGATTAGATGCAACATGCTCTACTTTTTTATCTTCAGTTATAATTGTACTGGCATCAATATCAATATTACAATCCATCCAATCGCAAGTCTTTGGATTTCCACAGATCTTAATTACTGGGGCAATAGGGTTTCCACAGGGACTTCCTTTTCCCGTGGTCATCACGATTATTTGAGCACCTGCGGCTGCTAACCCTGTCATGGATTCAACATCCAGACCAGGTTCTATCATTAGCCAGAGACCTTTTCCTTTCGGTTTTTCTGAATATTCTAAGATTCCTTGAATTGGTGCTGTACCGGCTTTAGCGATGGTACCTAATGATTTTTCCTCTATGGTGGTTAAACCACCCGTAATATTTCCCGGAGTAGGTTGGATTCCTCTGAAATCTATTCCTAATTTCATTGTATTGTTAAGGAGGGTATCAATAGTTTCCTTTATTTTTTCGGCGATTTTCTGATCTTTTGCTCGTTCCATAAGTAAGTGTTCGGTTCCCACCCATTCTGTAAATTCTGGTAAAATTGAGGTTCCTCCAAGTTCTACGATTTTATCTGAAATTATTCCCACTGCTGGATTTGCAGTTATTCCTGAAATTGAGTCTGAGCCACCACATTCGAGGCCCAAAACTAGATTGGAGAAGTCAAAAGATTCTCGCTTTAATTCTTTAGCCTCTTCCGCCATTTTATTGCCTATTTTTATACCTTTCTCAACAGCTGCTATTGTACCACCCTTTACATCTTGAACATCAAAATATTCTATAGGTTTTTTCGCCCTTTTGATCTGCTTTCCAATTAATTTACTTGTTATATTCTCGCAGCCAAGTCCAACCACGACTGTACCATACACATTGGGATTTTTTCCTAACCCGACCAGCGTTCTTAAAGTATAAGAAAAATCTGGTCCAAATTGTCCACATCCAAGCGGATGAGTAATCGCCACCGAATTTTCTACTTGATTTGAGATCTCTTCTGCTACATGATTTACACAAACTACTGATGAGATAATGGCAATTTTATTACGGATTCCTACCTCTCCCTTAGGTCGCTCGTACCCTAAAAATTCCTCCATTATTGGGACACCTCCTCTAAATAATGACTGGTAATATTATGAGTATGTACCCAGTCCCCGACTGAGATGTCTTCGGTAGCAATACCAATTATTTGACCATATTTCATAATTTTCTCTCCTTTCTGGATATTTTTTAACGCAAATTTATGACCTAATGGAATATCTTGATTAATTTTGATGATTTCGTGATTTACTTCTAATTCCATATCTTGGGAAATATCAACCAAGGCAGTGGCACAGTTATCTTTATCATTATCCATAATTATAAATTTATTCGACATTTCTATTCATTTCTTAATGCTTTATTTTCTATATAATAGTATGATCTTCTAAATTATAATTTATATTAATCCTCAAATTTAAATTAACGTTTAGAATAATTTTTTATAATTCCTTTTTAAAAAAATAGTTTAATTATAAAAATATTAAAATGAATTTGATAGAAAATTAGAAATATTTCAAAATTACAATTAGCCTTAAGATAATGAATATAATATCTTCTATTTAAAATAATTATTAATTGTAAGATTCTTATATAATTATAGAGATTTATGACTTTAAAAACAATTAGGATTGAGGAGGAAATTTATAAACAATTGTTGGAGAAAAAAAAAGAGAATGAAAGCATGTCTGATGTGATAGCGCGTATTTTAAATATTCATCAAGAACCAAAAAATATTAAAAATTTTTTTGGGATAGAGAGAGATTTGCCAGAAGAATATTTTAAAATTATGGAATTAGATCGAGAAGGCTTACGAGAAGAAATTAATAAGAGATTTACTTAAAAATAATTTTCTTTGATACTGGTGTGCGATTCAAATTTTAAATGGAAATCAAAGTTTAGAAGATTTGGTTAAGAAATTTAAAGTAGGAAGTTTCGGAATTACAACTCCTTCTATCTTCGAATTATATCATGGAATTTACAAACTTAGAAGTAGAATAAACTATGATATCATCTTCTAAAACTCTTATTTGTAAATAAAGTGGTAATTCTGAAAAAATTTGATATCATATTGTGTTGAAAATAAATTAATTTTTATCGAAACGGAGAAAGAATTAAAAATAAATTTATTGAATTTAAAATTTATTTATTATTCTTTTTTAACTGATCTTTGAATTTCGTTATAATCTGATTCTTAAAAGAATAAAAAACAGTTAAATCTTCTTGAATAATATGATAAATCCTCTCATTATTTACTTTTGTATATAAATGACCGAGTAAATTCCTCAAACCAACGAATTTAATTAAATTTTCTTTTATCTCCTCATTTATAATATTTAATTTCATTAAATCTTCAAATATTTCACCATAAGTTTCAGGTGTGCTAATTTTATTTATTGATAAAACATGTGCACCAATATCGATGCAGATATTTGTGGATAATACTAAGGCTCTCTCAGCCCCTAAAATTGTCGAAAAATCATTTAAGAATTCATTTTTTGAGATTTTTTTGATTCTTTCTAATTCTTCTAATACCTTATTAAGATATTCAAATCGTTTTATTATCACGTCTGGATTAACTTTCATCCCCATAAACCTCTCTGAGAAAAAGATTATCAAAATGATTTAATAATGGTTTAATATCAAGATAATGAGTTATTACTTTTAATTCAAATTCATCTTTGAGGTTAGAATTTTTGCAATAAAGAATTTTTCCATATTTTATTACTTGGAATAAGAACCTAGGAGATCTCTTATTTAATATCCTTACATCAACACTTATTCGATAATTAAATAATTTTTCGATTTCATAACTTAATTGAGCAAAATAAAGAGAAGGTTCTTTAAAATTTTCCTCTAAAACAATTCCTAAATCAATATCACTAAACTTAGTTTGATATCCTTGTGCATAAGATCCAAATAAATATACAAGATTTATTTCACTTCGATTTTGAAAAATTTGCTTTCCTTTTTGCTTTAATTCTTTAATTGAAATTACATCATATTGAGGTCTTTTCATATTATTAGGGTAAGTATCTTTTCTTTACATTATTTAAAGATTTATAAGTATTTAAATTTAGAAGGAATAATTATTATTACTTTAGGTTATTTCTAAATTACCAAAACAATATATCAATAGTTTTATGCAAGAATTGTTGACATTAAAATTAAATTTTAATTCTTATTCAAAACTTTTTTCTTATATTTTTTCTAACCACATCGAGAAACATCTGTATTTGAAATACTAATTCTGCTCTTTTTAGATTATGCATTTTATAAAAATAACTCAGAGCCTTCTTAGTAATATGTTCAAATTCCCTCCTTGATATTGGATCACTTAATTAAAAAATTTATTCGACATTTATATTTCTTTTTTAATGCTTAGTTTTCTATACAATACTTTCATTTTCTAAATTATAATTATTATTAATCTTTATATTTAAATTAAAATTTAGTTCTAAAATGAGATATTAAAACAATATATTTGAATTTGATTTTATATTCTTCATTATAATAGTACTAATTTTTTATTTATCTAACTCAGGATTATAATTAGTCTATAGTATACTAGAAATTTTTGAGCGAAATATCATAAAACTTTTGGAAATCATAAAAAATGGATGAAAAATTAAGCGAACTTGCGCAAAAAGCGAACCTCCTCACTAATATGGGGTTAAAATATGAATCTAACGGTTATTATGAGGATGCTTTGAATTGTTATCAGGAGGCATTAATGATCAATGAGCATTTGGGTGATCTTAAAGGAAAGGCGGACTGCCTTAATAATATAGGGATTGTTTTTAATGCGCGAGGTAATTATGGTGAAGCGTTGAGGGTTTATAAGGAAGCCCTAATTATGGATGAACACCTGAACGATATTTCGGGAAGAGCAACTCGGCTTAATAATATTGGTGAAATATTTAGAGTTACTGGGCAATATAAGAAGGCATTGAAAAATTATGAGGAGGCTTTAAAAATCTACGAGCAATTGAAAGAAACTTCGAGAAGTGGGGTAATCCTTAACAACATCGGATTGATTTATGATGCACGAGGCGAGTATAAGAAGGCAATAAAATTTTACGAGGAGGCTCTAAATATTTCCGAAAAATTGGATGAAATTTCAACAAGAGCAACACGCCTTAATAACATTGGAGTAATATATAAGAAACAAGAGAATTATGAGAAGGCATTGAAATTTTATTCACAAGCATTAGAGATCGACGAGCACTTGGGTGACATGCCCGGGAAAGCAACCACTCTTAACAACATTGCAACAATTCAATTCATACAAGAGCATTATGAGGAGGCTATACATAGTTTTGAACATGCGTTGCAAATTCTTACAGAGTTAGGCTTAGAAAACTCCGCAAATGCTCAAACTTTCAGAAATAATATAGAATATGCAAAACAAAAGCTTAATGAAGGCTAATCTTCAAGATTAATTTTAGTATAAAAATAGTATATAAAAATTTATTAAAAAAAGGCTTACCCGGGAAATAGTTTAGAAAAATTTTACAAATAAAATCTATTTTTATCTCAATTTCTTCTCTATTTTTTCTAATCTGGCGTTAATTTCTTCTAAGCTATTATAGATATTTTCTAAATGAGTATTAATAGCCTCTTCAATTTTTTCGGTTTTTAAATATGTTAAAAATCCCATTATAATTGTTTCCTCTTTATATTTAAATATTTTGTATATTATGTCATTTTACATATAGGATTTACCTATTTAATATTTTTTATTCATTATATTAAAATTATTATATAAATCAAAAACTTCTTTCCAATTTTTTCCTTTAAATAGAACCTTCAGATCTGTAGCTTAGATTGCCTATGACTTATAAAATTAAGATCAATTTGAAAAAAATTAATGGCTGCGATGAGAATTTATTTAGAAGGGAGATTATTCTATTAGATGATAAAACCGGCGAGCGCTTTCTTAAAGAGTTTGATGCGTATTTGGAGATGTTAAATGCACTGTCATTCGATAATAATATGAAAGTAAAACAATTGAAGTATTTTATTCACACCTATAAAGTCCACGATATCACCTACAATCCGAAAGTAGTTACCATTAATGCCGAGAGAAATGTCAGAAATAATTCGGGTAAAATTCGCGTAGATTCGGAAAATTATTCATTTAGCCATCCTTCTAATTAAAATTCTCTTTTTTTATTTATGATGATAGCTTACATTTAATTCTTTATAGCGGTGAAATCTTATGATGAGTCCCACAATATTTGCAGTCTTTATAAATAACTATTCGTGATTTAGAATGTTTGAATCTCAAGGGTTTTCCACATCCTCTACATGCTGCGGCTTGCCGTAATACAAAGATATATGTATTGGTTAAATATTTTTTACAATGAGGACATCTCACCACTTTAAAATATTTTTGGTTGTTTATCACTTTCATTTTCTCTCCACAATGTTCACATTCAACATCTATACCCAATATGTTTTTATCCTCTTCAAACGCTATTAATCTTTTATGCGAATCACAGATGGCATATCTTCTACTATATGTTTCTGGATCATTCTTATCAAAGACAACATAATTGTATTTTCTGCATATTGTTTTCTCTGGTAATTGAGAATATTCAATCACTTCTTTATTAAATTTAATACCATCATCAAAACTAATAGATGACTCGTAATGGCTGTGATAGGTATGAGTGGCATATTTACAATTAAGACAAGAATTTTGCGGGACAAATATTTTCTCTAAATCCTTATTGGTTATATCAAACCTCTGTTCTCTGAAATTTGGTATACGATCTGCTCTTATTGGTTTCTGCTGTCCTTTATTTGTTTCGCTATTTATTTCATTTCTGGTACCACATTTTTCGCAGATTATCTCATCTTTTTCTAGAAGTCTTCCACAATTTTTGCACTTTCTATTCATTTTTTATTTTTATTTCCAATCCATTTTTTGATTTGAGCCTTGATTCATAGAATAATTAGACCTCTTATTTTTAAATTTTACCCATATAATCATCATTAATTTATGATTTAGAATATCAGAGTAAAAAGACCGAATAAAGACGCGGCAATAATCGTAATTATTTTACTTCCGATCATTACTTATAATAAATATTTCAAGATAATTATTCTTTTAAATTTATTTTTTCCAACACTATATGCCCAACCAGTTGTTTTGATATGATTGGGCACAACTCGAGCAATAACCGGAAAAATCTTCGGCCTCTTCATTATTAATATACCTTCCACTTTTTTCATATCGGCATAAAGATCACAAAATTTATTAAAAAAAGGTGGCAGGGATTTTCAAAGGATAGAAAAAATTGAAGTATATTCCTTTTGATTAACTGTATTCTCGTTCTTAATAATAAGGTCATTTTTCTTAGGTATCTTCAAGATTAATTTTAGTACAAAATTATTTTTAGTATAAAAATAATTATAAATAAAACTTTTAACTTTTATGGTTCTTTTAAAGCATCGAGAACATCTTTGGGAGTGTTTAATGTATATTGAATATGCTTTCTTAGAACTTTTGGGATTGAGTCTAGATAAAAAAGACCATACTTATAGCTATATTGTATCAATTCGATATGATTATCAAAATACTTGGCGCGGCTTAATTTTAAATTATAATTCAATTTATTTTTTATCTCTTCAAAAGGGCATATATAATTGTTTCTTTTAGGTTCAGTAAATAATAAAATATTTTGGATCTTCTCTGCAAGCTCATCCACTTCTTTCTTCGAACGTTTCTCTGGAAAAATATCGGAAATATGAAAACTAAAGCAAAATAAAGCTTTCCCATTTTTTATTGCTATTTCCTTATTCCCACACTTGAATGAATCGTATAAAATGAAAAATTTATCACTTAGAAAATTGATATCATTTCTTATTAATAAGTGCCCTTGAAAAAAGTCGGCCATTGTGCTAAAAAAACAATAAAATTGTTTACGATACATGTTTACCTAAAGGAAATTCACCTATTTAAATCCCCTTATTTATTTCATATTTGTAAATAATGATTTGTTCCCGATTTATAACCGAGTAATAATTTATTTTTTTTGTTTAATTTATTTTGCTTATCGAATGTGGATATTAAGTTATTATGAGGTTAATTATTTTAAGGGAATAACTCAAATCCGGATTTGAGTTAAGATTTTAATCTGAAATTGTAAAAAAAAGGTGGCAGGGGAGGGATTCGGACCCCCGAAGGCCTTTGCCACTGGATCTTAAGTCCAGCACCTATGATCGGTCTTGACCCATCTAAAAGCGACCTTTAGCCTCCTTGACCGTTTGTGGGCAAGAAAATTTGACCAGACTCGGTAACCCTGCCTGTGTATTCTTTAAATAATTTTATGTTGAGTTAAAGAGTGTTTGTTATACAATTTATTATAAGAAATTATATTTATCAAGAATTATGATTTTAATTTAAATTTTTAGATTACGCAATTTAGATTAGTCTTATATTCAAAATAAAATGAAACAAAAGTCAATAAACCTAAATAGTATAATTTTTTATTATAAAATATATAAAGTAAAACATCATTACTAATTATTAATAATTAGGTATTTTTCGAGATAATCATAAAAAAAAGGTGCGTAGATAATTCCCGTTGGTATTCTTGTTATTCGGTGGGATAATGAAATAGGACCGATAAATGAAGGTTTTTATCCAGATAATTTAAGGATTACAAATAATCTATTAACACAAGTATATAGTTCACATCGATATCAATCATTAAAACCCGGATTTGCTTCTATTTCATTAGAGAATTATAAAATAGTCTCCTTCTTTTCCGGAGTTGGGCAAGAGCATATATCAAAAGAAAATTATGTAGTTGCTCTATTACTTCGTAGAGATGAAAAGCCTCAAAAATATCGCGAAGCGCTAAAAAAAATCGCTGCTAGCATCCTAGATAAAATTGAAGATGAAAAATTTAGAGAGTTACTTCCAGAGTTGTATCTTGATTTAACAAAGATATAATGAATTTTCTATTTTAATCTTCAATATATAATTTACATCAATTATATTTATTTAGAATAAAAATGCTTCAAATTTAATAATCAAAATCTTACTTTTCAGATACCAAGATAAAGGAATGAATATAATAAAGAAATTATTTTTTAATGATCAATTTTCCCTCAATATTTTCCTCGATCAATCCTTCTTCTTTCAATTTATTCACATTTTTTTTGACGGTCACCATAGGTATGCCTAAAGAATTCTTCAAGAAGTCAATATTCATGCCTTTACCCCCTACATCCTTAATTATAAAAAATGTTTTATACAATGAATCTTGTTCCATTAAATCTTTTAATTTTTCATATTCTGCTGCCAATCTACCTACAGTTTCTTTGTATTTTTGATGTTCTTGATGTGTTACTCGCATAGCTTCTATCTTTCTCTCTTTTTCTCTATTTTGATCACTTAATTCTTCAACTTTTTTAATAAGGCTTTCATGCTTTTCTTTAATATTTTTAAATCGTGTGGCAAAATCTTTTGCTTCGGATCCTTTTTCTGTTGAGATTAATTTGCTATCTAACAACTCAGATTCAAATTCAGCTATTTGTGATTGTAATTCCGTTACTTCTTTTTGATACTTTTTTGCTATGTCTTCAGCATATGCTTTCAGTTCTTTGATTTCTGATTCTAAATTTTTTATTTTTTCATCTCTTGAAAGAATATCTGATTTTTTTTCCGCTATTTCCATTTTTAAATCAGAGATTTTATCAAAAGACTCATTATATTTTTCTTCTAAAGATTCAATTTGTTTCTTTAATAATTCCATTTCTTTTGTGATTTCTGCTTTCTCTGCTTTTAAATGTTCAATTTGGGTATCTTTGTCATTTATAATTGCTCTCTGGGATCCAATAACTTCTTTTAATTCTACAATATCTGGAGGAAGATCTATTTCATCAGAATCTCTCTTTTTTTTTTGTTCAATAATTTGCTCTTGTTCTTCGATGATTTTTTTTTGTCTTTTAACCATTTCAGTTAATCTATCTATTTTTTCTTGCATTTTGGCTGTCTTTTGTTCGCTTGATTCAATATTATCCAGCATATCTTTCAAGTTTCTATCTTCTGACATTTTATGTTTTACTCTAATTTCTAATTATTAATTTAAAAGATATATAAAATTTTTGAATTAAAAAGTTTTAGTATCTATTAATTCATCATTAATCTGTGATTATATAAAAAAAATTAACAATAATAATAATTTTGTTTTAACCTTAAAATAGGTGCTAGTAATATTTTTGTGATATATTTTTACCACGATTCAATAGAATGCTTCATTTTAATTAAGTTTCAATTTATTGAAAAAGAGAAACCATTAATGCTTGAATCACTCCAATTTTTCAAGCTAAGGAAGCAAATAGAGACATATATAAAAAAAAATTCTCTAGAATTAATAAATAAAGAAAATTTAAAATCTTCTGAAAAAAATAAGATTTATAATTTAGTAGAAGTAATCAAGGAATATTTATCTGGAATTAAAATTAACCTGTATGCAAAAATCCAAGATTTAAATCTCTTATTAGATATAAATAAGAAATTTAATAGTGAATTTTCCAAAAAGATGATTAAATGGCTTTTAAATAACGTACCATATGGGCAGACAACCTCTTATTATGAGATTGGAAAAAATATTAACTCTAAAGCTTATAGAGCAATAGGAAATATACTAAAAAAGAATCCTTATCCTTTATTTATCCCTTGTCATCGAGTTTTAAGAAAAAATGGGCAAATTGGAGGTTTTATGGGTAAAAAGCAAGGAGAGTGGCAAGTAGATCTTAAAAAAAAACTATTGCAGATAGAAGGATATCAGATTTAGGATAAAAAAATATTCCAACAAAAATTACATACAGAATTGAGAAATTTCATATTTAAAATCCTTGGATTTAGAAATAAAATGTGAATAAAGTTCCCACACTCACATCAAAAGCATCTATTTCCGCGAGATTAGCCTTTTTTATTTCATCGAGAAAATTTTGTCCCGTACAATGAATAGGGAAAAGATATAATTTATTCTCAAATTTTTCAAGATCTCTCAAATAGTCAATAGTTTTTGCTATTCTTACTGG
>Ga0102944_1002102_pt1 | contig 12021 bp, 5 predicted proteins | sample SalPonD_shore_MG_FD_78172 | JGI IMG/M metagenome (GOLD analysis project Ga0102944, IMG submission 78172) | Salt pond soil microbial communities from South San Francisco under conditions of wetland restoration - Salt Pond MetaG... | ecosystem: Environmental > Aquatic > Marine > Intertidal zone >... | reverse complement strand
TATTTTGCGGTGTTCTCATCTACCGGTAAGGTTGTTACCGAATTGAGCTCAATCTATCAAGCAGATACTGAGGCACTCTACAGTGCCACCATTGATGCATTTGTGATCACTGGTGGTTTGGTACTGGGTCTACTTACCTCCTACAAATCATTGAAACTTCGTAAGCAGTATGGTCGGGTGGATAATCGTATCAGAATCAGTGGAGGATTGACAGAAAGAAGATTCGATCCGATTTTGTTTGGCAGTCAGGCAGCCATCCTTGCTGGATTACTGGTTTCTGCGTTCTTTTCTTTTACATTCTTTGCATCGGCAACTACTGCTCAAATTGGTCAATTTATGATCTTCGTCGTTATTGGTGGTGCGATCGCAGGTGCAATTCAGGAAGAAGGTGAGACTTGGATTCTTTCTTCCTATGGTATTTTTATCTTTTTCACCTCGCTTCTACTGATTTTTAGAACGGGACAACAACCGGCATATGCCTATGTTGTGGTTCTTCAGTTATTCTTAGTACCAATTCCATTTATCATGTTACTATCTACCAATTATGAGAAGGTACTGAAGAAAGCGGATATCACCAATCCTGATTGGTTATTCGATACAATACCCTTCCTCAGTTTTCTCAGTCTGTTTTTAGCATCACGTAAACAGGAACTTGCTCGTCGGGCTTATGAGAAAAACCTTGAGGAGGAAATCAGTACCGAAGCATTGCCATCACAGATAAAAATCACAAAGAGTTTGCTTCAGAATACCGATAGCAATGCCTATCGGTTGGTTCGTCATTACTTTGAATTACTCTTCACGTATACAGCATCATACGAGGAGACACAATTTGTTACGTTGCCTACGTATAATCAATTCCAACAATGGTGGACCTCTCGAACTGGTTCGAAACCAGATGATCAGCAAGAAATATTTTTCAATGAGGCTGATCAATTACTTTGGGATCCAGATTATCAACCAGAAGATACTAAACTGGCTGAATTGGAAGATGTTGGTAAGAAAATGGTGCTGAAAATCCAATAGGTGAATTATCATGTCAGAAGGAGTATTACTTGCCAAACGTATTGAGGGACTTTCTATTGTTGCCCGGGAGAAAGTATCAAGCTTTCTCGCAGGTAATCGTAGATCTCTCTTTCTTGGTACGGGAACTGAATTCGCAGATCTCCGTGAGTACGTATATGGTGATGAACAAAGATATATCGATTGGAGGGCCACTGCCAAGCGGCAAAATAAGCTGATAGTTCGAGATTTTGAAGTTGAACGTAATACCAACATTATCTTCATTGTTGATGCCTCAGCATCGATGATGTTAGGTGAGAAGGAAACCCGTGCCAAAGCTGCCACGATCGCAATCGCCTCTCTTGCCCATGCAACTATTAAGAATAAGGATTTCTTCGGTTTGGGTATCTTCTCAGATGAAGTGAGTGAGTTTGTACCACCTCGCGGTGGCAGACATCAGGAATTTCTTGTCTACAAAAAACTTCTCAATATGGTTCCTGAAGGTAAAACTGATTTGGGTGATGCATTGAAACACCTGGCCACTACCATCAAACAGCGGAGTATTTTCATGGTATTGACTGATTTACATGATAATCTCGATGATATGTTCAAAGGTTTCAGAATTACCAAAGGATTCAACCATGAGATAAAGGTTATCCAGTTGACAGATCGTGGTGAGTACAAACTTCCAGACAAAGTTGGTAAGATTAAATTCATCCATCCCGAGAAAGGCAAACCAGAAGTAGCTGATTTTGGTGATCCTTTGGTATCTGGGCTCTATTCTTATGAAATTACCAAACGAAGACGAGAATTGAAATCCTTCAAGCGGAAGTTGCGGGGATTGAAAATTGATGTGATCGAGAGTTATAGTGATAATCTGGTCGAACAAATTCTCCTGGCATATTTCAGTGCGAAAAAAGGAGGTAGAAAACGATGAAGAAACTTTGGATCACCATCATAATTACCATATTATTGACTTCATCAGCATTTGCTGCTACACATGCCTCAAGTGCAGGTGGTGATGCTCCTCCACCCAGTGGTAATCCCAGTGGGGGTGGTGGTGGCGGTGGTTCTCCACAGTTTTATGATTACTATATCCCCCTGGTCTTTGGTCCGAGTAACAAATTGGGAGAATCCGAGATCATTTTTTGGACAATCTCACCGACAGCAATTATCACCACCTTTGCTCAGAATGAATTTGGTAGCAATGTTGCCCGACAGGATCAACCAGCGAAGATTGTTTTCAAACCAAGTGAGAACCGTGGATTGACCAATGGTTCGTTGATTCGTACCACTGCTCCTGTTCAGATGACTGGTCAACGCGTAAATGAAGACATTTACAGTGACCATTCTTTTGCCTATACTATTCTTCCCCGGCGGATGATGGGATTTGAGTATTATGCACCATTTGATGGAAGTCTCTCTATTCTTTCACTCAATCAACAAACAGAGGTTCGAGTCACGAGAGCTGGTGGAGAAACCAGTACCTATGATCTTACAATTCCTGCTGAGACTGTAACGGTGCCTGTCCACCGGGGTGATTACATTAATAGCAGTAATCCCACTGTAGGTGCATTCTATACTACACAGGATGGTGTTTCTGCATCTATGGCTGTTCCACGATATCTACATGGAGCAAATTATTATTTTGATGGGAATGTCGCCGCACCTCGTGATCAGGAAATTGATCGATCACGTGTAAATATCATTCCCAGTCAACCTACACCACTCGAGGTGGCTTATGTAAATGGAACAGTAGCTAGTTTCAATATCTTCGGACCAACTGAGATCAAATTAGATCCCAATATGCGGTCTATCCATGCTGATCGTGGGAAATTAGCCGTGAATTTGGCGATTAAATTCTCCTATGGTGGAAATTCAAGGGCAAGTACCGTACAGCTGATGTCCATTGATGAAATGCGAGCAGGTGAATTTTTTGTAACCCCAGATGGATATTCCACACATTTCAGTATTGGTAAATCATTGACTGAATTCAATTTCACCCGTTATGATTACCAAAATGATCAGTATATTGCTAATAGTCGAACGAAAGAGACGGGATTTGAGAAAAATGTAATCGAGGTGGTAAGTAGATATGACTCACAATTTATCATTGCCTCGGACTATCTATTTGGATATTCAACCTCTCCGGGATTGGCATCACATCCTATGGCACCATCTGTGTCATTCGTGAATGTCCCCCTCAATCCAAGTACTCAGAAGAATATAACTGGATTGAAAGCAACTTGGTATCGGTATGCCAATCTTGCAGTTACCGGCTTTCAAATTATTCCTGGTTCATTGGAGGAATATACGGGCCAATTGATTCATATTGAGGTCAAAGCTAATGGTACTTTACCTGCAAGTCATTTTAAATTGAAGATTTCCATTGATGGTGAGGCAGTCATCGAGGAGAGTTATGATTTTCTTCAGGTAAATGATACTTTAGAATTCAATATCAGAAAATTCCTACCTATAGGTAAGAAAAGTCTGCATGTCTCAGTTAATGTAGACACTGACAATACGGTTAGTGAAATCAATGAAGATGACAATACTCTAGATCAGACGCTACCAGTACAGCGTAATTTCAGATTACGTTTTTCACTGATCTTAATTCTTATAGGTATAATTGTCTACAGTATCTACCGACTAAGAAAATGGTTGAAACAACGACAGAAGGTAAATCGTGCCCATGTCGATGCCATATTGAATTTTGAGGAGGAAAGCTGAGATGAGCCAGCAAAAGGAGAAGAAGGATACGAAGAATATTGAAGAAAGAATTACCGAGTTCTATACTAAGTATCAGAAAATACTGAATCCACTCCTAGTCATCATAGGTGGTATCATTCTTGGAATATTAATTGCTCCGAATTTGAATTGGCCACCTGTTCTGGCAATTTTCGCCATCTATGGTCTATCGATTCTGGGTTATATTCTCATTAGATTTGTCAATTTCTACCGGGGAGAGGCAAGGATGGAGCAGGAATTCAATCAATTCTATGCCTCGCATTTTCTGTCAACATTCTATAAGATCTACTTTCCCGTCATTATTCTAGCACTTATTGGTCAAGTAATCACGGATCTCTTGCTCAGACCTGCAGAACTTGGTGGTACTGGGATCCTTGATTACACGAAAATCTCACCAACCTTCATGCTCCGACTTATCGTTGGTAGCCTCCTCACTGGTCTAGGCATTATGGCTTTAGTTGATTATGAAATGAAGAAAAAGAACTTGAGTTACTCTGATCGTGTAGGTCAAACTTCATTTGTCAAATCTTTTGGGTATATTATTCCACTATCAGGTCTGTATTTTGGATCCGTTTTCATTATCCGATTTATTATACGGCAGATATGGGGCCCTGCTGTACTGATCCCATCGCAAAACCTCTCATTCAACATTGACTATGGTGTCAATCGTGTGGCTCGAATTTGGGATCTGCTATCTGATGTGGAGAAAACCCTGATACTGATCACCTTTGTGGTGATCTATATTGCCATGGAATTCCTTCTCCGTGGATTGGTCACTCGAGAAGCCAAAGGTTATCATCTTGGCGGTACTAGTATTGTATTTGTACCTGCTGTAATCCAGGCGATGGCATTTACCAGTGGAGTGATGCTCTTTACTGATACGATCTATTACCTGTATTCAGTCTTTGATGCACTAATGCTTGGATTTGTAATGGGGATTATTATCTGGCGTACTGGAAATTTCAAATCAGCAGTATTCTCTGCACTTTTTATCCGATTACTCGATACTCGTGTTCAATTTCAGGAAGTAGTTTTGAAATCACTTCCACGTGCATTTGGAACCTATAATCCATCAGATAATGTGACAACCTTGTCTGAGACGTTAGGTAACTATTTTATCTATATCCAGATCTTCCTAGTGGCAATTGCACCATTTATTATCATCGTAAGCTACGAGGAAGTTGGAAAAGTCGCCAAGAATCTGTATGCAGGTCTCAAATCTCAGTGGTTTGGTATTTTAGTCATGGGGCTTGCATTTTTCATTATTGATTTGGTATTCTCATTCATCACCTCTTCTTTGAGTAGTTTGGGAGCACTAGGTGTATTTGTTGGTTTCATGTTAGCACTGTTTGTGTTACGATTTGTCCTGGGTATCTTTTTCCAAGTTTTGCCTCCACCAAACCAGATGCCAATACTCGATAGTCAGGGCGATATGTTTGATGGAGAGTTACCATTGAACCTGAAAAAGGATATTGAGTATTTGGATTCCACTAAAAGTTGGTATGAATTTCCCAAGCGGATGGGCTACCTCGGTGCTTTCGGATTTATTTATTTTCTATTCTTATCAGCAACGTATCGACAATTGGTCGGACTTACTCCGGTTGAGATTATCAAATTCTTCGTCTTCCTGGTTATTCTACCAACAGCATTAATTGGTTCTGCGACCTACCTCATCTCAAGAGCATACAGTAAAGGATTTTTCTTTGCTGAGAAATGGAGGACAACTCTGATCAATCTTGCTCTAGTTATGTATGTTATCAATGTTTTAATTTGGACTAATACGACTTCTACGGTCAATTTTAGCTGGAGATTAATTCCCTTTGGAGTATTTTTCATCTTGCTATTATGGCCAAAACCTATTGAGAATCCAGTAATGGATCTTGCCCATGGTCTTGCTAGAGATGGTCGGTATGCAACATTCAGGTATATGGAGGATAAATCAGATCTTGTTGAGGAAGAATTTACTAATTTATTGGATTTACCCAGTGATAATATCATTGTCGGTACATATATTCTTGCTGCTAGACATGGGATTATTGATGGAGATACCTTACTGACGAATTTACGTAATAGAAAGGCAATGGATTCTGCAGAGGTCATCGGGTCTATTTTGGCAGTTGGATTACTAAGATTCAAACCCGCAGAAGGAGTAATTCTTGATATCCTGACTGAAGAAGATCTTAACAATCGTATGGCTGGGTACTGGGTGTTAGGTAAAATAGGAACTAAAACATCATTGTCACGAATGGCAAAGATACTAGAAGAAAATCCCAAGAAAGATTTAGTGCCAATTGCTGAAACAGCAATTCTCTCGATTGATCCCAACTATCCACTTGCAGGAATTCGTGATTCCATCCAGATTGCTTAATACAGATTCATGACTTTCCAATGTTAGTTAATTTTGTATACTCCAAATTCCTTCTATTAATTTGACCATTTTTTTATAGCATTAGTTATTATTTCAAATTAGTCTTATAGTAGTTTGAGCTATACGACTGGGTTGAGTGAGTAGAAACAATGGATCCAATTCTGGAAAAAGTGACAAGCCCAACAAATCCGAATGACTTAATCGGTAGGAATGATCAGATTGATCAATTTCATGAGGTACTTATGGAATATATCAGATCTAATCCAGTACTTCGCTGGGTACATATCAGTGGAGTTGCCGGTGTAGGCAAGTCATCTCTCCTTAGAAAATTTCGAATGATGACTGAGATGGAACGAGTAGCGACTGGAGCACTTGAAGTTCCTATCTCACCAAAAGGCGCAGATGTATTCCTGACTGATCTTAAACAGGTTATCGATGAGATGGCTCCTGAATGGAGAGGATTTATCCAGAAATACCGGAATACAGAAATTGCAGAAGTACTGGCTCCACCTGAGTCAAAGGAAAAAGAGGTAACTGATTCTGATCTGAAAAAGATTGTCGATCAATTCTTTGAGGACCTTGATAAGGTCGATAAGGCAATGAAGAAAGAGAAAATGATGCATGGTATCTTTCTCGATGATCTTGATCGGTTTCTCGATTATAATTATAGTAGTATCTTGCAGGTAATCCCTCGTATTGCCAAACGATTGAAAGATAACCAATACGACCTATTACTGGTAACGACAAGTCATGAATCGGCGAACAAACTCTTAGATCTTGAAAACATGAAAGATTCCGTCTTGCATCTTGTTTTAGAACAGTTCGATTTTAACGAATCTGAACTGATGATTCGAAGACGAACAAATTTGGGAAGATCTGACCGTGAGGATGTTATTCAATCCAGTACTAGATATCCGTTTGATCTAGCCCTTCGAGAGTTGATCAAATCAAAGGAATTAGATCCTGCAGCCTTGGAAGAAGAAGTCATAACGAAAACATTTGGATTCACGTCAGTTGAGGTTGAAATCTTAAAGGATCTAGCAAAGTACGAGTATAACTATTTTAATACTGATGAATTTGTACGGATGTATTCTCTGGAAGCATTGACTAATCTATCAAATAATGTAATGATCAAAATGTCCCAAGATGGACATTTTGCAGTAGGTTCTCGTGCCTTTTGGGAACTGATCTCTCATGTCTACAAGCCAATTGATCCCAGAACTGAGGCAATTTTGATCCTGAATCGTATGAAATACCAAGCAGAACTAGGTCAGATGCCGTCAAACCGTGATTTCGACATACTACGAACCCATTTCAGAAGTATCAAGGATACAGCATTATTATTTGAATTATCTGCACAGATTGCCGAAGCTGCAAAAGCAGCACTCGATGGGGGTCTAGTTCAAACTGCTTGGGATATGCTTCAGCTTGCCACGCTTGGGTTGGAACCTACAGAGGATTATGAGAAAATCGCCGATCTCCAGGAAAATCTGGCAAAAGGATTTGCACGAGTTGGTCATGATTACTTCGCAGCCCAGGCATTTGAGGCTGCAGGTAGGTATTTCGAGCTCGCAGACATCGATTGGAGAAGTGTAACCAATTATCGAGAAGCAGGGCAAAAATACCAGCGAGTTGCTGAAGATACAGAAACGAAAATTTATCATTATGCAATCCGTTCTATGCTAAAGGAATCATATCTAGCATACATTAATGCAAATGAGCCGAGTAGAGCTCAAAGGGTGCTCGAAGATGCCCAGGATCTACTTCGCGACTACAGCCAACATGTTGCGTACTTTAAGAAGTTGGAGGTCAAAGGTGAATAAATCATGTCAGATAGCACAGGAAACTCAAATATCGAAAGTGTAAAGAAAACACTAGCTACTCAAATCAAAAATCTCAGAGAGAATCTCATCAGAGAGACGGACAGATTTGGAGGGAGGGCGAAGGAGAAATTTGATCAGACCCGAGACGAGGCAAGCAAACGTCGAGATGAGATAAAATCTCTCATCAATGGCATAGTCAAGAATTATAATCAGTTCTCAGTTGAGGAATTAAAGAAATTGAAAGAAAACCTCGAATCTCAACTGGATAAGACCCGTAATTTCTCCAATCAGGTCATAGAGGAACAACAGAAAAAATTGATTACTTCGCTTGAGGAATCGTTATCGACTGTTTCTCAGGTAACTTCCTCAAGAAAAGAAGATCTAAAGGAACTGATTGGTCAGGTAGATAAATTAGCAACGGAATCATCAGAAAAATCCATTGAAATTGTTAAGAATCGTGATCAACAGATAACTGATCAGCTTACAGATGAATTGAAATTAAACAAGGAGAAACTATCGTCTGAAATTGTCAACCTTCAGGATAGTTTCCGTGATGAGATGAATGAAAAGATTGAGAATGTTTTCATGGGTGTGACGATGACTAAGGAAGGTATCAGTGGTATTATCAGTGATACACTCAGTCGATTAGAGGAGAACTTGAACCGTCTTACCGAAGGAATTGATGAGAATTTCACCAAACAGGTAGGTGAAACTCAGGATTTAATTCATGATTACGAGGGAAGATTACTCGAAGTAGTTGAAAATACACAACAGTTGTATGATGAGCATATGGAAGAAATTCTAGAGAAACACTCCCAACAAACTCAACAATCACTTGATAATCTGAATTCTGAATTAAATTCGTTTAAATCTGATATCCTCTCAAAATTAAATAATCTTAGCTCTGATCAGGAAAAGATGCTAACCGAGGCTACGAAAAAACTACAAACCACTGTTCAAAAATCAAAATCAGAGATTACTCAATCTCAAACGAAACTTAAAGATCGTATTGGAGAATTGGTATCAACAAATAAGGAAAGTATTAATCAGAGTATTGCAACACTTCAGACAAATCGTCAGAAGAATAAAGAACAGCTGGATAAAGAGATCGCGGAGAAAATGGATGCTGCCCAAAAACTCTACTCGCAAACAGTATCCGATGCTAAGGGTTTGGTTGATGATAGTACAGCGAACATGACTGGACATATCAAACAAACTACCAGCAGTGTTGAGAATGAAATCAACAAAGTAAACTAAAGGTGCTTATTATGAGTGAATTAAACGAATTACTATCGAAAATTGGTATGGATGAAAAAGAGCTTAAGGTCTACGAACAAGTTGTAGCCTTTGGTTTCCGTACTGCGGGACAGGTTGCAAGTAAGACTGGAATTACCTATGATTCAGCTGCAAATGCCTTAGAATCACTGGCAACAAAAAATTATCTAAAGAAGAAACGAGTCAAAACTGATGAAGGTACCTTGTACTTTCCAATGGCTCCAAAAATAGCTATCTCAGCAGATCTCAGTAAGAGCTTATCCGAACGATTAAAATCTCTGAGTACTAAGATATCAGATATTTGGACTTCTGCAGAGTCAAAGATCGATCAGGATACCAAACAACTCATTGATCAGATCAAAACATTACTCTCCGATTATGCTACTGCGATTGAGCAGTTATCATCGAATAGTCAATCATCAATTGAGACTTGGGCAGAGAATAGCAGTTATTCGTTGAAAGAAACGACGAATGAGACGGTAACGGAGTTCAAACAGGTTACAACCATGCCATTACGAGAAATGGCAGAAAAACTAACAGAATTATCCAATCAGCTTCAAGCAAGCTCTTCACAAAGTGCAGCACAGATTAATGCTAAAACTGATGCTCACCAGGCATCGATAGAAGGTGCGGTTGAAGCGTTGAAAAATGAACTGAAAGAATTTGCTGATGAGGTCAGTTTTATTTTCAGTGGTCGGGTACAGGGATTGAATTCGTTGATTGAGAATACCTCATCTGAGGCAACCACTCGTACAGAATCAATTATTACTGATATCCGTAAGGATTATCAGCAATTCAGAACTGATGAGGAACAGAATTTTCAGCAGATCAATTCAGATCTTATCTCACAGACGATGTCTGCATATTCGTCGAAATCTGAGGAAATCAATCAGCAGAACAATCAATTCCGAGAATCCTTCTCATCACTGATTGATACTGCAGTGAACTCAAATAATGAGATCAAACAGAAAACAATTCAGAGTTCTAACCAGATGCTGGATGATTTCAATACCAAACAATCATCATCGATTCAATCACTTCAGACACAATTCAATCAGGCAATAGAGACGGTTCAGAATAATGCAGTTTCGCAATTAGGAGAACTCCTGGGCTCTACCAGTGCTAGATTGAGTGAACTCCGAGGTAATATTGATGGGAATCTGAATCAATATCAGAATGATCTGAGTGCAAAACTCAATCAATTAACCACTAATGTCGAGAATTCGTTCAGTAGTAGATTTGGTGAGATACAAGGGCTTCTTGGTCAGTTTGTCAATAACCTTAAAGATTCAACGAAAGGAAATGTCGAAACGACTACCTCATCGATTCAGGAGCTCCAATCTTTTCTGATATCATTTCTTGATGAGGTACAGGGCAGTCTTTCACAACAACTGCAGGAATTGACTCATCATGTTGCTAATTCTCTGGACACCATCGTTAGTGAGTCCAACCAATCGATAGATCAATCGGTGACGGAAAGTAAAGAACGACTCAATCAAATCAATGGTGAGTTACATGGTAAACTTCAGGAATTTCAATCCTCAGTAAATGATTTTCTCAGAAATGCAAAATCTGATTTGCAGCAACGACTTGAAACCGCACAATCTTCATTCAAACAAGGTGTGGATCAGGGTGTTGAAGCTTACGAATCCGAATCACAACGGATTCATGAACTTCAATCGGAGCAGATGAATGCGATCAAAAATGAGGCGAAATCATTATCAGCTGAGGCAGTGAAATCCCGAAAAGATGCACTAAATGCTGTCAACAATGGACTCAATGAAACAAAAAATCAGGCTATTTCACAACTTGGTGGTCGTATTGATAATGATGTAGATAAAATCTCTCGGGAGTTGACTCGCTATAACGAGCGACTAGATCGAGAATTACAACGTTTCTATGATGATTTTCATGATAATACCCTCAAACTCCGTGATGATGTCCCCCAGAGTATAGAGAATATGTTCTACGGTCAGACTAATCAACTTGAAGGAATCCGACGTCAATTTGATAGCAATCGTCGATTTATCAAAGAATTCTTTGAGAGTGTAGTTCAGGATCTTGAACCTGGAGATAAGAATTGGAAGCGTAAGGATTTTCAAAAGGAATTCTATGAACGAGCTCAACGGATTCGTGGTGATTTCACCAGATTTGAAAATGATATTCAACGATATTTCGATTTCGCCCTTGAAGATACAGAGGAGATAAAGAATGAAGTATTAGCTGATTTTAATCGTACTATTCAGGATGAAGTGAATTCACTGGATAGTATGGTCTCCGATCAGGCAAGTAAGGCAACAAAAATCACCGATGAATTTGTAAACTCTTTGGATTCACATAAACAACAATTGAATACTGATATGAGTTCAAGTATCAATGAGACAGTATCAGAACTTACTTCACAGATAAGAAAAAGTTTATTGACCAAATTTGAACAACCACTTGAATCTATTATTGGTAAAGCTCAAGCTATTGCCACCGGTACGGAAGGTGTAGATCAGGAAAATCGTATAATCAAAGCACAGAATATCCTCATCTCTAAAATTAATGAGGCTGTAGATACTCTGGTTGGCTCATTACGACAGGCATTTGAGGAGTCAGTTCAGGATCTAGATGCAAAGGTCGAACAATCCATAAAAACCTCAGAGGCAATCGTTACAGGACTTCAACAAGATATATCTGGTGCTTTTGATAATCAGAACCAGACAATTGATCAATTTGCCCATTCGGTTAAAACTGAACTAGGATCGGTTCAGAATCAGGTTAATAATTCACTCAGTTCCACGATTGAACAGACAAAAGATAATG
>Ga0102944_1002101_pt1 | contig 12024 bp, 10 predicted proteins | sample SalPonD_shore_MG_FD_78172 | JGI IMG/M metagenome (GOLD analysis project Ga0102944, IMG submission 78172) | Salt pond soil microbial communities from South San Francisco under conditions of wetland restoration - Salt Pond MetaG... | ecosystem: Environmental > Aquatic > Marine > Intertidal zone >... | reverse complement strand
TATGCCCGGCCAGCGTGGCATGATTGGCCTCCACATTCAATTTGAAATCATCCGCCAGATCATACTTCTGGAGAAAACCGAGCACCGTGGCGGCATCATGATCGTATTGATGTTTGGTGGGTTCGCACGGTTTCGGTTCAATCAGGAACTGTCCGCCGAATCCGATCTTCTTCTTGTAATCCACTGCCATGTGGAAGAAGCGGGCCAGCTGTTCCTGCTCCTGACCATAATCTGTATTCAGGAGCGTTTCGTAACCTTCCCGGCCTCCCCAGAACACGTAGTTTACTCCACCCAGTTCGTGAGTGACATCGATGGCATTTTTCACCTGGGCGGCGGCGTGGGCGAACACATGGGCGTCGGGGTTCGATGCCGCGCCATGGGTATAGATAGGGTCGGCAAACAGACAGGCGGTGCCCCAGAGAAGCTGCTTACCGGTGTCTTCCTGCAGCTGTTTGGCTTCCTCGACGATCGTTTTTAGGTTCCGACAGGTCTCTGCAAAATTTTCACCTTCCGGTGCGATATCCCGGTCGTGAAAGCAGTAATAGTCGACGCCCAGTTTCTGAAAGAACTCGAACGCCGCACGCAGCGTCGCCCGGGCCCGATCCATGGGATCATCCGGCTCCCACCAGGGCCGCTGATACGCCGGGCCGCCAAACATATCGGTGCCGTCTCCCATCATGGTGTGCCAGTAGGCCACCGCAAACCGGAAATGTTCCGCCATGGTTCTGTCGCCTACGCGCTGGTCGGGATTGTAGAACTTAAACGCGAGCGGATTATCCGATTCTTTGCCCTCGTACTGAATCGGCGACTCGACTTCCGGAAAAAATTCGTGTAACATGGATTCCTCCTGCGGTTATAATGAAAGGTTGGTGTCGTAACCTAATCGTCTGTCGCATCTCGTCACTGGCCCAGCTGCTCATTGAGGGCAAACGCCTCATCGAAATTCTCCCTGAGCGACTGATACAGATGTTTGTACACAAGATAGAGTTGCTCATAGACAGCGGCCGTTGATTCATCCGGCTGAATAGTGTTCGTAACCTTCACCACTTCGGAAACGGCTTCGCCCACATCCGCGAATATCTCCACTCCCACTCCCGCCAGCAAGGCAGCTCCGATGGCGGGTCCCTCTTCGATGTTGGTGGTCACCACCGGTTGGTTAAACACATCCGCCAGCATCTGTCGCCAGAGCGGGCTTTTGGCACCGCCGCCGGTAATGCGGATCTGGCGTGGTTCCACTCCCAGATCCCGGACCAGTTCCAGGGAATCCCGCATGCCGAACGACACTCCCTCCAGGATCGCTCGCGCGAAATGCTTTTTGGTGTGGATTGGAGCCAGACCGAAAAAGACTCCCCGGGCTTTCGCATGGCGATGGGGTGTCCGTTCGCCGCTGAGATAGGGCAGAAACAGGACCCCTTCGGACCCCGGCCTGACGGATTCGGCTTGCTTGTTGAGCAGTTCATCAGCACTCTCGGGAATCGATTTTTCAAGCATCAGTTCGGCTTCGGCGAAATTGTCGCGAAACCACTGAAAGGACGCGGCAGCGGACAGCATCACGCCCATCAGATACCACCGGTGCGGTACGGCATGGTTAAAACTGTGAATGCGCCCATGGGGATCCTTTTTCATCTGATCGGTGTGGGCCACCACGGTTCCGGACGAGCCGAGACTGGCCAGCACCAGCCCCTCCGACACGATGCCGTTGCCGACCGCACTGCACGCGTTATCCGCTCCCCCGGCTACCACCCGGGTCTCTTCCGACAAACCCGTTGCAGCCGCCGCCTCTTCGGAAACGGTGCCCACCACATCCACCGATTCCAGAACCTCCGGAAGCACGGAAGGATTTAAGTCAAAGCGCTCCATGAGTTCCCCGGACCATTCTCGGTGCTCCACATCAAACAGCAGGGTTCCGGCCGCATCCGATACTTCGGTACACAGGCGGCCCGTGAGCCGGTACAAAATATAATCTTTGGGAAGCAGCAGTGTAGCCAATTCCTGATAATGCTGCGGTTCATGTTCCTTGAGCCACAGGACTTTCGGCGCAGTGAATCCCTCCAGGGCTGGATTGCCTGCCAGATCGATCAATGCTTCCTCCCCGATAGTATTCGTGATCGTCTCACACTGAGGGAAGGTCCGGGTGTCATTCCAGAGAATCGGGCGGCGAATGATTTGCTGCTGATTGTCCAGGAACACCGAGCCGTGCATCTGCCCGCTGACAGCCAGCCCGCGAACGGATTCCGGCTGTACGGCGTCTGTGGCCAGCACCTCCCGGACCGCCCTGACCACCCCCTTCCACCAGTCTTCCGCATCCTGCTCGGACCAGCCGGCCCTCGGTTGATGCAGCGGATACCGCTGCGAAGTAATCGCCACGATCTCACCCGATTCCTTTAGGGCCAGCACTTTCACACCGGATGTTCCCAGATCGATACCCAATAAAATGCTCACTGTTCACCCCTTCCTTGCAAGTGAAAAAATAGATAATCCGAAGACTCTCCGTGATGGTCCAGGACTGATCGACCACCAATCGAGAATCGGGCAATTTGTATAGACTTGCAAACGTCGCTGCATTGTTATAACTGCTGCATGTATGGTGATCGACAGGTTCGTTCGAGGCCGTAAAAAATTAGAGATAAATAATTTCTGTTGCAATTCTTAAATATACGGAGGAAAGGCCGGCAGAAATTTGCCCGGCAAGTTGTATCGCAACAAGAAGGCTGTGGCGGTTGTTCTGGACGGAGAGAACAAGCACGGTGATCAGTACTCCTCACATGGATCTTTTGGAAACATCTTCGTGAAGTATCTATAGCCTACACCCATGTTGTAATTGCTCACACCTCACATATCCATAGACAAAGAGTGGAAGTAGTCATTGTAAGCTCGCCGGAACAGGAGTATCTTTGAAAATCATATCAGAATCTCTATCTTTGAAAGTAGATAATTGAAGAGTCCGTAAAATGTCGCCTCCGAAAAAAGTAACAATCGATGACGTAGCGCTTCATGCCGGTGTTTCGAAGGGCACGGTATCGGCAGTGCTCAATGATAAGCCGACGGTGCATTCCCAAACCCGGGACCGTGTCCTGGAATCTATCCGGGTTTTAAACTACCGGCCGGAGGGAGGGGCCAGACATCTGAAAAAAGAGAAAGCGCAGAGTATCGGTCTTGTCGTGAAAACCATCAATAATCCGTATGTCTCTGCGCTCATTCTGGGTGTGAAAGAGTATGCCTGCGAAAAGAATTACATGCTGTATGTCGCCAGCTCTGAGGGAGACCATACGGAAGAGCAACTTATGATTGAGATGTTCTTAGCCAAAGATTTCAATGGAATTATTATCTCTCCGGTGCTGGGTAATCCCACAGAAATCAACCACCTGTTCACTCTGAGGAAGATGAATTGTCCCTTCGTCCTCCTGGAGGATCTGGAGGGAATCCACGCGAACGTGGTCAGCATCAATAATCTGCGTGCGAGCAAAGAGGTCACCCGATACCTGTTCGATTTGGGTCATTCCGAGATAGTCTATTTTGCAGGTCCACGGTACACCTCTCACACCGAAGAAAAGCTGGCAGGCTTCCGGGAAGCGTTCAGCGAGAGCCCGTATATTTTCAACCAGGAAAGTATGGTAGTCTGGTGCGGCTCACAGTTGAACGAAGGGTACCAAACCGGCATGAAGTATTTCCGGGACAAACCCCGGGAGGAGTACCCCACCGCAATATCCTGCTTTAATGATCTCGCCGCTCTCGGATTGATGTCGGCGCTGCATGAATTGGGCATTCGGGTGCCGGAAGAGATTTCGGTGGTGGGACACGATGATATCGAGCTGGCGCGGCGGTGGCCTATTCCGCTGACTACCGTACACGTGCCTATACGGGAGATCGGGAGAAAGGCCGCCGAGGTTTTGATTAAAAATATCGAATCCGGGAAAGCACTCCCGGTCGAGCTCACCGAAATGAAATCGAAACTGATTGTGCGTGAATCCACCCGGTCCTTAAATTAATTGCGTATGCAATGCCGGCCACCATACAGCCCTTTCCGTAAAACTAGTTCAGTCTGTTTGGAAAATGACTTGGAGATCCTCCAATGGAATCCTTCCCCACAGAGATGCCTTCAACACAGACCTTCTGGAGAAAGGCGCCGGAGAATGGCTTGAATATCTGCAAGTTGGTCTCGTCAATCTGCAATCGATCTCATTTCGAGAATACTCCGGAGCGAACTTCCGTCCGAAAATTGAAGATTGAAAAAGAATTAATATTTAGTTATCCTTTTAAAGCAACACTCTGAATCTCCAATAATTTTAAAAATTAATACCATTTCCGCCGGAGGAAACGAACTGTGTTCGTCTCGAATAATTCTCCCCAGCAGACCAGGGTTTGTGCTGAATTTTTACAACTGGAGGCCCTCAGAAGGGCGATGGATTCGATTCTATACACCGGCAGTGTGACCAACAGTGATATCCAAGAAATTGTTGATCCCTCCAGAGATGTTCGCGGCTCTGCGAGCCGCTTAGGCGCTCCGTCATTGCACAGCCTCCTCTGGATGGCGGAGCGCTGATATTTATAGAGGAGGTGTCATTTTCCCGCAACTTCCGACTTTGTTTTGTCCATCTAAATTGATAATTTAACAGTACTTAAGGTAATAAGAGCTTGAAGTGGTTTTATTCGAGTCATAAAAAGTGCAGGTGAACCGGAAACGATTATGACCAGGATGCGATCGGTTTCACGGCGATCATTTTTACTTTCTCTGGGAAGCATTGTCCCGGCGATGCCGTTGCTCAGGCGAAATCAATTCACGACGGGACCGCAGGACCGCAGACCGAACATTGTATGGTTGATAGCCGATGATGCCGGGTGGAATGATTTCGGGTGTTATGGTCACCCGACTTTGAAGACACCGAATATTGATGCCCTCGCCGGGCAGGGCATCCGGTTCATGAATGCCTTTGTCACCACTCCGCAGTGCAGTCCCAGCCGGGCGAGTACCTGGACCGGGAAGTACGCCCATACCATCCGGGCGGAGGACCTCCATGATCCGCTTCCGGAAAACGAAACTATTATAACAGAACCGCTGCAGCAAGAAGGATATTATTGCGGTAATGTCGGCAAATTGCATTTGGGCAAGCCTACCAGAAGAAAATTAGATTTTGTTCACCGGGATGTGGAAGCCTGGCGAAATTTCCTGGCCCGGCGTCCCAAAGACCGGCCATTTTTTCTTGCCGCAGGATTTAAGGATCCACATCGACCTTACCCGGATTCCGGAGATCAAATCCTGTATCGGAAGAGTAACGTGGTTGTTCCGCCCTATCTGCCGGATACGGATAAGGTACGCCAGGATCTCGCACTCTATTACAGCGAAATCTCCCGGATGGACGATGACATCGGGCAAGTCATGGAGCAATTGCGCAAAGATGGGGTGGAAGAGAACACCCTTGTCATTTTCTGGAGTGATAACGGGCTCCCGTTTCCTCGCGCCAAAGGCGCCTTATACGATCCCGGCATCGGCACCCCGCTCATTTTCCAGTGGAAGCGACAGTTCACCCCTGATGTACGGCGACAGCTGACCAGCCTGATCGATCTGATGCCGACCACGCTCGATCTGGCGGGGATTGAACCCCCTGCGGACGTGCGGGGTCGGAGTTTCGCCCCGGTACTGCGTCATGCCGATCAACCCGGCAGAACCCGGGTGTTTGCGGAACGCAACTGGCACGATATCGACGATCACATTCGCGCCGTTCGAACCCGGCGTTTCAAATATATCCGGAATTACTATCCCAAAGAGCCGTTCGGGTTTCCGTCCGATGTCACACGTTCCCGGACGTTTCAAACCATGCGCCGGTTGCGGGATGCCGGCGAATTGTCCGCCGAACAACTCTTAATTTTCCGGTGGCCACGGCCCGAAGAGGAGTTGTATGACCTGGAAAAGGATCCTAACGAATTTCATAACGTAGTCCACAATCCCGCATATCAGGATGTGCTGAAGAATTTACGCACTGAACTGGATCGCTGGATCACGGAGACCGATGACGTCCCCCCGGAAAAGCGCAAACCGGATAAAACCACCTGCGAAACAGGGGAAGAGACTTAATCCCTGAGCACAACAGGGCATTTGGAGATCAGGTATATCAATCTGATATCTCCATATATCAATTTTATATCCCCGGTGGAATACTGAGAAGGTATACACGACCGGCAAGTGGTCACTGCCGGGAGGTTCCGGGGCGGACTCTCCACTGTTATACACCTGGCATATATGTTGTATTCCATATGATGGAAGAGGAAGAATAACTGCGAGGAGCGCTATGGAATACATTTACCGCCAACAAAGATTTGATTTTCTCAATGTGGTTGCCCGCGGGCAAACCTACCTGAATATCATTTATCTTCTGCTCGCCTTCCCACTCGGGCTGGCCTATTTTATTTTCCTGGTGGTGGGACTGTCCCTGGGGGTTGGATTGCTGATTATCTGGGTGGGTATTCCCATTTTGTTACTCACACTGCTCGGATGGTGGGGGTGTGTGCTGTTCGAACGCAGTCTGGCCAACGCATTTCTGGACGCGCACCTGTCTCCGCTCCCGCCACCTGTCGCACGGGATGTGAGTCTCTGGGAGCGGCTGCGATCGCACCTGGCGAATCCGTTGACCTGGAAGGGCCTGATCTTCCTCATCGCGAAATTCCCCCTGGGGCTGCTTTCATTTATCACCGTGGTCGTGCTAAGTTCAGTGACCGGCGGTATGCTGTCCGCTCCTTTCGTGTATGATGAACCGCTCAATTACATGGATTTCGGCGTCGGGGTGGTAGACACCATGGGAGAAGCGATACTGATTGCGCTGCTCGGAGTGATCGTTGGAATACTCTCGCTTCATCTGATGAATTTACTGGCGCAGGTTTGGGCGAAGTTTACCGAGTACATGCTCACCCCGACCCCGTAATCTTCCGCCCACCATGATGGGAGACTTCTCCGCTGTTTCGAAGGTATATATCCCCGATAAATCACAATTTCCGGGACGTGATACTGCCTCCCGGCATCCGGTATATTGCGAAAAAACCGCTTTGAATTACTCCTGAAAATAAATTAATTTTCTGGTACTTGACGTTCGTATCATTCTGGAAATAATGTGCCGATGAATCCATAAAAGTGCTTGGTGGGTCGGCATGGGATGTGGATTGTGATTGGCGCTGCTTTGTAGACTCTCATTGTATCACTGAATTGAGTTGCTGATAATGTTCCTTTTTCCATGGAAAAAAAGTGGATGGATAATTTATTAACCAGACAGGTAAAGGAGGACATGTAATGGAAACTTTGAAGCTGGGATTTATCGGGGCAGGATTTATCGCGAAATTTCAAATTCGTGCCATGAGATGGTTGAACAATGCGGAATTGGCAGGGGTGTACGCAAAGGACTGGGCAGAAGATCTCCAGAAGTATTCGCAAGCGCATGGTGTGGGCGAGTGTACAGTGTATAGCAGTATTAAGGAGCTATGCGAGAATTGTGACGCGGTGGCCTTGTATGTGCCGAACTTTGCCCGGATCGAAGTGATGGAAGAAGTGGTGGAGGCCGTCAAGGGAGGCGCAGAATTAAAGGGGGTTATCTGTGAAAAACCCCTGGCCCGGACTGTCAAAGAGGCCAAGCGGCTGGTGGAGCTGGCCAGGGAAGTGAATTTACCGACGGCTTATCATGAGAATCAGATTTACATGAAGGGCATCCAGAATGCGCTGCAGCAGCTGGAACCCGAACAGAAGGCAATGGGGCCCATTGCGCTGGCCCGGAGCTCCGAAGAGCATGGCGGACCGCACGAACCCTGGTTCTGGGATCCGACCCGCCAGGGAGGCGGTGTCCTGGCGGACATGGGCTGCCACAGTGTGGCCGTGTCCTGGTATGTGCTGACTCCGCTCGGAAAACCTGCCGATTTTCTGGAACCGGTATCTGTATCCTGTGATATCTCATTACTAAAATGGGGGCAGCCGGATTATCGGAAGAAACTGCTGGATAGAACCGGAGTGGATTACAGTAAAACGCCGGCAGAAGATTTCTGTACGGGCCTCGTGACCTTTAAGAATCCCGAAACCGGCCAGAAGGTCAAGGGGCAATTTACCAATTCCTGGATGTACGACAAACAGGGATTGCGGCTCCTGATGGAAGGACTCGGACCGGGGTATACGTTTGAAGTGAATTCTCTGCGTTCTTCACTGGAGGTGTTCATTGCGGATGAGGCCGCGGAAGCGGTGGCCGATGCCGAAATGGCTCTGGAGAAGGCCACGGCAACCAGGGGATTGCTGGCGGTGCAGCCCAATGAAGCGGACTTATACGGATACGTGGATGAGACCCGCGAAACCGCCAGGGCATTTCTGAATGGGGAAGAGCCCATGTTGAACTGGGAGTACGGCGCGGAAATAACCAAGCTGATCCAGGCCAGTTATATGGCTGCGGAACAGAAGAAAACCCTCGACCTGACAGATGCCGCTGTGCAGAAAGAGCTGGAGGACTTCCAGTCCCTCGTGGCCCAGGGCAGAGGCGGTGAAATCCTCTACGACTGAACGGATAACCACTAACTATCATCACCGGGACCGGCCGGTTCCGGTCTGAGTGAAGCAGCGCATGAAATCCAGGCACCTTCTTATCATAGCGGCCCTCTTGATTGCAGGTGCCGGGATTTTCTTTATTTTACGCTCTCCTCCGGATGAGACGGAGGAGACGCTGTCCGGAAGACCGCAAGATCCTGTCGGTTTCGAAGCCCCCCCGGATTCGCCGGGATGGCGTCCGCTGTTTAACGGACAGGATCTCACGGGATGGTCCGTGACCAATTTCGGACCGCAGGGCCCGGTGCGGGTGAACAATCAGGCGATCATTCTGGGGTTTGGTGACGGCTGCACCGGAATCACCTGGCAGCGGGATTTTCCCACGGGGGACTATGAAATTTCTCTGGACGCCATGCGGGTGGCCGGGAACGATTTCTTCTGTGGGCTGACCTTCCCGGTACAGGATGAATTCTGCAGTTTTATTGTCGGTGGATGGGGCGGCACCGTGGTGGGTATCAGCAGTATCGACGGGAAAGACGCCTCAGAAAATTTCACCAGCACCACCCGGTCGTTCGAACGGCAGCGCTGGTATCATATTCGGGTTCGGGTGACAGACCGGCAATTGCAGACCTGGATAGACGGAGAACAGATGGTCGAGGTTCCGGTGGAACAGCATCAATTTTCGGTGCGCCCCGAAGTGCGCTTATCCCGGCCTCTGGGCATCTGTGCCTGGCGAACCAGCGCAGCACTCAAAAATATCCGCTTTCGGATGCTGGATTAATTCCCCGATGCAGCCACCCGGCGGATATCAGTAATTGATTCGAACGAAAAATACAGTTATACTACGCTATTAGTACAGGCAGGGCACAGTGAACAGACGGCTGGCTCAAATCAAATGCATATTTCTCCGAGGATAGCTCTGTGATGAAAGAGTTGAACCTGGCGCGATTTTTTTGTGGGATGTTTGTAACTGCCTGCCTGCTGTCTTCCTGCCATTCGATGCCATCCCTGCAGAGCTCCGGGGGCGAACAGGTAACGATCCGGGAATTGTTCGACGGGGAAAGTCTGGACGGTTGGGAGATCACCCCCTGGACGTATCGGGGGCCGGTTGAAGTCCGGGACGGCTCGTTACTCCTGGGGCGGGGACATGAGTGCACCGGAGTGACCTGGCAGAAAGAATTCCCCACCAGCAATTACGAGGTGACACTGGATGCCATGCGTGTGGAAGGCAGTGATTTTTTCTGTGGAATGACGTTCCCGGTGGGCGAAGAATTTTGCACGTTGATCCTTGGCGGATGGGGTGGTTCTTTGGTTGGATTGAGCAGTATTGACGGGCTGGATGCCTCAGAGAATGTCACAAACAGCATCCGGCGGTTCCGGAATAATCAGTGGTATCATATCCGGCTGCAGGTGACGGATCAGGCCATTCGCGCCTGGATCGACGAAGACCAAGTGGTGGATTTTGCCATCGAAGATCATCACCTGTCTCTTCGCATGGAAGTGATCTGGTCCAAACCCTTCGGGATCTGCTCCTGGCGAACCAGAGCTGCGCTTCGCAATATTAAAGTGCGGCACCCGATTGCTGCAGAAGAGGGGCAATCATACCGGTGAGACATACCAGACGCCACGGATAAATCAATCGAGAGCAGGAGAAAGAATCTATGCTGAAAGTTGGGATTGCGGGTTTTGGATTTATGGGCCGGATGCATTACCGGGTGTGGGATCAGGTGGAGGATGTCCGGGTGACAACGATCTGTGACGCCAATCCGAATATTAAACAGGAAATAGACAAACCGGTAGGAAACATTCCGGGGGCAGCCATTGAAATCGATTTCGATGAAGTTGCCCTCTTCCATGATTTTGAAAAAATGCTTGCCGAAGCAGAGATGGATGCGCTGTCATTAACGCTGCCCACCTTTATGCACTCCGGAACCACCCGGCAGGCACTGCGCGCGGGTTATCATGTGTTGTGCGAGAAGCCGATGGCGCTGAATCTCGAGGAGTGCGATGCCATGATCCAGGCCGCCCGGGAGACCGGGAAAATATTGCAGATCGGGCAATGTATCCGGTTCTGGCCGGAGTTTACCAACGCCAAAGAGATCATTGAGAGCGGCGAGTACGGTTCTATCCTGGCGGCCAGCTTCCGGCGGCTGGGTGCCCCACCGGCCTGGGGAGAGGATAACTGGTTCGAAAATGTCGAACTCAGCGGAGGGCTGGCCCTGGATTTACATATCCATGATACGGATTATATCCATCACCTGTTCGGCATGCCGGAAGCGGTGTGCAGCGGAGGAACGCTCGGACCGCAGAAGGAGCTGCTCCATATGGGAACCCAGTACTTCTATCCGGAGGACATCATGGTGTCTGCGGAGGGGAGCTGGATCATGTCCGATACGTTCGGATTTGAAATGAGTTACCATATGATGCTGGAAGGGGCGACCCTGGTGTTCAGCTCGGCAGGCGACCCGACACTCCGGGTGCTCCCGGATTCGGGAGATCCGTTCACTCCGGACCTTCCGGACGGTGATGGGTACTTCTGGGAGATCGATCATTTTGCGAAACGGGTCATGGGAGAGGCGGTTCCGGAAGTAACGACACCGGAACAGTCCAGAGATTCCGTGAAAATAATACTGGCAGAGAAAGAATCGGTCAAGAAGCAAGAGAAAGTCGTGCTTTCGGATTGAACGAGTGGCACGGATACATTCCATCGGCTGCTCGTTATTGACCGGATACAGCAATTGAAAATTCATAGCAGGGGAGGGCCGTATGGTGACAGTCGGTAACTGGCCGGTCGGAGTATGCACCTGGTCTCTGCAGCTGGAGATTGAGGAAGTAGTGCAGGCGCTCGATGATCTGGGTGTCCGGCACGTCCATCTGGCAGTCGGGCCGGCCGTGGAAACCGGTGGGGATGAATATCTGGACGTGGTCCGGCAGCAGGACTGGATTATCACCAGTACCATGATTGATTTTCCGCAGGAAGATTATTCGACACTGGAGAGTATTAAGCGCACCGGTGGTATCGTGCCAGACCAGCACTGGAAATCCAACCGCCAGCGATTTTTCGATGCCGTCGATGTGACCGCCGGGCTGGATGTGGAATATCTCTCGATGCATGCCGGATTTCTGGAGTCCACCGAACCGGCGTATGCGAAAAAGGTGAAAGAGCGTATCCAGGAGCTGGCTGATGCCGCCGCCGATCAGGGGATCACCCTGCTGCTGGAAACCGGCCAGGAAACTGCCGAAGAGATGCGGGAATTCCTGGATGACTTAGATCATCCCGCATTGGGGGTCAATTTTGATCCGGCCAATATGATTTTGTACGGCAAGGGGAATCCCATCGATGCCGTCCATACGGTGGGCTCCTGCATCCAACATGTGCACATTAAAGATGCGGCGTACACCGTGAAACCGGGCACCTGGGGGACTGAAGTGCCCTGGGGTTACGGAGAAGTGAACTCCGATTCCTTTCTAACAGCACTGGAGGAGATAGGATATGACGGCGCCCTGGCTATCGAACG
>Ga0102944_1002100_pt1 | contig 12025 bp, 10 predicted proteins | sample SalPonD_shore_MG_FD_78172 | JGI IMG/M metagenome (GOLD analysis project Ga0102944, IMG submission 78172) | Salt pond soil microbial communities from South San Francisco under conditions of wetland restoration - Salt Pond MetaG... | ecosystem: Environmental > Aquatic > Marine > Intertidal zone >... | reverse complement strand
GCGCATGGGGGTGATCGCCTTCTCCTCGTGGTACAGGCTGCCGTCCCGGCGGCGATTGACGAAGACCCCGTGGTAGGGCCGCCCCGCGGTGATGGCTGCCCACACACCGGCGTAGAAGGTGGGCGGATGCTGGTCCGACTTCAGGATGCGGGGGGTTCGCCCCACGGCCTCGTCACGGCCGTATCCGGTGACGGTTTCGAAGCCGGGGTTGACGTACTCGATGGTGCCCTCGGGGTTGGTGATGAAGACGATGTCGGTGGTCTGCTCCACCACCCGCGACAGCTGCTCGCGCTCCTCCTCCGCCTCCCGCCGCTGGCGGACCTCGGCCTCCAGCTCCCGGGTGCGCTCGGCGACGCGCTGCTCGAGGTGGTCGTGCATGCCCTTGAGGTTGGTGGACATGCGGTTGAAGGCCTTGGCGGTCTCGGCCACCTCGTCGCTGCCGCGGACCGTCACCAGGGTCCCCACCTCGCCGCTGGCCATGAGCTGGGAGGCGTCGCGAAGCTGCTTCAGCTGGCGGGTCAGGTAGGTCCCCAGCAGCAAGGAGAACAGCGCCACCAAGCCCACCTCCAGCGCCGCGATGGTCAGGGTGCGCTGGCGGGCATCGGCGACCACGCCGCGGATGTTGGCCACCGACAGCCCCAGCTCCAGGCGGCCGAAGGTCTCGCCGCCCTCCGTGATGCGCTGACTGGTGTCGTAGATGCCGTCGGAGACGGAGGCCACGCTCTGGTCGGGCTCGAACGGCCGGTCCAGACTCCCCTCCCGTCCCGCTTCGGCCAGCACCGTGCCTCCGCGGCGGATGCGCACGAAGACCACCCCCGGGTTGTGGAGCATCTCCCCGGCGAAGGTTTCCAGGGTGGCCAGGTCCATGCTGATCACCGGATCCTTGGCCATGCTGGCGAACAGCTGGGCGGTGGTGGTGGCGCGCTTGTCGAGCTCTTCCTGGTTGGAGCTGCGGATGAAGGTGAGGCTGCTCCAGATCAGGATGGCCAGCATCAGGGCCTCGATCAGGGCGATGCCGGCGATGGTCTTGAGGCGGAAGGACATGGCTAGTCCCCCACCAGATCCCGCAGCAGGTCGATGCCGAGGCCGCGGACATCGTCCCAGTCGGTGTCGGTGGCCGGCTCCAGCCGGTTGAAGCCCAGCTCGCCGAGCAGGCGGCGGCCCTTGGAGGCATCGCCCATGTCGACCAGGGCTTGCTGCACCCGGCGGCGCACCTCCGGCGCCAGCCGGGGATGGGCGGCGAAGGCATGGGGGGTAAAGCCCTCGGTGCGCCACAGGATGCGGAGCTGATCGCGGATGGCCGGGGCCACGTTGTTAAAGGTGCGGACCACGCCGCCGCCGGCCGGGAACAGGCCCTTGGCCACCGCGCGGTAGACCGAGTCGTGGGAGGAGACGTAGCGGGCCTGGAAAGGGATCCCGGCCCGCCGCAGATGGGCCCGGGTCAGGACGCTGGCGGCAAAGGCGGCCGGCGCCGGGAAGGCCAGGGTCTGGCCGCGCAGCCCGGCGGGATCCTGGAGCGGGCTGTCCTTGCGCACCACCAGGATGCCGTGGATGCGCTTGCCGCGCTCCTTGGCGAAGGCCACATAGCCGGGATCCCGGTGGAATACGGTGTAGTGGTACGGATTCATGTAGGCCAGGTCGTAGCGGCCGCTGGCCAGGCGCTTCTCGAAGGTGGGGATGTCGGGGGCGGTGCGGAACTCCAGGCGGACGCCGCTGCGCTGGCCCACCTCCCGCAGGAAGGGGCCCCACAGCCGGGCCAGCTTGCTCGCGGCCTGCTGGGGCACCACGCCGAAGGTCAGGGCCTCGGCGGTGCTGGCGGACGCCGGGGCCAGGGTGAGGAGAAGGCCGAGCAGTAAAGCCGGGGCGCTCACCATGGACGGGCTCCTGGGTCGTGAGAAGCCCCACCCTTTTGGGGTGATTCTGCGCGCCGCCTCGCGGGGCCGCAACCCTAGTTGCGCGGCGGGCCCGTCGGGCTCTCCGGTGGCACGGGACGGCCGCGGTTCGCCGACAGGGCGTAGGTGACGGCCAGCACGCCGCTGTAGACCACGCTGCGGTCGACGATGGGACTGTCCGTGACTGCCCGGTCCAGCCAGGTGTGGCGGAGGTAGCCGAACAGGCCCCACGAGCCGCCCAGGCGCATGCGCGCGGCGGCCCCCACGAAGGGGTTGGCGGCGCTCCCCGGGGCGTAGGCGGGTCGCCCCGGACGGGCCTCGGCCGGGCGCACGCCGTAGTAGTAGTCCACGAAGGCGGTGCTTTGCCACTCCACCCCGGCCGTGGGCGACAGGCTCAGCCGCCGTCCGCCCAGGCGGACCCCCGCTTCAGCGGTGACCACCTGGCCGTCATGGCGTCCCAGCAGGTCGGTGACCGCCCGCAAACCGGCGTGCCAGCGTCCCGCCCGCAGCCGCGCGCGCAGGCCGCCCTCGGCGGTCCGGCGGCGGGTCTCCATGCCGGCCAGCGCCGGGCTGTCGCCGGCATGCAGGTTGCGCAAGCGCGGCTGCACCACCGCCGCCAGGGACAGCGGCCCCGCCTGCGTCAGCCGGTACCCGGCCTCCACGCCGCGCAGGTAGAAGCGCCCCAGCTCGAGATTGAGGAAGGGCACCGGGGTCAGGTCCGGCGCGTCGACGCCGGCGTAGGGGGAGGGCGCCGCCACCACGCCCAGGCCGGCGGTCACCGGTGGCCGCGGCCGCGCCGGCTGAGCGCCGGCGGCGGGTGCGCCGGCCAGGCCGGCGGCCAGCAGCAGGGCGAGACGACGGGCCGCCGTCACTGTCCGGCCGCCTGGGGCGCGCCGTAGGTCACCAGCACCAGGATCAGCAGGCCGACGATGGCGGTCATCACCACCGTGTCCAGGATGTCCAGGGTGTGGTCCTCCTCCAGCAGCTCCAGCAGCACGAAGAAGGTGGGAAACAGGAACAGCAGCAGGAAGATGTTCGACAGGCTGAAGGCCAGCGGCAGGTCCGGGTGGGCGGCCCCGGTCCAGCCCTGGTAGGCGGCGATCACCAGCAGGGTGGCGGGCACCACCATGAACATGACCTCGATGATGCCGCCGAAGGCGTTGGCCAGGGCGATGCCGTACTCGCCCTTGCGGTGGGCCTGGTAGAGGATCACGTACTCGCTCAGGCCGGCGAAGCCGGCCAGGATCAGCGCCGTCAGCAGGGGATTGAGGCCGAGCTGGTCCAGCGCCACCTCGGCGAAGGCCGAGACCCGCTCGCCGCCGATGAAGGCCCCGGCCACGCCGGCCGCCAGCAGCCAGCCGATGACCGGCAGCGGCGTGGCCTCCACGTTCTGGTAGACCAGCTCGCGGCGCTGCTCCATCTCGGCCTCGGACAGCTCCAGGGTGTCCTGGACCTGCGACTCCTCGCGGGCGTACTCGCCCACCAGCTTGCCGACGTAGACCGCGAAGATGCCCAGCAGGAGGATCCCCACCAGGGCCAGGTCGTAGGTGGCGAAGTGGTGCTTGGGGTGGCCGGACGGGCGCAGGGCCAGCATCACCAGGCCCAGAATCAGGCCCATGCCGGCGCCGGCGGTGAGCATCTGGGTGCCGGCCTTGGTGACCGGCCGCGGCATGACGTACTTGCCGCGGGCGTCCTTGGGCAGGAAGTAGCTGTAGAGGCTGAACACCAGGGTGTTCAGGTAGATGGTGATCAGGGCCAGGGTGAAGGCGGCGGCCGGGCTCACCGCCACCACGAAGCCGATGGCCACCAGCTCGGGCAGGGTGGCCAGGATCTCGGCGGCGGTGCCGGCCACGTAGTGGTCCCAGCGCAGCCGGGCGGCCAGGCGCCCGGAACCGCTGACGAACGCCTGGCAGGCCCCCTGCAGGAGCAGCAGCCCGGTGACCAGGGCGGCGGCCGCGGCCAGCCAGCCGGGCAGGACCAGGCCGCCCCGCTCCAGGCCGAACAGCACCAGCCACAGGGCCAGGCCCGCCGCCATGCGGTGGAGCCATTGCGGGTAGGGGGGACGCAAGGCGTCCGCCGGCAGACCCAGGCGTACAATGGACAGGCGGTCGGGGTCGATGCCCGCCCGCCGCAGGCGGGACTCGGCCCGCCGCGGGGCGCCGGGCAGGCCGGCGGCCTCCTCGCCCGGCGGCCGGTCTCGGGATGGCTGGTCGGTCATGGTGTCCGGTTGCCCGGGATCGTGTGCTGGGGCCAGTATGGCGGAGGGGGAGGCGGGCGTCACCCGTCCCCCCGCCCGTCCCCCCTGGCATCAAGGCGGCGCCCGGCCGCCTCGCAGACCCCGTCACGGAGCAGCCATGGCCACCGCAACCCCGCCCCTGATCCAGCCGGCCACCCCGGCCGACATCCCGGTCATCCACGACATGATCATGGACCTGGCCGACAACCTCGGCTACGCCCACGCCGCCGTGGCCACCGAGGACGACCTGCGCGCGGCCCTGTTCGGTGAGGTCCCCCGGGCCGAGGTGGTGGTCGCCTGGATGGGCGGCGAGGCCGCCGGCTTCGCCCTGTTCTACAACAACTACTCCACCTTCCGCGGCCAGTGCGGCGTCCACCTCGAGGATCTCTACGTCCGGCCGTCCTGGCGCAGCGCCGGCCTCGGCCGCCGCTTGCTGGCGCACATGGCGTGGCTGACCCTGGAACGGGAGTGCGGGCGTCTGGAGTGGTGGGCGCTCACCGGCGACGAGCGGGTCAATGCCTTCTACGAGGCGGTGGGCGCGGCGGTCCAGGACGAGTGGTCGGTGTACCGGCTCAAGGGCGCGGCCCTGCGCAATCTGGCCCTGGAGAGCGGCTGAGGCCTCAGGGCCGCAGGGCGGCCTCGTCGATGGCCGCGCGGCCGTCGAGGTCGCACACACCGGTGACGTGGACCCGAACGGGCATCTCGCGCACGGCGGCCGCCAGCAGCAGCTCGTAGATCCGTTCGGAGCCGGGCCCGGTGCGGTCGTGGTAGAAGGCCCGGGGCTGCCGGCATTCGCTGGGGTTGTGCCCCACCGGGATGCTCACCAGGAAGCGCCCGTGCACCGTGGGGCGCAGCTCGGCCACCGGCGCGGCATCGGTCCAGCCGGCCTCGCCGGCGCCGGCCCCGGCGGGCAAGGCGGTCAGCAGCAGGGCCAGCAGGCGGTGGGCCATGCCCCTCAGCCCTCGGCCAGCAGGCGGCGCAGGTCGTGCGCCACCGCCCCGGCGTCGCTGCCGGGCTTGGCCACCAGGCGCGGCCGGCCGCGCGCATCGAACACGAACACCGCGGCGCTGTGGGCCACCTGGTAGCCGCCACTGTCGGCCGGCTTGTCGCGGTTGTAGACCACGCGATAGCGGCGGGTGATGTCGTGGAGCTGGTCGGGGGTGCCGCGCAGGCCCACGAACTGCGGGCCGAAGGCGTTGACGTAGCGATGCATGACGCCGGTGGTATCGCGCGCCGGATCCACGGTAACGAACAGCACGCGCACCTGCCGGGCCTCGGGACCCAGCCGCCCCAGCGCGCGGCGCAGCTTGGCCAGCGTGGTGGGGCAGACGTCGGGGCAATGGGTGTAGCCGAAATACAGCAGCACCGGCGCGCCGCGGAAGTCCCGGCCGTGCACCGAGTCGCCGCCGTCATCGGTGAGGGTGAAGGCCAGCCGGGGCATGAGGCCGGTGATGTTGGTCAGCCGCCAGCCCTCCTGCGGCGCGCACCCCGCCGTCAGCATGGCCAGCAGCAGCGCCAGCCCCAGGCGCGCGCCGCTCATGCCCGCGCCTCCGTCCCCGCCGCGGCCGGCCCGCGCTCGCTCTCGCGCAGCCACATGCGCAGCACGATCAGGGCGGTGAGCGCGCTCATCATGCTCGCCGGGATCCAGGTCAGCAGCCCGCCGATCTGCTGGTCCACCAGCGGCGAGACGTCCCACACCCGCCCGCAGATGTTGTAGACATCGAACAGGATGTCGCCGTTGAGGCCGATGTAGGCGCCGATCAGGATCTGCGGCGGCATCACCCCCCACAGCATGAGCATGCGCACGCCGTAGGAGAGCCCGCCATTGGCCGGGGATCGGGGGTCCAGGATCAGCCACCAGAACAGCAGCCCCTCGAACAGCACGCTCCAGTTCATGGCGTTGTAGTAGGTGACGCTGAGCATGGCCGCGAAGTGGATCGGCGGGTACAGCCACAGGTAGATGATGCCGGCGAACAGCACCGAGGCCACCAGCGGGTTCTGCAGCACCCGGTAGGGGCCGTGCACCAGGGGGTGGTGCCACAGCGGCCGCAGCCAGCGCTCGCGCGGGCCCGCCGGCAGGCCGCGGGCCATCACCTCGTGGGGCACCGCCAGCACCATGAGGATGGGGCCGATGTGGTGGAGCACCAGGTGCTGCGCGCGGTGGACCCAGAACATGTGCTGGGCCAGGTAGTCGATGGGGGTCTGCAGCACGGCGTAGGTGACGGCGAGACCGAGCCAGAAGGACAGCCCGCGCCACAAGCCCGCCGGCTCGCCGGCGCGCCGTGCCGCCAGCTGGCCGCGGCCGAACAGCACCGCCGCGACGGCGGTCAGGGCGATGAGCGTGGGCGAGGCCTGGTAGGGCAGCAGGTAGTGGATGGCGTCCATGGGCCAGGTTTCGGGGCCGGGGTCGGGGGAGCATGCCCCGCGTCCGGGGCGGAGGCAACCGCTTTCCTCCATGGGACAGCCCGGCGGCCGCGACGATCCCTCCCCCTCAATCGTCCCCGCGGGCCTCCACCCGGTTGCGGCCCCGCTCCTTGGCCCGGTAGAGGGCGTCGTCCACCGCCTTGAGCAGGGCCTTGAGGGGGCGGTCGGCATGGTATTCCGCCACCCCCGCGCTGATGGTGATGGGGCCCGCCCCCGGGAAGGCGTGGCCCGCCACCGCGGCGCGCAGCTGCTCGGCCAGATCCTCGGCGCCCTGCCGACCGGTCTCGGGCAGCAGCACCATGAACTCCTCGCCGCCCCAGCGGGCCAGGGTGTCCGGGCCGCGCAGGCGGGAGCCCACGAACTGCACCAGATCGCGCAGGATGGCGTCGCCCGCGTCGTGGCCGTAGGTGTCGTTGACGCCCTTGAAGCGGTCGATGTCGAGCATGATCAGGGCGAAGGGCGTGCCGTAGCGGTGGGCGCGCTCCGCCTCCTGCTCCAGCAGCTCCTCGAAGCGCAGGCGGTTGTAGGCGCCGGTGAGGAGGTCGTGGGTGGCCTGGTGCTGCAGCTCCGCCTCCAGCGCCTTGCGCTCGGTGATGTCCTCCACGATGCCGTCCACAAACTGGGTGCCGTAGTCGTCGGTCAGCAGATAGGCGGTCAGGCTGCACCACATGGCCTCGCCGTCGAGGCGCTGCATGGCCACCTCGCGGCGCCGGATCTGGCCGTGGGCGTGGAGGTCGGCGAGGACGGTGTCGTGGTCGGCCGCATCGCGATAGAGGCTGACCAGCGTGTGGCGGGCCAGCTCGTCGGTGTCGGCGGCACCGAACAGCTCGGCCATGGCCGGATTGAGCTCGAGGAAGCGGCCCTCGCTCCCGGTGCTGCTCCGGAACATCCCCACCGGCAGGTTCCGGAACAGGTGGCCATAGGTCTCGAGCTGCCGGCGGTAGCGGTTCTCCTCGGTGACGTCGTGGATGATGGAGTGCAGGTAGGCCTGTCCGGCCACCTCCACCACCCCGGTTTCCACCGCGACCTCGCGCACCTCGCCGTCGGCCAGGCGGTGGTGGAACTGTCCCTGCAGCCGACCGCGGCCGCGGATGCGGTCCACCACCTCCTGCAGCTCCTCCGGGGCGAGGGTGTTGAGACGGCTGATGGGGTCGCCGATGAGCGCGTCGCGCGGGTAGCCGTAGAACGCCTCGGCGGCCTGGTTGAGATCGACGATGGTGCCGTTGCGGGCGTCGAGCAGCAGCTGTACCGCGGGGTGGGCCGAGAACATCTGCCGGAACAGGGCCTCGCGCTCCTCCTGGGCGTCGAGCAGGCGGTTGGTGGCCGCGGCCAGCTGGCCCATCTCGTCGCCGGAGGAGACCGGGGCGTAGGCCTCCCGGTCCCCCCTCCGCCGGCACTCCACGGCCTCCTGGATGCGCCCGATGGGGCGCAGGACCCGGGACTGCACCAGCCACAGGCCGAGCGCCGTCATCGCCAGGATGGCCGCGCCCACCGAGCCCCCGGCGAGGAGCGCGAGCAGACGCTGATGAGCCAGCTCGGCGCGGGCGTCGAGCTCCACGTACACCGCCCCCGCCGCCAGGCGGCCGGGGTCCATGTTGGGGCGGTGGACGCGCAGGGGGACGGCCGCCAGCAGGCGCTGGCCGTCGTCGCTCCAGCGGGTGCGGGCGCCTTCCCGGATGGTCTGTCGGAGCTGGCGGCGGATGCCGGCGTGCGGGAGCTCCCCCAGGGGGTGGTTCCACCACGCCATGCGGGTGGCCGCCAGCACCTGCGGCGGCTCGCCGGCGGCGACCACGATGATGCGGATGGCGGGCTCGGCGCCGAGGGCGGTGACGAAGCGCTCGAGGTCGGCCGGCTCGTCGCTGGTCTCGGCGGCGTAGTTCACCGAGTTGGCCAGGCTGCGGGCCCAGCGGCTCATCTCGGCCTGTGAGTGGCGCTTGAACTCGCCATACAGGGCGGTCGCCGTCACCACCGCCGCGGCCGCGCCGACCGCCAGCGCCGGGACCAGGAGCTTGGCCCGCAGCGAGCGCCGCATCCGCTCCGCCAGCGGGGCAGTCACGGCCGGGAGCCCGCGTTCTGCACGACGGTGGGGTCGATGAGGTCGGCGACCGCCGGCGACGCGCTCAGGTGGCCGGCGTCACGCAGGATGCGTCCGGTGCGGCGCAGGGTGCGGTCGACGGCGCCGTCCGCTCGCCACAGATCGCCCTGGGCCGGCAGGTCGAGCACGTGCATGCCCGCCAGGGTGCTCCGGACCTGCTCGGCGCTGAGGCCCTCGCGCCGGCCCATGAGGCGGTAGGCCTCGTGGGGGTGCCGACGGGCGAAGCGCACTGCCCGGTGGAAGGCCCGCACCACGGCGGTGAAGTCCTCGGGCCGGCGCTTCAGGGCCCCGGCGTCGGCGATGAACAGGTCGAGCACCGCGCGCGGGGCGTCGGCGGTGTCGAACACCGGGCGCATGCCGAAGCGCTCGCGCAAGGTCTGAGCGACCGGGGGATAGGAGACGGCGGCATCGATGCGGCCGGAGGCGATGGCGCCGGGCAGCTTGGCCTGGGACACCGCCACCCGCTGGACGGCGTCGTAGCCCATGCCGGCGCGGTCGAGGGCGGTGGCCAGCACCAGCAGGTCCAGGGAGGCGGGCTCCACGCCCACGCGCTTGCCGCGCAGGTCGGCCATGGCGGAGGCGGGAGGGCGGGCGAGCACCTGATCGGCGCCCTCGGACCAGTCGGTGACGTAGAAGGCGCGCGGCCGGCGGTCCGAGCCCTGTCGGCTCAATAGCAGCTCCACCGGGGTGCCGCCGAAGGCGTCCACCTGGCCGCGCTCGAAGGCCCGCCGGCTGTCGCCCAGGGAGGTCAGCTCGACGATCTCCACATGGCCGCCGGCCTCGGCGATCCAGCCCTTTTCCGCGGCCAGGTACAGGAAGTCGTAGCCCGGCCACGGGTTGAGGCCGATGCGCAGGGGCTGCGACGGGGAGGACGGGCACGCGGCCAGGAGCAGCCCGGCCGCGGCCACAATCACGACCGCCAGCCAGGGGCCGGGGGCGGCGACGCGGGAGCGGGGGGACGGGGCGTTCATGCGCTGCCTCGTTGCGGATGGCCCCCCTTGCCGGCCGGGACCGGTCGATCCCGAATGGGCGCATTCTAGCAAAGGCCCTCGGCCGCCCCATTGATTGCCTTCAGGTGGCAGGCGGCCGCGCCCGCGGCCGCGTTCAGGCCCCGCGGGCGCCCTGCTGGCCGCAGGAGGGCAGGCCCAGCTTGTTGAGGATGCGGTCGAGCGGGCAGAACTGGGTGAAGCCGCTCTGCAGCAGGTTGGCGCCGACGAAGGCGGTCAGCAGCAGCCACCACTGGCTGTGGTAGAGCACCAGCAGGATGGAGACGAGGATCACGGTGCCGGCGAAGATGCGCACCACGCGCTCGGTGTTCATGGCATTCCCTCCCTGGAATCAGTCGGTTTCGCCGCCGCCGGCGTCGATGACGCGGTCCAGGCGGTGGCGCATGAAGGCATAGTACATCACCGGGATCACCACCAGGGTCAGCAGGGTGGAGGCGGCGATGCCGAACAGCAGGCTGATGGCCAGCCCCTGGAAGATGGGATCGAACAGGATCACGAAGGCGCCCACCATGGCCGCCGCCGCGGTCAGCACGATGGGCCGCAGCCGAACGGCCCCGGAGCGGATCACCGCCTCCTTGAAGTCCACCCCCGACGCCGTCTCGGCATTGATGAAGTCCACCAGCAGGATGGAGTTGCGCACGATGATGCCGCCCAGGGCGATCATGCCGATCATGGAGGTGGCGGTGAAGTGGGCGCCGAACAGGGCGTGCCCCGGCATGACCCCGATCACCGTGAGCGGGATGGGCGCCATGATGATCACCGGGGTCAGGTAGGAGCGGAACTGGCCCACGATCAGCAGATAGATCAGCACCAGGCCCACGGCGTAGGCGGCGCCCATGTCGCGGAAGGTCTCGTAGGTCACCTGCGACTCGCCGTCCCACTTGAGGGCGTACTTGTACTCGTAAGGCGGCTGCTGGGTGAAGAACTGCGGCAGCTCGTAGCCCTGGTCGATGGCCGTGCCGCGCAGGCCGGCCCAGATGTCGTAGAGGCCGTACAGCGGGCTGTCGTTGGGCCGGGCCTTGTCGCCGGTGACGTAGACCACCGGCTTGAGGTTCTTGTGGTAGATGGTCTGGTCGCGCGAGGTCCGCACCGGGTGCACCAGCTCCGACAGCGGCACCAGCCGGCCCTCGCGCGAGGCCACGCGCATGTTCAGCAGGTCGTCGATGCGGGCCTTGTTGCCTGCGGGCAGCTCGGCGCGGATGAGCAGGGGGTACTTCTCGCCCGGGCGGTGCAGGGCGGCGATGTCCTCGCCCTTCAGCGCCATGTGGATGGCCTGCACGATGCGCCGCTCGGAGACCCCGGCCCGGGCGGCCTTCTCCTTGTCCACGATCAGCCGGGTCTTGGGGGCGTCCGCCTCCACCGACGAATCCACGTCGGTGACCGTGGGCACCGCCCGGAAGCGCTTCTCCACCTGCCTGGCCACGTCCAGCTGGCCCTGGTAGGAGGGGCCGTAGATCTCCGCCACCAGCGGCGCCAGCACCGGCGGTCCGGGCGGCACCTCCACCACCTTGACGTTGGCGCCGAAGGGCTCGGCGATCTTGTGCAGGTGCTCGCGCACGTCGAGGGCGATCGCGTGGCTGGAGCGCGCGCGGTCCTCCTTGTGCGCCAGGTTCACCTGGATGTCGGCCATGTGGTCGGCGCTGCGCAGGTAGTACTGGCGCACCAGGCCGTTGAAGTTGATCGGCGAGTGGGTGCCCACATACTCCTGGTAGTCGGTCACCTCCGGGACGCCGGACAGGTAGCGGCCCAGCTTCTGGGTCACCTGCGCGGTCGTCTCCAGGGCGGTGCCCTCGGGCATGTCCACCACCACCTGGAATTCCGACTTGTTGTCGAAGGGCAGCATCTTGAGGGTCACGGCCTTGAAGTAGGCCAGCGACAGGGCCGCCCCCATGAGCACGAGGACGCCGCCGAACATGGCCCAGCGCAGGCCGCGGCTGTCGAAGAACGGGGTCAGGAACCAGCGGTAGAAGCGGAAGCTCCAGCCCTGCTCGGGGTGGCGGTCGGCGCCGCCGTCCTCCAGCGACTGGCTGCCGCCGTCGGGGTCATGCCCGCCGTGGCCGCCCTTGCCGCGCAGCAGCAGGTAGGCCATCCACGGCGTGATGACGAAGGCCACCAGCAGCGAGAAGAACATGGCGAAGGAGGCGTTGATCGGGATGGGGCTCATGTACGGCCCCATCAGCCCGGACACGAAGGCCATGGGCAGCAGCGCCGCGATCACCGTGAACGTGGCCAGGATGGTGGGGTTGCCCACCTCGTCCACGGCGAAGGGGGCGGACTCCTCAAGCGATCGCTCGCCCTTCATGTGGTGGCGGTGGATGTTCTCCACCACCACGATGGCGTCGTCCACCAGGATGCCGATGGAGAAGATCAG
>Ga0102944_1002099_pt1 | contig 12027 bp, 10 predicted proteins | sample SalPonD_shore_MG_FD_78172 | JGI IMG/M metagenome (GOLD analysis project Ga0102944, IMG submission 78172) | Salt pond soil microbial communities from South San Francisco under conditions of wetland restoration - Salt Pond MetaG... | ecosystem: Environmental > Aquatic > Marine > Intertidal zone >... | reverse complement strand
GTTCCTCAGCCGCCATAGAGAGCTGAGCCTGAGGAGGCGGGGGCCGGGTGGCCTTAAAGGTCAGATTAAGGTGTTTGATGATCTTGTCTATGACTTTGTGATCTTCAATAAAGGAAACAATTCGCATGGTTCCCCCGCATTTGGGACAGAAATGGCTCAAAATAATAGAAGAGGACACGGTAAAACACGGTGCGCTCCGGATGACGTGGGCGGTAGACCCTGCTCATGGCAGGGATAGTGATTCAAGAAATGTGCCGGGGAGGAGAGATGACTAAATTTCTCTATTGAGTGATAGAATAGATTTAGGCGTGAAGTAGTAATGTGTAAACAGTCGTTTACTTGCAGAAGAAAAAACTCGCATCCTTATTCATACTTAAGAGATTCTACCGGATATTTTGAAGCGGCTTTTATGGACTGGTAGCTCACCGTAAAAAAGGCTATAAGCAAAGCGATGATCCCTGCGCCAAAGAACATCCATAGGTGAACGTGTGTATGGTAGGAATAGCTCCGGATCCAGTTCTTCATCAGCACATACGCCAAAGGCCATGCAATGACATTGGCTATCCCGACCAGAATCAGAAACTCCTTGGACAGCATCCCCACGATCTTTGAAACCGAAGCACCCAGGACTTTTCTCATCCCCACTTCCTTGGCCCGTTTTGATGAGCGCGCGGTTGATAAGTTTACAAAATTAATTCCTGCAATGAGAAGCACAATCACGGCAACCGCTGAAAAAAGATACACATAGACAACAGGATCGGTTCCGTTCAGGGAGTACAAATGGATCTTCTTAAGCGGCTGCAGCCCTGCATAAAGCTTGTACATATTCTCTCCGCGGTGCTTATTGATAGTATCTTTGATTTTCAGGCCAAATTCATCCACATTGATATTCTTGTGGAGAAGGACATAGGAAGCGCAGTCTGCTGACCATATTTGTAATCGACCCTCTCCAACAACATGAACAGGGTGGGTAAGAAAGTCAAACTGCATCGAGGAGTTCGAGGGAACATTTTCAATGACTCCGGTTACCGCCAGATCGACCCGGTTATCAAAATGGATGACCTGGCCGATCGGGTCTCTTTCTCCGAAATATTTTTTGGCAGTCTTTTCCGTTATGACAGCAGAATTTAAGCTGGCAAAGGCAGTTTTCGAGTCCCCCTCTTTAAAAGGAAAGTTGAATATTTCAAAAAATTCAGGACTGACCAGGGCACAGCGTTCATTAAAAGCCTTTTCTTCATGCCTGACGGGACATATCCATTCCCCGTACCAGGTGCCCTTGTTCACTTCGGGAAACTCTTTCTTCAGTGTTGGCATGAGAGCCCAGGCACTGGAAGACCACACACCCGTTGGGGTGGCTGTGGTCAGCCTGTAGATATCATCTGCATTTTCATGAAATTGATCAAAGCTCAGCTCTTCCTGCACCCAAAGAAGGATGAGAATGCAGCAGGCCATTCCAATGGCCAGTCCGGAAACATTGATGAAGGAGTATCCCTTGTGTTGTTTGACGTGCCGAAAAGCTATTTTTAAATAATTCCTGAACATAACAAATTTTTGTTATTATTGAAAAACAGTATTATTATATATAGACGAAAATTTTGTGGAAAAGGTTGCCGGATCTTAGAAAAAAGAGACTTCTATTTTTATGCTGAAGCCAATATTAGAGTTCTAAAGAAAAACCTCACTCTACCATAAACTCGTAAGACTGTTCTAAAAAAGTCTTTTCATAATTGTCTTTGATGGTGAATTTAAAGGTGTATTTTCCTGGAGGGATATCTGTGACACGATTTGTTATATAAAATGGGATGACCGGACTTACAAAACCCTTTTGATATTCCACCCAGTTGTTTTGTTGGAAGATCACGTCTCCATTTTCATTGACAATAGAAGCGTCCTCAGATACCCAAATTTGATACTCGCTTCCTTCTTTCTTGATCTGATACCCAGCTGGCTCAATGTAAAGCAGGAAAGGCTCTCCGGATTTTAGAGTGTTGCCATCTCTTTTTACAAAATCTCTGTAGCCATTGATCTCTTTGCAGAGAAACAATTGGTCTATGCTCAGCTCTTCCCCGCTTTTTATCATCATCATGGCTTCAGCCAGTAGGGCCACCGCTTCACGAGTGTTTCCCCTTTTAAACTGGTCTAAAGCTTCAAGAATAGTCTTTTCCACCTCTTCCTGCTGAATCCCAGAAGTCATCAGCGCAGACCCATCATTTGGTTTATCAGGATTTCCCTCTGCTTTAAAGAGAGAAGGAAACAGAACAAGCGATAAGGCTAGACTTAATATCAATAGTCCCCTTTTCAATGTGGTCCTCCTTAAAATAAATTTAGTGGACTATCTAAAACATCCACTCTTTCTATATGGATAAGAATATAAATTAAATAAAAAAGAGTCAACCAATACTACTTTCTAAATCAATAAATTTATTTCTTTATATGAATGTTTCTGATATATTATATATCATGATTCTTACCTAAAAGGAGGTTTGTATGTCACAAAAACGCATTTTTTCGATTTTCCTAACAATTTTTCTGGTCTTTTTTCTGGTGGGAGGAATGTCTTTTTCTTCCTCTTCGGTCAAAAAAGCAAAGGCACAGGAGGTCATAAAGAACACAGATCCTGCCCTGCGCTTTGAGTGGTTTTCCAAACATCTGGAGATGAAGGAAAACTCAAAATTCAAGGACCTCAAATGGTGGCATATTGGCCCCACCAATGTGAGCGGACGCTGCACGGATATTGCTGTGGTCCAGCCCAAGGGAGAAAACTACATCATTTATGTAGCCACTGCTTCTGGAGGGGTTTGGAAGACTGTCAACGAGGGCATTACCTGGGCACCCATATTCGAAAACGAAGCCACCACTTCCATCGGAGATATTGCTCTTGATCCCACAAATCCTGATGTCATATGGGTAGGCACCGGAGAAGCCAATATTTTCCGCAGTTCCCAAAATGGATCTGGGATATACAAATCATTAGACGGCGGAAAAACCTGGAAGCATATGGGCTTAGAGGATACTCTCACCATTGCCCGGATTGTTATTCATCCTGAGGATTCAGATGTGGTCTATGTGGCGGCTTCAGGACACGAATGGACTGACAATGAGGAAAGAGGGGTTTATAAAACCACAGACGGAGGCCAGACATGGGAAAAAATGCTGTATAAAGGACCCCGGACAGGCGCCATTGACCTGGCTATGGATCCTGAGAATCCAGACACCCTATATGCAGCGCTCTGGCAGAGAATTCGCCTTAAATGGAATGATCCCCGAAACCTTGAGGGATATGATCAAAGCAGCCTATACAAGACCACAGACGGAGGCCAGACATGGAATCCCATAAACAACGGTCTTCCTGGGGCTGAAGATCGGGGAAGAATCGGATTGGATGTGTGTCTCAGCCAGCCAAACACTCTGTATGCCCTGGTTGACAACTATGAAATCGCCAGAGAACTAACCGAAGAAGAAAAAGCAGATGCCTACACACGCAATTTAGAAGGCATTATAAAAGGAGCCACGGTGTATCGCTCTGACGACAAGGGAGAAACCTGGGTGCAGGCCAGCGGACAGACTGAACAGATGAAAGCTTTTATGATGCGCCATTCCGGAACTTACGGCTGGGTTTTCGGTCAAATCAGAGTGGACCCCAACGACCCAGACAGAGTCTATATCATGGGTGTTCCTATGAGTGTATCAACAGACGGAGGAAAAACATTTCAGAGAATTGCCCAAAATGTTCACGGTGACCATCACGGCATGTGGATAGATCCTGAAAACTCCAACTACATCATCAATGTCAATGACGGCGGCATTGCTATCTCCTATGACAAAGGAGAAAACTGGAGGACCTTCACAGATAATCTGCCTGTGTGTCAATTTTTTAATGTCTCCTATGATATGGCTGAACCTTTCCATGTCTACGGCTCCATGCAGGACCATGGAAGTTTTCGAGCAGAGGTCAGTCAAAGAACAGATTTCAGAGGCAACAAACTGGAAGGATTTCAGGCTCAAGAATGGGAGGGGGCTCCTGGTGGCGAAGGTTCCACTCATGCCATTGATCCCAACAATCCCAACATCGTTTATTCAGCGGGATTCTATGGACACATCACACGGACCAACCTCAAGACCGGAGAGCGCAAAAACATCTATCCCCCTCAGACAAAGGACATCGGCCTTCTCCGCGGACAGTGGCTGGCCTCCATTATTCTGTCCCCCAGCCATCCGGAAACCGTCTACCTTGGACTCCAGTATTTATACCGCTCCCGGTTCCAGGGTGATGTGTGGGAACGAATCAGTCCGGACCTGAGTTACGGCATAGAAGAAGAACTGGGTGATATCCCTTATCAGACCATCTTTGCCATCTCTGAATCCCCCTTCAATCCAGATCTCATCTATGCGGGCACAGATGACGGAAAAGTATGGGTCACTCATAACAGCGGAAACACCTGGACTGAAATCATGAAAGGACTCCCTTATAGAAAGTGGGTGAGCCGACTGGTGGCTTCTCAGCATGATCGTTCAGTAGTCTATATGACTCAGAACGGAAAAAGGGAAGATGACTTCAAACCCTATGTATGGATGTCTGACGATTATGGAAAAACATGGAAAGACATATCTTCTGGAATCCCCCTCGGACCCGCAAATGTGATCCGCGAAGATCCCCTTAATGAAAACATCCTTTATGTAGGAACAGATGTAGGTGTGTATGTTTCTAAAAATAAAGGAGAAACCTGGAGTGTTTTAGGCGGCAACCTGCCCACAGTGTATGCCCAGGACCTCATCATTCATCCCAGAGATAATATCATTGTGGTGGCCACTCACGGACGTGGAATGTGGGCTATGGATGCTGAACCTGTGAACGGAGGAAGACGCTTTTTCCGAAGATATTAATCTTTGACTTAGACAAAAAGGCTTGAGAGCTGTTCTCAGCTTCCGGGCTTTTTTATAAACAGACCTGGATTATTCACGAGTCGAGGTTATATAGAGCCCACTGAAATTTGGGGGCTGCTGAAGCGACATTAAAGATTTAGCCTTCCGAATGCATGAGTAAGATTCTACGAAATTTATAAGTTTAGAATACTGCGGATGGGAAGGACATGGGATGAGGAATCCCCTGTGAGGGCTGAGCGGGCATGGTTCCTCTCTAGAGGAGAGCGAAGCCCGAACCGGGAGAGAGATTCCTCGCTGGGGAATCGAACGGGTGACGAATCCCGTGTCCTCTCTCATCCAATACATTTAGAAAAATATACATATTTTATGAATGACCAGGTTATATGTATTCTATGGTCGCTGGCGGCTTGGGTGTGACTTCATAGGCTACTCGGGTCACAGACGGAATCTCTTCGGTCATTCTTTGTGATATTCTTTTCAATATTTTCCAAGGGACTTTGGTGGGCTCAGCGGTCATGGCATCTTTACTCTCCACACTGCGGATAATGACAATATCTCCGAAATTCCTTTTTCCATCATCAATTCCCGTGCCTTTGTCATTTAAAAGCACAGCAAAAGCCTGAAAAGGTTCCAACTCAGCGATTTCTTGTTCCACAATTTGAGTGGCCACTCTCACCTTCTGGACTCTATCTTCGGTCACTTCACCGATGACTCTGGCAGCTAAACCAGGTCCTGGAAAAGGCATTCTTTTGTAGAGCTCTTTAGGAAGCCCCAGAGCCTTGGCTACTTCTCTCACCTGATGTTTGAACAGTTCTTTTAAAGGTTCTATGACTTTAAATCCATATCCTTTTTCAGAATCTATTCCGATCTGTTCCAAAATATTGTGCTGGGTTTTAACTCCCCCCTTAGTCTCGATAATATCAGCGGCAATAGTGCCCTGGACTAAATGTCTGGCTTGGCTCTCCAGCACCGCTTCACCAAACACTTCATAAAATTTATTCCGAAAAGCTTTTCTTTTTTCTTCAGGATCTGTCTTTCCTTTAAGGCTAAAGAAAAAATCCTTGCGAGCATCAATGACCTTGATTTCGATCCCCATGTCAGAAAATACCCGGGACACATACTTGTCCTCATCCTTTCTCATGAGACCGTCGTCAATATAAATCACCTCTAATCGTTCTCCCAAAGCCTTATGAGCCAGAACTGTGCAGGTAGAGCTGTCCACTCCGCCAGAAAGAGCAGAGATAGCTTTTCCTTCACCCACAGTATCCTTGATTTCATTTACCTTTTGCTCAATAAATTTTTTGGTGTCCATGTTCAGTCCTTCTCATTTTTATATCATGTCTTTTTTTTATTAGGTTTCTAGGAAAGATTCAGCTATTCTTTAAACTTTTCCAGTTCTTTTTTAAGAGGTGGGATGACCTCAAATAAATCTCCGACCACTCCGAAGTCTGCCACTTTAAAAATGGCTGCCTCCGGATCTTTATTAATAGCCACAATAAACTTTGAAGAAGACATCCCTGCTAAATGCTGTATAGCCCCCGAAATGCCAACCGCTATATAAAGATTGGGAGAAACGGTTTTTCCTGTCTGTCCAACCTGATGCTGATGATCTGCCCATCCCGCATCCACAGCTGACCGAGAAGATCCAAGGGCGGCATTTGGAAACAAGGCAATAATGTCTTTCAATAAACCAAAATTTTCAGGCCCTTTCATCCCCCTGCCCCCTGAAATAACAACTTCCGCCTCTGTCACATCCAGTTCATCGCCTTCCTCTCTTTTTATTTCAACCACCTGTTCTTTGGCCTGGTCCTCTGATAATTCAACCTCTCTCTTGACAACTTCTCCCTCTTCAGACAGAGGTTCCAACAAAGGAAACACGTTCGGTCTGAGAGATGCGATTTGAGGTTCTGATTTGAATTGAAAAGCAGCCAATGCTTTTCCTGCGAAAATAGGCCTCTCTACCTCCAGTCCGCTGTTTTCTGCCCTGGTCTTAGTGCAGTCTGTAGCCACCCCCACATCCAGTTTGGCGGCGACTCTCGGAGCCAAATCTTTTCCCATGGCTGTTGCAGAAAAGAACACAGCCTTGGGCTTTATCTCATCAATAAACTCTGATAAGGCTGAAGTATACAGTGAAGATGAATATTTCTCCAAAAGCGGATTTTCAATCAAATAAACTTTAGAAGCCCCGTATTGAAAGGCTTCCTGGGCTAAGTTATCGAGCTCTTTGCCCAAAAATACAGCCACTGAGTCCTCATTGAGGTCGTCGGCCCGTCTTTTAGCTTCAGACAAAGCTTCCAATGAAGCCTTCTTTATTTTGTTCTCTCTAATTTCCATATATGTCAATATCATTGTCGCCTCCTATATTATTTTGGCTTCTTCGTGCAGGAATTTCACCAATTGCTTGGCTGCTTCTTCCGGTTCTTCCTCAATTTTTTTGCCTGCTTCTTTTGTTGGAGGTGGAGATAGATTCACTAACTCCAATTTTGATTCTAGATCTGATTCCTCAATCCCTAGTTCTTGGAGAGAGATTACGGGGACCTGTTTTCTTTTTGCCGCCATTATGCCTTTGAGTGTTTCATACCGCGGTTCATTAAGACCTTTCTGCGCGCTGATAACAGCGGGAAGAGAAAACTCAACTTTCTCAACCGCTCCTTCTATTTCTCTGCCTGCTGTTCCACTTCCACCCCCGATATCAAGCTCTGTCACCACATTGACCTGAGGTAAATCCAGCAGCCCTGCAACCATGGATGGGACTTGAGAATTATCCGTGTCAATAGACTGCTTCCCAAATAAGATAAGACTGTAATCTGAATATTTGTTCTTAACGACCTCAGCGATTATCTTTGCCGCTCTCAATCCATCATAAGTCTCATGTTTATCATCCTGCACTAATAGGGCCTCATCTGCTCCCATGGCGAGAGCTTTTTTTAAAATGGTCACAGATTCCTCAGAACCCACAGAAATCACATGGACTGTACCGCCTTTAGATTCCTTAATTTGAAGAGCCTCTTCCACTGCATACTCATCGTAAGGATTCATCACAAAATTCAAACCTTCCATGTCAATCTGATTGTTGTCATGGTCGATCTCTATTTTAGACTCAGAATCAGGAACCCTTTTTACAAAAACAAGTATATTCATTTAATGACCTCCTTCCTGAATAAAACTTCTGTTTCTATAAAAAAACAACTATGATATTTGATGATATAAAAGGTTGGGTTAAAGGTCAATCAGATAAATAAATATAATCAGTAAAAAGATTTTTATTCTGGAAATTTTTTTATAACAAGGGTTCCGTTGGTCCCCCCAAAACCAAAGGAATTGCTTAAAGCATAAGTTAACTCTGCTGGCCTTGCCTTATTTGGCACATAATCCAGGTCACATTCGGGATCAGGGTTTTCATAATTGATGGTGGGAGGAATAAATTGATTCTTGAGTATCAGTGCCGTAGCAGCAGCCTCAAATCCTCCAGCCGCCCCTAACATATGTCCGGTCATAGATTTGGTCGAACTAACTGGAATATTATAAGCATGATCTCCGAACAATCTTTTTATTGCCAGCGTCTCGATTTTATCATTCCAAGGAGTCGAAGTCCCATGCGCATTGATATAGTCAATATCTTGGGCTTTCAATCCAGCACTGTCTAAGGCTCTTTTCATGCATCTATAGGCTCCATCCCCATCCGGACAGGGAGCTGAAACATGGTAAGCATCCCCACTCATCCCATAGCCAATTATTTCTGCATAAATATCAGCCCTCCTGGCTAAGGCGGAGTCCAGTTCTTCAAGAAGCAAAACCCCAGCTCCCTCGGCTATGACAAATCCGTCTCTTTCCTTATCAAAGGGGCGAGAGGCCTTCTCTGGAGCATCATTCCTTATAGAAAGCGCCCGCATGGAACAAAATCCAGCCACTCCTAAAGGAGTGATGGGTGCTTCGCTGCCACCAGCTATCATCAAATCCGCATCTCCCCTCGCAATAATCTGGTAGGAATCTCCAATAGCATGAGTCCCAGTAGAACAAGCTGTGGCATTCGCTAAGTTTGGGCCCCCTGACTTAGTGCGGATGGATATCTGTCCAGAGGCTTCATTAATAACCGTACAGATCAGAAAAAAAGGAGAGATTCTTTTAGGCCCTTTCTCTAAAAGTATCTTATGATTCTCCTCTATGGAAGATATGCCCCCTATCCCAGAGCCCACATAAACTCCAGTTCGGTCACCTTTCAATTGGTCCCTCTCAATACCTGAATCTTCGACTGCTGCTTCAGCCGCAGTAACCGCGTATTGAATAAAAGGATCCATCTTTTTAGATTCTTTCTTTTCAAAAAATTCCAAGGGATCGAAATCACTGACTTCCCCGGCTATTTGGCTTGAAAAATCCTGTGTGTCAAATTTAGATATCCGGGTGATACCTGACCTGCCCGCTTTGAGAGACTCCCAATTCTTCTCTGCCCCCAACCCTAAGGGCGAGACAAGGCCAATTCCTGTTATGACTATACGTCTAAGGTTACCCATGATGGAAAATAAGAATATTATCTATAATCTTTTTATTCTTACTTCACCTTTTCTAAGACATAGTCAAGGGCCTTGCCTACTGTATCCAGCTTCTCTGCTTCCTCATCAGGAATGTCTAGCTCAAATTCGTCCTCCAGAGCCATAATCAACTCCACTGTATCAAGAGAATCAGCGCCTAGATCATCTATAAAAGAAGCTTCTTCAGTAACCTGGTCTTCACTAATGCTGAGTTTGTCAGAAACGATTTCCTTTACTTTGTTCAATAACTCTTCTCTATCCATCTTTTCCTCCTAAAATTTTTTATTATTAAAGAAGATTTTACATAAGCATTCCGCCATTTACACTTAAAACTTGCCCAGTTATATAGGCTGCCTCATCTGAAAGCAAAAACCTTACTGCCTGAGCCACTTCCTTAGGTTTACCAAACCTCTTCATGGGAATTATATCAATGAATTTTTTCTTAACTGGTTCTGGAAGCGATTTGGTCATAAATGTGGCTATGTATCCTGGGGCCACAGCATTAACAGTTATATTTCTAGAAGCCACTTCTCTGGCTAATGACTTGGTGAATCCCAGTACTCCGGCTTTAGAAGCTGAGTAATTTGACTGACCAACATTCCCCATGAGACCGACCACTGAAGAAATGTTGACAATTCGTCCATAGTGGGCCCTTGCCATGGGGCGTATAACTGCTTTTGAAAAATTATAAACACCTTTTAAATTAACCGCTAAAACAGAGTCCCAATCTTCTTCTTTCATCCGCATCAGCAATCCATCTCTTGTTATTCCAGCGTTATTGACAAGGAAATCGATCTTTCCATGCCTGTCTAACATTTTTTTTACTGCTTCGTCAACCTGGTCAGTTTGAGATACATCCACATTATAATAAAAAGCCTCTCCTTTCCTTTTTCTTATGTCACTAACCACTTGCTCCGCTTTATCTTTTTGTACATCCACAACCAGGACTTCGGCTCCTTTTTCAGAGAGGTCATAAGCTATAGATTGTCCTATTCCTTGAGAAGCTCCTGTAACAATAGCCGTTTTTCCTTTAAAACTCATTTATGCTTTAGCTCCACTCAAAGCTTTATAATATCCATTAATTCTTTCATGTATTCGTTCCAATACTTTACCTTTTAAATAATCCCTGGCAAGCCTCACGGCATTTTTTATGGCAACAGGATTAGAACGGCCATGTCCGACAATACAAACTCCGTTGATTCCTAAAAGATAAGCACCCCCATATTCAGCATAGTCTATCTTTTTATAAAACTTCTTGAGATGTCTTTTCATCAAAAAGAATCCGATCTTTACAAATATGTTTTTCATGATTTCCATGCGGGCCATTCTCGCAAAGTTATCCACCACTCCTTCGCTTGTCTTTAAGGCTATGTTCCCAGTAAATCCATCACTTACAATCACATCGGCTTTCCCTGAATAAATATCTTTTCCCTCTACATTACCAATAAAATTTAAAGAAGAGGAAGTGAGCTTCTTGTTGACTTCCCGTGTCAGGTCGTTTCCTTTGCTTCCTTCCTCGCCAATACTCATAAGGGCAATCTTTGGATTTTCAATCCCCATGGCTGCTTTCATGAACACTTCCCCCATCAAAGCAAACTGGACTAAATGATTGGCACTGCAGTTTGCATTAGCTCCTACATCTGTAAGCAAAGTCACTCCGGTCAGGGTAGGGACAAGCAGAGCTAAAGCCGGTCTCTCCACGCCATTCAAAGCTCCTAATTCTTTCTTGGATAAATAAACCACCGCTCCTGTATTTCCAATGCTGACAAACGCGTCTGCTTTTTTTTCCTTTACTAATTTCAGCCCTACAAGTATGGATGACTTGCTTTTCCTTCTAAAAGAAAGAATCCCCTCTCCCATTCCAATGGACTCAGAAGCATTGACAATTTCAACATCCGCATCCGTGAGCTCGATTTTTCCCAACTCCTCTTTTATGACTTCCTCCACGCCTACCAACAAAACTTTCAAGTTGAATTCTCGGGACGCACTCACAGCCCCTTGAACGGCATTCCCAGGGCCGTAGTCTCCACCCATAATATCAACCGCTACTCTCATTGAACCTCCTGCAGTTACTCTTCAGTTCCCTCAATCACCTGGCGCTCTTTATAATACCCACAGTCAGGACAAGCTCTATGAGGTATCTTTGGATTCCCACAATTAGGACATAGTGAAAGCGACGGCACCTTCAAAGCATGATGGGACCTTCTCTTGTTTTTTCTTGAGTGTGAATGTCTTCTTTTTGGATTTGCCATTTATCTATTATCTTTCAAAAATATTTTTAATTTATTTAGTCTTGTGTCCTTTTTATCTAAGTTACACGAACACTTTCCTTCTCTTATGTTCTTGCCACAAACCGGACATAAGCCTGGACAGTCTTCAGAACATAGGGGCCGAGTAGGAAAAGTCAAATTCAGCTGTTCTAAGATAATCCTTCTTATGTCAACCCTTCGGTTATAGTAAAAATTCTTTTGTAAATCTTCTGTTTCAAGCTGCTCTTTTTCTTCCTCCAGCTCCTCCGGCAGATAAACAAGATCAAATGTGGAATTGATTTCAAATTCAAATGGTGAAAGACAGCGGCAGCAGATAAAACTCATGGTGGTTCTGATTCTTCCCT
>Ga0102944_1002098_pt1 | contig 12036 bp, 8 predicted proteins | sample SalPonD_shore_MG_FD_78172 | JGI IMG/M metagenome (GOLD analysis project Ga0102944, IMG submission 78172) | Salt pond soil microbial communities from South San Francisco under conditions of wetland restoration - Salt Pond MetaG... | ecosystem: Environmental > Aquatic > Marine > Intertidal zone >... | reverse complement strand
CAACGTAGCTTAATCTGGCAATAGATGCCTCCTCCATGATTACAGATGATCGTACTTCTACTCCCATACCTATCTTCGCATTGGCATAGATAGCTGAATGATCTCGAATCAGTGAATTATTACCAATAAATGCGTTTTTCCCAATATATAATGGACCTTTGAGGATAGTCCCATTCAGGATTTCTACTCCCTCTTCGATAATAACTGGACCGATGAGTTCAACATTCGGTCCAATTTTTACTGATTTGGCAATTCTTGACTCATTCTGATTGTCTAACTGGTAGTAAACTGCACGGAGAACATCCCATGGTCTACCTACATCAATCCAAGTCTCATTCCATATCCCTGTTGCAACCTCACCACCATCGGCAATAAATCGGTTGAAACATTCATTGAATGCAAAACCCTGATTGAGATAGTTGAAGATCCTTCCTGTCAGGAGGAAGGTACCTGCAACGACGTAATGACTGCTTTTATCGGTGGTATCCTCAGGATCTATGATCACCTCATCGACAAAACCATTGGAATCAATTGATACCTGTCCAAAATCCTGTATCTCTGTCTGTAATGCTACAGCAAGTGCCATCTCAGCTCCACTATTATCTGCAGCATTGAGGGTACGGGTAACCAATTTCTCATTTGTCACAATGTCACTATGAGTTAATATGAATTGCTCATCCTCTTGAAACAGCTCTGCTACGGCGGAAATCGCCCCTTCAATCCCCGGATCTTTCTGATCGACAAATCTGATCTCGATATCACTATCCATAGTATTGTTGACATAGTTCCGTAATTGACTATCATCTGGTTGTACTACAATTGTGATATCCTTGATACCACAGTACACAAGACGGTCAATGGCAAATTGAATCAATGGTTTGTCCAGAATTTTAATCATTGCCTTGGTTTTGACTGCAGTCAGAGGTTTGAGTTCCTCACCCGGTCCAGCAGCTAGGATTACTCCACGCATATCTAAGTAATTGATAGGAAACTTCCTTATGAATATAAGTACCGGTACCTGAATTTCCAATCTCTTAGATTCACTTCTCAAGCTAACGATTACTCGAATTTATGAAGTTCATCCAACTTGTTTGACCATATCTTAGAATTAGGCTGATTAACTGCTATGCTATATCAATCCACCAATAATTGATAAATGATAGAAATTCTTGTTTTCTGTATGATCATCCCTGTGATATTGTTGATTGGTTTAAATCTGAGGTATTAGCTAGCCTGATATGGTCTGGTTCCGCAGGACTCGTAATCTTAAACGTAGAATTTTCAAAAAACCACTGGGGTTTGTCCACCTAAGAATCGAAGGTGACCTTCCGATTATCCGCGAGCCTGAAACGTTTATCCGACGGCAATTACTTCCTCAAGCTGAATTCTCAGTGATGGAATTATTCAACCAATCCCATCAGTTAATGGAAACTGGCCGGGTATCGGGACTGCTTATTGAGCTGGTTAATATTGATGGTGGGTATGCAGCAGTGGAACTCCTCATCGATCTGATCAGACTCTGGCAGGATCATGATTTTCCTGTCTGGATCTATGCCAATTCCTATGATTTCCAGAGTTATTATCTTGCCACGCAGGCAGATCGAATCTTCATCACACCAGGTGGCACACTCAATACTATTGGTCTCAGTTTGACCACCTCATTTTATCGTGAATTTCTTGAGGATTATGGACTTACCGCTCAGGTAGCACAGGTCACTCCATTCAAAAGTGCTGGTAATTCCTTTGTCTACGATGAGATGCCTGAAGAACAGCGAAAAAACCTCAATTGGCTGGCTGATGGCATATTCGACCAGATCGTTACTCATATTGCAAAACATCGCAATACTGATGAGAATACAGTTAAAACAATGATTGATAATTCTCCTCTTCCTGATACGTTGGCAGTAAATGAGGGCTGGATTGATGCTAATCTCTCTGCCAATCAGATCAGACAGAAAATTGATGAGGAGTTTGATACTGACCTAACGGATTTCAAGGAGGCAATGGGAAGAATACCCATCGCAAAGAAACGCAATCCTAATATCGCCATTATTCCCGTGATGGGTAGTATCGTGGATGGTAAGAGTTCACAGAATAATTTCCCAATTCCATTTCCTCTGTTAGGTGATGAGAATGCTGGTGATATCACTATAACGCAGATGATCCGGCAGGTTCGACAACAGGATTCTATCCAAGCCTGTGTGCTTCTAGTTAATTCTCCTGGTGGTAGTGCCACTGCATCAGAATCGATACTCCAGGAATTTCGCCAGTTGGCTGATAAGATGCCGCTTGTGGTATATTTTCATGATGTTGCCGCCTCTGGTGGCTACTACATCTCAATGGCTGCCGACTATATTATTTCACAACCATTGACTATCACCGCCTCTATCGGTGTTATCAATGCTAAAATCTCGACTGATGAATTTTATAAAAAACGGGGTATTAACCGAGTAACGATAAAACGAGGTCTAAATTCAACAATAGAAGGTACGGTTGGGATCTGGACTGAGGACCAGAAAGCAATCGTACATCGATCAATGGATCGGATATATGATCGTTTTAAGGAACATGTGATCGGAAATCGTGATCTCTCTCTAACTGAACTGGAGAAAATAGCCGGTGGTCGAGTATATGTCGGACATCAGGCTCTAGATCTTAAACTCGTGGACGAATTAGGTGGGTTGCATCGGGCATTGGATAAAGCAGCAGAATTAGCTGATCAGAAAGATATCCATTATGAAGTGATCGGAGCACCTAAGAAGATTATCCCTCCCGAAGCATTTACCAATCCTCGGCTGATCAGGAATTACCTGCTGGCAATGAGTGGCAAACCACAATTACTTCCTTATCTCATTTTTGATGATCTGATGAATTAATTTTCTCGAATAATCATAATATCTTCTACTGATTTTCTCTTCAGATCAGGTACAGTGGCATCTTCAGCCGGATAACCAACGGGTAATAGTACAAATGGAACTTCATTCTCAGGACGCTCGAGGATTTTGGTTAGAAAATTCATGGGATTTGGCGTATGTGTCAAAGTAACCAGTCCTGCATTATGTATTGCAGCAATTAGGAGGCCAACTGAGATACCAACAGATTCTGATGTGTAGTAATGTTTCTTTTTACTCCCATCAGGATGGATCCCATAGCGTTGTCGGAAGACAACAATTAGGTAGGGAACTTTCTCAAGAAAAGGTTTGTGCCAATCCGTACCTAGTGGTGCCAGTGCTTCTTTCCATTCCTCTGTCATGCGTTCCTCATAACTGATCCGCTCCTCCTCTTCTGCTGCCTTGCGAATCTGCTTGCGGAGTTCAGTTGCAGATTTGGGGATAACCACAAAGGTCCAAGGCTGTTGATGTGCACCTGATGGTGCGGTACCCGCAGTTTTGATGGCATTTTCAATGATCTCAAATGGAACCTCCTCCTCTGAGAAGAACCGGCAGGATCGTCTACGATCCATCTTATGGTAAAAATTTTCCGAGCGTTGGATACTGGTTGCCTTGTCAATCTTAGTAAATGTGTAGGGTATTGGATGATAGGAGTTCATACTATTTGTGATAGTACGTTGTATAAGGCATTTACGGGATACCTATTTTACTCCGCTCAGTCCAGTTCTGTAAAATCAAAACTGCGGATATAGGCTGGAAGGTAATCCTGAATATGTGCGTGTAAAACCAACGCAGGATCTTTCGGCCAGAGGTTTGCAATCCACCTGTCATATTCTGACAGGGGAAGCACTTGATGAAGCTTGTACTTGTGATCAAGTATCTCCTGAACATAGCTATCAAGTATTGCTTTCTCATAACGTCTGGCAGCATAGATCATGATTACTCTGGCGGTATATCGTCCAATTCCATCAATCATCATCAATCCTTCCATCCCCCGTTCATACACCGGATAATACGCATAGATCTCAATATTTTTCAGATCACGCTCGGTCATCAGACCCAGGTATTCGGCTTTCAACCCCAGTCCAAGATCCTTCCAGTCACTGACTGTCATCTCTGCAATTTTGGCAAGTTCAGGATAGAGGTACAAGGAATCATCCCAAGGGATCGGATCTCCGTACTTGGTAACAAAATCCTTCTGTATCTGTTGATATTTGAAAAAATCTACATTTTGTTGAATAATCGCTGAGATTGCGGCTTCAATGGTATCAGAATTGGCGTACAATCGTAATCCAGCACTATTTTTCAAAGCCAATTTGGTGAGGATATCTTTATCCTGTATCTCTCGTAGTGCATCGAGGGTATCATCCGCCCCGATTTCATATCTTACCTTGTCAATTAGCTCCTCCTGTTGTTTCTCGGATAATTCAACGGGAGCCTCGAGTCTGATGGTAATATCTCTACTTAATTGTTCTTTCTGTCTAACTCGGGCAACTACGGGTAGTTCATCTATTCTAAATGTTCGAGTCCAGTGATTGGCATTGAATTCAATTCGTCCCATGACATAAGCCTTTGCCATATGTAAATTGATGGGAAGTACTGTCTTTGATCTGATAGTACGGGTCCAAGCTGGCTCACTCACAATTTCTATTGATAATCTGATCATTTATCAGATTTGGTTTCTTCTAGCAATTATGCATAAAATGGGATTTACTTGTATCAGGGATTATTTATCAATTTTTCCCCCAGATTAGAATGGATTTGTAGATGAGATTTAATTATCATCTCGGAGCTTACTAATCTCAGAATCCTTCTCTGCGAGTTCTTCCTGGTGTCGACTATTCATCTCGTTTTTCATCTCTTCACGACTTTTTTCGAGATTGGAAATTTTCTCTTCATACTTGGCTGTGATCTCATCTCGGAGTTCTTTCCTTGCATTGGTTAGTTCTTCCTGATGTGTACTTTTGAGCTCTTGAATCTGTTTCTCATAGGACTCCCGCATCTGTTCTTTCTCCGATTTGAATTCCTCTTTGAGTTTATTCTCATGCTGTACCAGCGCTTGATTCCTTCTGGTCTCATGATTTTGTTGAATTTGCTGTAATTCTGACTGATGACTATCCTTCAGCTCATTAACCTCTTTATTATGCTGTTCTTTGAGGTCAGCCTTTAGTTGTTCTACACGTGCCTCCATCTCCTCAGTCTTTTGCCTGGTTAGTTCTTCAATTGCAGTCGTCTTTTCTTCCTCAAAAGCAGCTTCTAATTCTTCTTTTTGAGAATCAAGCTCTTGTTTGACCACTTCCGAAATTTGTGTAGAGAACTTGGTGGTTAGCTCGTTTTCTGAGGTCAGATTCTGTACCTGCTCTATAGCTTTTTCCAATTGTGCAAGTCCATAATCCACCGTATCGAAGGCAAGATTGTCAATTTGTTCCTGGATGGAATTTTGAAGATCAGTAACACGTTGAGATAAAATATCCAACACCGCAGGAAGAATACCTTCCTGAAGATCATCTTCCGTCATCTCAGTGAATGGTTGGAGGATCTCTCTGAACCGTTTCTGATACTCATCCTTCTTGCTAATTGCTGTGAATTCCATCTCGATAGGTCCGAAATACTGGTTATGTGAATTACCCAACATATCAACATAACTCACATTTCCCTTGATCTCTCTGATCTGCTCACCACTGGTGTCTCCAGTCAAAAATCTCATTTGTATTTTTCTATCAATAACCTGTGAAGGATCGAGTGCTGCAAAGTGTTCTTCTTTCTTACCATCCACAATCTCAATATCTTTAGGAATGGCAAGAACTAATTTCATATCAGAAGCTACTCCTTCTCCACTATTTTCCAGTTTGAGATCCATATCAAAGAGTTGGTTAAATTGGATATCTCTCGGGAGTGAGGTACCAATATGAATTTTTGGCATGGTAATTTTCCCTTGCAAATTTTCTTGAGTATGTTCAAGTACTGCGTCGAGAAGAGATTCAAATCCGGTCAACTTAGCAGTGGCCAACATTGGTCTTAGATCTGTGGATATATAGTTCTGTGCATCTGTAATTGCAGCGATGTTATCATTACGGAGTGCATCAAGCAAGTAACCCAGTGAATACAGCAGTTTCTGGAGATAATCTGTGTTTTCCTTCTCCTTGGTTTTCTCAATAAAATCTGAATAGATTTGAAATGCCTTATCCTGATCATTATTCATCAAGGCTACCATACCAGCCAGCGTACCGCTAGCCACACCTCGATTATTCTCACCAAAGGCCATCGCAGTTTTACTTGCCTCAAGAAGTCGACTGATGACCTCATTGAAGGCAGTAGATTGCTGTTCATTCTTACCCAGCTCGCCAAATGCTACCGCTTGGACATAATATGCCTGTGCTGCGGATCGATGTTGACTCTGTGCTGTGAACTTTTCTGCTTGAGATGAAGCTTTCTCAACGGCGGATTCAAATGCCTTCTTAGCTCCTTGATTATTTCCTTCTTGTCTTGCTAACCGACCCTGCTCTATCAGTTTGAACGGATCTGCTTCACTCTCGACGCCCAGTTTGCCGAATAATTCTCCACGGAGATCTTCACCGAAACCCATGATACTTTTCTATATAATTGCTTAATTAAAAAATTAATCACCTTCTAATTTGGGTTCGCTGAATTTATCGATAATTCTCAGCCGAGATATACTTTAAATGTCAAGACGCATCTTTAAACAGCCGTTTCTTCCGTAGATGACTAAATTTTTTAATCTCATTCTCTCTTTTCATGGCTTGTGATCTGGTGTCGAAGGTTTCAGTATGTCTAATTTTGAATGGTAATCTACTTTTAACATATTTTGCTCCCCGACCAGTTCGATGTTGTTTCATTCGGTTCTTTAGGTTCTTGGTCTGTCCGGTGTAATAGGAGCCGTCCGCACATTCTAAGATGTATACAAAAAACATCTATCCTAATTGAGGTTCTTGACTTTATATTGCTTAGTAATATCTGGAGAACGTAACTGGGCATTTACAATGCAAATTCAGCATCTTCAAAATTCGCAAGATGATCATCCGTATGATCTTTATGCTTCGAAATTACTTTCTCTAGATCTGTCTTAGATTTAGATATTTTCAGCAAACCATTAGAAAACTGGATAATATCTTCCTCTCGAATAAGGAATTCATCCTGATTGACTAAGCCGATATTATCGATCAAATCCCGGAAGAACCCACCACCTAGGATAAACTGCACGGAATCATGGTCGAAATGTACATCTATAATATTCCCAACCTTCTGGTCGTTTTTGCCAATAACTTTGGTCTTCATTAACTGGGTAAAGCGGATCTCTGGACGTGTTTCCGTGTTCTCTTGCTCTTCAGCTTCTTTCAATCGATTATGTGTTTTATTTAGAAATATTGAGGATTTGGTAAAGGAACGAATATCAGCGGCATTGAAAACTGGATCACGATCTGTTTTCAATTTGATTTTTTCAAGAAATTCTTCCAGTGCTGTTCCTCCAGCAATGAATTTGGTTATCTCAATTGGCTTCTCTAATGAGAATACCACATCTGAAAGACTTCCGATGACCTCGCGGTTCTTATCCGCAATTTTAATCCCAAGTAATTCAGATAGATTTACCCCCTCCGGATAATCCATGTAAAAATTTTAGGAATAGTATTATATAATTATTTGGAGTCTAACATTCGATGATTCCTTGATATGCAGCTTGTGTCTCCCATTAATTTGTCAATTCTTCTAATTAGTCAAGATACTTCTCAATAAGTTCTGGATCTACTAAATTGGGGAGTGTAATCTGTGCATCTCCCAGATTAGTTGTATTCCATTCTTTCGTAACTTCCAAAGCATGAGGATTTCTTGCCCAAGCTCTACGACCAACACCGACCATCACATCCCAATCCAGTGCAGAACGGATAATCCCATCAACTCGTTCACTACCGTCCAGAACCAGTCCAAATCCTCCATTGACGGCTTTGCCGATACCCACGCCACCACCATTTGACAGTACCGTAAGGGTCATCCCGCGGAGAATATTTCCACCCCACGAATGTGTGGCCATCTCTGCCATGATATTTGACCCATCCTTGATATTAGATGTCTCTCTGAAAGGACTATCTGTACCTCCTGTATCGTGATGATCTCTACCCAACATGATTGGTCCACATTTCCCATCCCGAACCAGTTTGTTAAAAGCCAAGGCTATCTTCACTCTGCCCTGACCATCAGCATAGAGGATCCTTGCTTGAGAACCAACTACCAGATCATTGTGCTCAGCATCATGAATCCAATTGTAATTATCTCGGTCTTGTGATCGCCTGTCGGGATTGATACACTGCATTGCAGTCTGATCGGTGAGACGTAGATCTTTTGGATCTCCTGAGAGACATACCCAGCGGAAAGGTCCGTAGCCCCAATCAAAACAGATTGGTCCCATAATATCCTCCACATAACTGGGAAAAATAAAACCATTTTTGGGATCCTGATCTTTGGCAATATCTGTACCTCCTGCATCATAGACCGATTTCATAAATGAATTGCCATAATCAAAAAAGTACATCCCACGATTAACTAATTGCTTGATAAGGTGATACTGATGAATCAAACTCTCATTGACTTTTTCTTTGAAATCCTCAGGTCGTTCAGCAATCATAATCTTGGCTTCGTCATAATCAAGGGTATACGGTGTATAACCACCACCATAAGGATCATGACAACTGGTCTGATCTGATCCCAGATCGACGTGGATCTCATTATCTATCACATACTGCCAAATGTCGACAACATTTCCATGATATGCAATAGAGATTGAATCCCCACTTCTTCTATACTGTTCAACCCAGTCAAAAATCTCATCAAGGGAAGCAGATTGTCTGCTGACCCAACCCTGCTCGTACCTGGTCTTTATCCTACTTCCGTCTACCTCGGCAATGATGCCGATGCCACCAGCAATCTCAATTGCTTTGGCTTGTGCTCCAGACATCCCACCGAGACCCGAGGTAATATAGAGTTTACCGGATAGATCCTTATTCTGATCAAGCCCTAGGAATTTCCTACCTGCGTTCAACAGCGTGATATACGTCCCATGAACAATACCTTGCGGGCCGATATACATCCAACCTCCTGCAGTCATCTGACCATAATTTGCAACACCCAGTGCTGCTGCCCGATTGTAATCTTCACCATTATCAAACATACCCACCATGAGTGCGTTGGAGTTAATGACCCGAGGTGCATTCCGGTGAGTTTTGAACAGCCCCAGAGGATGGCCTGACATGATCACTAGTGTTTGATCTTCCTGCATCTGTTGCAGATAAAGTTTAATCAACCTGAACTGCATCCAATTCTGACATACTCTCCCATTTGATCCGTAGGTAACCAGTTCATAGGGGAACAGGGCGACATCAAATGCCACATTATTATCCATCATAAGCTGTAATGCTCTGGCTTCTAGTATCCCCTGATACTGCTCAACCGGCTTTGCTCTGATATCATTCTTCCCATTGCCCGGTCGAAATCGGTGAGCATAAATTCTCCCGAATTCTCGTAGTTCATCAAGAAATTCAGGTATCAAAGTCTCATGTAAAGATTTGTCAACATAACGCAGTGCATTTTGAAGTGCCAGCTTGGTATCTTTCTTGTTCAGCTGTATTCCTCGAGATGGTGCTCTACGGATTTCTTCTCTGAATTCAGTTTTTTCAGGTAATTCAGCTGGGAGTACAATCTGTCTCATAAATAACAGGGGGATGATGGCTTTATCTTGATTACTATTCTTTAATATCCCAATCCTCAGATTAATCATTCAATATTTCTGATGATAGTTGATATCCACTCCGCCAAGAGTGGTAATAAAATCAGACCCAAGTACTTCCGAAGGTGCAACATATCCTGTTGGTATCGAGTTCAATCCTTCAATATGCTTAACGGCTTGGACAGTAGCAGTTGCTGTCAAATCGTAAGCATTAGGTGTAACGAGATCAGCTTGAATCGATTTTTCTCCATTATGAACAATTCCGATGATATAGGAAGGAGAGTCTGCTCTGAATTCCTCATCTGGATTGGAAGCAAGCTTTCCAACAATCCATTCAACAATGCTTGCTAATGGGTTAAAGCGGAGAACCCTCATCAATGGTTGAAAGAATCCTGTCATCCTGATTTGCATAGGCTTCATCGTGAAGTACATCTTGATATTTGCAATTCCTGTTGACTGAAATGTTGCAATCAGATCAGGAAGTGGAACAGGGATACAAGTTCTTGTTTTACCATTCGCAAAGGTAAATTCCTTGGGTTGACTTCCATAGGGGATCTCAACTAGGTCCCCATTCTGTCGGATACGACTGCCTGAGGCCATAACACCAATAACCGATCGTGTTGTGCCTTTTGATGGTTTACCAAGACCATAGATTGCAATCTCAAGGCTATTAGCATCGGGTAATTTTGAATGAAGTAGGACTCCTAGATTCTCGGTTGGAATGATATCAAATCCACATCCAGGAAGTAGAAGGACATTATTTGCTTTTGCATTGTTTGAAACTTCTTGGCAGTATTCAAAAATTTCGAGTTCTCCAGTGATATCAAGATAATGAGTTGAAGTATCAATACACGCATCGATCATGGGTTTTCCCGTAACTTTGAAAGGTCCAGCACAATGAAGTACGAGGTCGACTCTTTCTAATTCCCGTCTTATAACTTTTGGAGAGTTGAGATCAAAGACAGTCGCGGTTAATCCAAATTCATTTGCAACCTCCTCAAGTGGTCTGACCTTTCTTCCGGCAAGTACTGGGTTCATCCCTTCTGCAACCATTTTTTCAATAATCAATTTCGCGGTAAACCCATATGCCCCGTAAATCATGATCTTCATAGGGTCTGCTTAATACGTTTTATCAAAAAATTGTCTATCTTGGGATCTCTCAAAGTTTAAGCATTGTGTTTTATTGCAATCAGTCGAATGAGCTGAACTGCATCCTCTACCGTATTAGCAGTCTTCTCTAGTGATTCAATTGTCTGGATCAGGAGTACTGTGGATGCGGTGTCCTCCCCCTGATCATAGTCCATCACATCTTGGAATAAGCTCTGATGGATCTGATCAAGCACGATTTCTGCACGGTCTACCCGGTAACTCTGCTGCGAAGCCAACGATATTCTTATTGGTACCAATGATATGGTTTCAACTGCTTCCTGAACCAGAATATCTAAGATAACTGCAAATTTACAGAGTTGATGGATAACCTGATGTGATATTTGATCTTTGATCATCAACAACTTACGTAGGGAACGTAGATTATGACCCAAAGCCTTATCCATTTTCTGTGAAAAATTCAGGATTTCAATTGCATCGACAGCCTCAACAGCCCCAGAATAGGTATGTTCGATCAATGTTTCAAGAATAATATCTGCTTCCCGTTCTAATGATTTTGCCTGATCAATCATTCTCTGTGCTTCACAGGTATTGGCTGTGCTATATTCAAATATCGCAAGAGAGAGCTTGTGAATCGCCTCTTTTACCCGGTCTATATGATCACCAACAAGTTTTAGCTGACGGAAATTGGGTCTAGGGTCCTTGAGTAATAAGGATACCAGTAGCGTTTGAATGATCATTAGCATCATAACTAGTAGCATACTGGATTCATAGATGGCAATTGGATTGCGATTTTGTGTCAAAGATGGTTCAATGACAATTACTAGGAGGGCAGACCCAATGACATATCCAAAATCGAGAATAAATCGATAAATCCCCAAGATCTTCCCCCGTTTTTCTGGAGAGACCAGATCTGAGATTATCGAGGAAGGAATGGGATAGTATATTCCTCTACCAATTCCTGCAATCAGAATACTGAGGAAAACAAGTGGGAATTCTGAACTGAGTTCTGGTAAAAATAAGAGCGCATATCCGGTGAATTCAGTAATTAATCCTAGCACAATTGGTGTTTTCCGGCCTATCTGATCTGCCATGGTGCCTGAAGCCACCATTCCCAATGCCCAGGTCAAGGTGAATCCTGAGGTAAAGATACCCAGCTCGATTGCACTGAACCCTCTGGCTATAATTAACAAGGGAAATACCAGAATGATGGTAGCATCGGAGATTCTAGAGATCACTCCCGTGGAAAAAGTCAGCAGGAATGAGGGATGAACTAACTGAGCCCGGCTGAATTTTCGTTCT
>Ga0102944_1002097_pt1 | contig 12043 bp, 7 predicted proteins | sample SalPonD_shore_MG_FD_78172 | JGI IMG/M metagenome (GOLD analysis project Ga0102944, IMG submission 78172) | Salt pond soil microbial communities from South San Francisco under conditions of wetland restoration - Salt Pond MetaG... | ecosystem: Environmental > Aquatic > Marine > Intertidal zone >... | reverse complement strand
CGATGGTTTCGTAAAGCTGATTCAACTTGATACTGTAGGTCCCTGCCTGATCAATTTGCCACTTGTTATCTGGACTTCCACCTGGTACAAATCGAACATATGTGCTATCCAGCGGCTGGTGGTTAACGGCCGGCATGAAATAATCAGTTCCCCAATCGCCGGTAGCAGTCGGGAATTTGAATTCCCCTGCACTTAGCTGGCCGTTATATGTGAATATATACTGATTATTTGGGTCTTGCTGCATTTGGTTCGGGTTATCGATATTCCAACCATTAGGCGTAGCGTCGCCAACAATGTAAAGTTTATCATACGGAGTAAACTTCTGGATGGATATGGTCATATCACGAAGATTTAGTGTTATCTTGTATGGTCCCGGGTCGGAGATGTACCACTTATTATCCGGATCACCGGCCGATAGCTGAACGTCGGTACTGCTTAAATCAGGGTAGTTGGTCGTAGGCCTATAAAATGGGGCATTGAAATCCAGCGCTGTCGCTATTTTAAACTCTCCCTGGGCTAACACTTCGTTGTAATCGAAGAGGAAGGGATCACCTGGATCCTGTCTCATCTCGGCGGCATTATCCAAACTCCATCCATTTGGTGTGGCACTGCCGATTACCCACAAGTGCGAATATGGTGGCCCAACCATCTTTTTAATAGAAATCGTCAGATCGACCAGGTTCACCGTTATCGAATAAGGTCCGGGATTTGTGATGGTAAAATGGTCATCAGGCTGGCTTTCATCAGTGCGGTGGAAAAGCTTAGTTGAATCTTGCCCCATATTATAGGAAGGCGTAAACTGGCCAAGCGTAGTAATAAATTTAAAATCACCGGAAGCCAAATTCCCTTCGTAGGTGAATATAAAAGGAGTATCGGGATCCGCATCCAGAGCAGTCGCATTGTTGGCATCCCAGCCGTTGGGTGCCGCATCGCCAATCAAATAAAGCGTATTGGAAACCGGTTTGTAGGGCGTTGCCTCCAGCTCAACCGTGTTCGAAGTATCTGCGGAAACCGAAGAGTCTGCAGTTATCGATTTAATACGTACATCAACATTCCCGGTCGTGCCCGGATCAATATTCAGCTGATCCTTCAGCAGGGAATTAAATTCAGAGACGGTATAGGACTTGGAATAAGTAACCCGCCCGATATGGATATTTACCGGGGACTTGAAGTCATTCCCCTTCATATCGAACTGCAAGGTATAATCAACAGCAGAATTGGTGCCGTGATTTGAGCCCGGAGACCATGAAAATTCTACCGCCGTTTCATTAAAATTGGCCTGATTAAGCTCCAGGTTGTTATCTGAAGATTTCAGAGCCGGCGTCCGATCCTTGCTGGACTCCTGCGGTGCCAACGGCTGACTTTTTTTACAGGCCGTAAACAAGGCCACCAGCACAAACATCCCCAAAATAGCCTTAGCAAAAAATGTTATTCCACTGCTTTTTCTACTATGTTTCTTTCTTAACTTTTCCATGTTATTCCAAGTAATCGTTTAGATTAACCTCGTTTATTTTTCTACTTAAATTCTATAACAACCATCGACCAGTACTTGAGAAATGGCAGTGTAAAGGACACTTTATTTCCCGACTGTGTAAATTCCAACTCTTTTGAAGCGCCCATCTCATTATCAGGAGTGGCATACCATACTTTTGCAACTTGCTTATCAGTATTAAAGGTTAGCGGAATATCTTTATGACCGTAGGGATAGGGCTGGCTGCCATTGTTATCGCGCCAGTTCATGGTTGAAGCATCGGTAAAATTTAGCAAGTGAATGACCTCCCGATTCCCAACTTTTTTCCCAACTACCGATACATTGCCTTGCTGTGGCGGCCATTGATTGAGCGTTAAGTCGCCATATGTTGATACCTCGGGCGAATTAAAGGTTCCTTCTCCACGCAACAGGTTTTCGTAGGCCGTTAAAAAATCGTAGTAGGAAACCAGGGCATCCTTCAAATCCTCACGCATGGCCAGGTTATCATTGGGGAAATATTCTTTCCCCAGCATGTGCTCTCCAAGCTCCAAGTGGTCTCCACCGAAGGCAAAAATGACAGCGTCGGTAAAAAGAACCGATGGAGTATTAAAATATCCGTGTTGATTGGCCAGGTCGTAATTCACATAGGCAGCCAGGACAGAATTCTTTTGCCCGTTTCCAAAACTGTTATTGTCCTTTATAATTTTGGCCAGATCCCCGTATTTATCTTGCGGACTCCACACTTCGGTGTACAAAAAATCCGTTGGCGCATTGGCAATGCCTGACTGCCCGTATTGATTCACCGCATTCATCACCAATTGCTTATTGGGATTGGCCTGTTTCATTGCCTTAATAAATGGCTGAAAGGTCTGGGCCAAGTTTACCGGAGAACCGTCGTAAGCGTACAACGTGCCCTGATCCCCAAGCTGGTCCATATGATAGCCATCAAAATCCAGCGCTTCATAAACCTGTTGATCCTGCTTGATAATGTAATTTTGCCAGCCCGTATTCGAGGGATCCAACAGATAGATATCACTCTTAAATGGCGGGGAAGGCAAAGCAAACTTCTTTTTCGTATTGTGATTCTGATCGGTATAGAGATACCACTGTGTCTGTACTCCGTCACTGGCCGCATCGTCCAGCGCTCCGTAGATCAAATTATAAAACATTGCCCGAATATTGTGTTTGTGGGCCGTGTTGATGTAAGAAGAAACCGTAGAGAAATAGACATCGGTATTGCTGATATCCTTCCATACCGAATCGGGATTATCGCCCGTACCGGCTAACGGTTGGTGATGCTTGTAATGCCAATCGTAAAATTGCAGCCCGTTAATGTGATATCGATTCAAATTCTGAACAACCGAATCAATGGCTGACTGCTGCATCTTTGGATAACGGGAAAGGAATCCGTAACGGGGGAACTTAGTCCAGGTTGAAGATATATCGATGCCAATGGTTGCCAATATTTTATCGTTTCCATTTTGCTGCTGATATATCTCTGCCATATATCCTGTAAAGTCATCGCTGGGCGGCGTCCACTGCCAAGATGTTCCCGTCACCGAAGACTGATCAATAATTTCACCGAGATGTTTGTAGCGTACCATCGTTCCCGATGAAGGACTTCGATTTATGGTGAAGGTTACCGCCTCTCCGGGGTTATATTCAGCTTTGTCCGTAGAAACGGTAATGGGATTGTTATTCTGAGACGGTGTTTCTCCATTCCCCCCTTTTTTTTCGGGACTCGTACTTCCGCAACCCACCATAATTAAAATTGAGAGCAGAAAAACCATTATGTATCGATACTTCTTTACCATAGTGCAATGCTTAAATCAACAAATGAATTTTTTAGTTATGAGGTTATTAGTAGCCGGGATTCTGTGTTAAATTCGGGTTAGCATCGATAGCCTTTTGTGGAATCGGGAGCAGCAGATCATTCTTCGTAGCATTGGATTTTCCGATAGAATGCAGGAAGTCAAGTCCGTATTGACCGTCGTTAATACGAATAAGGTCGAACCAGCGCTTCCCTTCAAAAGCCAGTTCCATACGTCGCTCATGAAGTACGGCATCCCGAAAGTCCGATTTTGAAAGCCCGCTGCTGATATCCGACAATCCGGCTCGCTGACGTACTCGATTTAAGGGAACTTCCGCTTTCGCCGTTTGGCCTAATTCATTCAACGCTTCTGCTTTCATCAACAAAACTTCAGCGAATCGAAGAACGGGGAAATTCAACGGACTTTCATCGTACGAACTGGCTATTGACTTCGGAACCAAGAATTTACGTACGTTGAAACCTGTATTTGAATAAGATGGATCATATTGCTGACCATCGAAATCCGGACCGCCATCATACAGGATGGTCACGTCCTTTCGTTTGTCACCATTTTCATATGAATCGACAAACTCTTGTGTTGGCTGATTCCATCCCCAGCCGCCGGCGACCATACCGGAGTTTCGGGGCCCCATAAAAGTACTGTGCCAAGCGGATTGATTTTCATTCCCCCAAAAACCATAACTCGTCTTTCCGTAATACTGGACTTCGAACAATGATTCCTGATCGTTTTCTTTATTGGGATTAAAATTATCTGCATAGTTTGCGTCAAGTGCGTAGCCTAAATTTTCGACCTGGTTGCACAGATCAACCACCTTTTGCCATTTGCTGCGGGTCAGGTAAACCTTAGCCAGCAAGCCTGCCGCACTCCCTTTAGCAGCTCTTCCAATGTCAGTGCCACTGTATGAAGATTTTGAGGGAAGCATATCGATCGCACTTTGCAGATCCGGGATAATGATATCTGTATAAATCTCTTCTTTGGGAGCTCGCGGGGGACGTAAGTCATCACCGGGATTCTGCGGTTTGGTAATTTTGGGTACATTGCCAAAAAACCGAACCAGGTTGAAATAGTACAAGGCTCTCAAAAAATGAGCTTCGCCGAGGATACGATTTTTCAAACTTTCATCAATATCCATGCCCTGAACTTTCTTAAGTACGGTATTCGATCTGAGGATCCCCGGCCACGGGCCACGCCAAAGATCAAGCACCCCGGGATTGTCGCTTTTAGCAACAAAATCAGCTAGATTTTTTGTTTCGATGCCATCTGTTCCACCGCCGGCGCCAACCTTGCTATTACCGGCAATAATATCGGTAGTCCACATCCGCATATTGTAGAGTTTGGGCCACTGAAGCGGCTGATATGCCCCGTTTATAGCTGCAATAGCATCATCCTTAGTTTTATAAAAGTTCGCCGTATTGATGGTGTCCAGCGGCGCCTTCGTCAAAAATTGATCTTTACATCCTATCGTCAGGATCAGAAGAAAGATGAATCCGGAAATGTATTTTTTTACTAGCATGATGTACTTTTTTTAATAATTAAAAGCTCAGATTGATACCGAAACTGATTGTTCGTGTCACAGGATAAACATTGTTGTCGATGCCATTTACCGGCACTTCGGGATCAAAACCTTTATATTTTGTGAATGTGTATAGGTTTTGCCCAGTAGCATAGATCCGTGCCTTGGATAGTTTCAACTTTTCGGCAAGACGAGTAGGGAAGGTATAACCCAATGTGACTGTTTTAATTCTCAAATACGAACCATCTTCGATAAAACGATCCGATGCGCGGGCATTTCCATTAGGATCACTATATACTGCACGGGGCATGGTGTTGCTTGTTCCCCGACCGTTCCATCGATTGAGCGTGGCCGTCGTCTGGTTTCGTGCCGAGGACATCCCCTCACTCCAGATACGATTGGCATCAAATATTTCGTTGCCTGCTACACCTTGCAGGGCAATGCTCAGATCGATATTGTGGTAGGCAAAGTTATTGTTAAGGGCAAAAGTAAAATCAGGGTTGGGATTGCCAATATAAGTACGATCCTGATCATCGATGACGCCATCGTTATTTAAATCCATAAACTTGATATCGCCAGGCGATGTACGATTATATGGATCGGCACCGGGAACCTGCACGGCATAGTTGTCGACTTCTTGCTGCGTCTGGAAAATACCATTGGTAACATAACCGTAGAAAGCATTTACCGGATGCCCGGCTTCGATACGTGCCACGTTATAGTTGAAATCTATATTGCCCGAAGGTAACGGAATCGTATCGTTCAAACTCACAACCTTATTTTGATTGTATGAGATGTTGAAGTCGGTATTCCAGGAAAAATCGCCCTGCAGGTTTTTTGTTGATACAGTAAGCTCCGCGCCCTTATTCTGGATTTGTCCCGCATTTATTTCCGGTACAACGATATCAGAATACCCGGTAGTTACCGGTACCGACATTGGCACCAGCATATTTTTCGTATTTTTGATATAGCCATCAATCGTCACATTGATACGATTTTCGAGTATGCTTGCATCTAATCCAACATCGTATTGCTCAACTGTCTCCCATTGTACATTGGGATTTGGCATTATATTGGGCACGACGGCATTGACAATTGATCCGCCAAAATTATATTCGATCGTCTGAAGGGCCGAGGCAAAAGAATAATTGCCAATTTCCTGGTTACCGGTCTGACCGTAACCGACACGCAATTTCAAATCGTTAATAAATTTTACTTTATCGAAAAAGTCTTCGTTGGAAATGCGCCAAGCAAGGGATCCCGAAGGGAAAAGCCCCCACTTATTTCCTTGACCGAATCGAGAAGAGCCATCACGTCGCAGAGTGGCCGTTAACAAATAAGTATCTTTATAGGAATAATTAACACGTCCCATGAAGGACAAGAGACTCCAGGAAGATCCATTACCGTCCAGCGTAGGTTGATCAATGCCATTCGTCAGCTGTTGTGTATTGTCGCTCGGAAAACCTTTTACCGAACCATTCATATAACCATAATTGTTCTCTTGGGCACTAGTTCCCAATAATACCTTCAGATGATGAACATCATTAAAATGCTTATCGAATGTAAGCGTATTATCGATGAGCCAATTGATATTTTTGTTGTACTGCTCATAAAGATATGACTCAGCCTGTGGATTAGGCTCCCAATCATACTGGGGTGACCAAGTCCTTGAATCCCAGAAATTAGCTTTTAAGCCCAACTTAGATTTAAAGCTCAAATAGTTGGTAAATTCAACTTCTCCGTAAACCGAACCTATAACATTATATCCCTTGGTAGAATTATCGATCATTTTTGCCTGACCAATAGGATTAACTATATCACCTACCCAAGAAGAGCGTCCCTGCGGACCAGAATATGTACCATCGCTATTAAAAATCGGTTGAGTTGGTAAAGCCGCCATGGTATTCTGGATATTATAGTTTCCACTCGATTTAATATCATGATTCAAGGTGAGATTATTCCCAAACTTTAGCCAGTCAAACAGGCGGGTATCAGTATTTACCTGGAGGGTGTATCGCTTATATCCGGTTTGTGTAATCACCCCGCTTTGGTCCAAAATATTTCCAGACACGTAATAATTAGATGTTTTATTACCTCCGGAATATGAAGCGGAATAGCTTTGCGTCGGAGCCACTTCAAAAAGGCGTCCCAGCCAATCTGTACCCGGTCCCATCGATGATGGATTAGAATAATCAGGATTTTGCTGGAGCCCATTATTTTGCATCATGTCGTTGTGCATACGCGCGAACTGGGGCGCATTCAACATATCCACCATATTGGTAACCTGCTGGTACCCTCGATAGACGTCAATATCAAGCTGGCTTTTGCCACTCGATCCATCTTTTGTTGTCACAATTACAACCCCATTCGCACCCCGGGATCCATAAATAGCAGCTGCAGAAGCATCCTTCAGGACCTCGACGGATTTGATATCATTAGGATTTAGTTGATTAAGCCCTGCATCAGTCGGAAAACCATCAATCACAACGAGAGGATTACTATTGCCGATAGTGCTTGTTCCCCGGATGCGAAACGTGGCATCACTACCCGGAACTCCAGAAGAAATCACACGAACGCCGGCAGCTTTCCCCTGCAAAGCATCACTAACACTGGGAACAGATTGTGAGCTCACTTCATCAGAACTTATTGAGGTTAATGAGCCCGTTAAATCTCGCTTCTCTTGTGTGCCATAACCGACCACGACAATATCCTCTCCGGTTAAAGTTTGGGGATGCAAAGCCACATCGATTTGATGACGCCCATTGATAGGTACAAACTGTTTTTGATAACCGATAAATGAAAATCGAAGGGTATCCTGTAAAGAAGAAACATTAAGCTCGTAATGGCCGCTGCTGTCGGTTGAGGTACCGGTCATTGTTCCTTTCACCAAAATGTTCACTCCCGGTAATGTTTCTCCCGTAGTAGCATCGGTGACCGTTCCGGTTATCTGCTCTTTAACAGAAACTGCTTTTCCCGGGTTTTTTTCGGCTTTGGCATATATCCCGTATGTTTTGGGATTGATATACTTCAGAACCAATCCCTCATCAGCCAGCAGTTTTTTCAGCGTATTTTCAAAATTAATTTCGTTTAAAGAGCTGTTACTGGCAATTGTCTTATCTTTAACCGCATCCGTACGATACAAAAAGACAATATCAAATCGCTTTTCTATGCGTTCCAAAACGGGTTTTAGCTTCATCCCTTTTTGGAGGAAAAGATCACTTTGCTGATACGAAGAAAAGTAATGTGATCCAAGGGACTGGGCTTCGGACAAACTGCATAGCAAGAAAATCCCCAAAACCGTTAAAGCAATTTTTAAATAACGATGCTTAAAATATTTCATCATCTTTGCCACTTTTTGTTAAAAACTTCTGATTTTTAGCGTATTACTGATTTTTATTTCCAATGTAGACGGTATCTCGATCGGCTGATTGGTACACGGGGATACCTGCCACCTTTGAAACCGAGCGCACCAGTTCTTCAAGCGACCGGTAATAGACACCGCCGTCAATTTTGATATTGGCTAGTTTCGGATCGACAACCTTGACATTAACATCAAATCGCTGTGCCACAAAGCCGGCAAATTCCTTAATGGTTGTATGATCAAATCGCATGGAGCCGGTTGCCCATGACGTGTAGAAACTGGAATTGACGTTCTTTTTCGTAAGTATTTTTGACTTATTAAACTCCAGCATTTGTCCCGCTTTCATAGAAACGCTTTGCGTCGAATCCGCCTGATTCTTTGTGCTTACATGAACTTCTCCCTCTTGCAGAACGACCTGGGATCGATCTCTTTGAACCAGTACCAAAAACTTCGTCCCGATATCCTTAATAACGCCATCCGGAGTTTCCACATTAAATACCGGGGCCGTTTGATTCTCTCCGCCCTTGGCATCAAAATAGGCTTCCCCTTCTAACAGGACATTAATAGTAGGCTCCTGATCTGCAATAGTATATTTCACGGCCGAGTTACTATTCAAAACGATCTTCGAGCCATTGGAAAACTTGATCGTCTTTTTTTCCCCGGAACCCGCCGTTATCGTTTTTTGCTGGGTGATTTGCGCTATCTGCGTAGAAGACTGATTGCTGTTCCCGGAGTACATATAAATTCCCATACCGACCAATGCCCCCAAGATTAACATTGCCGCCACTCGATAAATCCACTGTATGGAAGAAGAATTTCCATGATATCTTTTTAGGGACGTAAACCCGGATTTCCCAACCGTTGAGTTATATAACCGTTTCCATTCTTTTTCTTTATCCGGTTGCGTCGGGTCATCGAATTCAAAACCGGAAATTTCGACCATGGCCAGCCGGGCATTTTCCCTGTTTTGCGCACTCTCTTCAATCCAGCGATCCCACTCCCTGATTTCATCAGCTTCTGCAGTACCCTGTACCATTCGCCGAAATGATGGATTATGAACCAGTTCCTGTACTGTGTAATTTTCTGTTTTCACTCTTTTCTAATCCTTTTGCAAAGAAATTTTCTGTTTTCACAAAAGGAGAGTCAAAAAAGTGCCAAGCGTACTCAATTTTTTTCAGAAAATTTTCATGTCGGTAAAATGGGCACTTATCATGTCATCCCGACGAATGAAACTGAGGAGGGATCTCAAGCTAATAAATATGCATTGTACCCTGTCTGGGAAAAGGAATTATTTCACAGTTGAGATTCCTCGTCGCTTGCTCCTCGGAATGACAAAGTAGGTTTTGATTAAAAGAAAAAAGCACCGCAAAATTCCCCTTTCAAGGACGCCATCCTAACCAAAGAAAAGAAAGGTAATCAATAAAGAAACTACCAGCTTCATAATTTCGGTATCGAGCAACGTTCTCAATGTTTCCATTGCCCGATATACATGATTGCGAACCGATTGGCGATTGATAGACAAAATTTCTTCAATTTCACCATAACTCATACCATTATAAAAATGCAGAAAAATTACCTCTTTTTGACGATCAGGCAGCTGATTCAACGCATCTTTTAACTCTTCTCTCTTTTGATACTTTACTTCGTCCCGGATGATAAGATCTTCTTTGGCGAACTGAATAAATCCGTTTCCATCTATTTCGTTTAGATTGTTGCGTTTCTTACGATGATTTGCTCGCTCCTTCAAAATTTTTCTGCGTAACGATACAAAAAGGTAAACGTTGGGCGATTCAATATGGGCTAAATCATCCCGCCGCTCCCATAAATTACGGAACAACTCCTGAATGCAATCTTTTACAAGTTCCGGCTGATTACACAACTTGATTCCGTAACCATAGAGCGGCTTGAAGAAACAATTAAAAAGCTCCCTGAAGGTTATACCATCGGCATGGGATAAAAATTTCTGCCATTCGGCATTCTTATCTATAGGAGGCCTTTCCTTTTTCAATCTTCTGATACAAAGTTAAAAGTTAACCGTCACTACTGAAGGGTAATTTATACGATAGAAAACTTACCATCCCGCTGGAAATTTAAAGCCTTATGCTGTAATGAAGATGCTTTTTTAAGCTATTAAATTTAAGAAAAAGGTCAAATATTTCCCCAAAATTTGCAAAATTTTCGAAAATATACTCCTTCAAAAGGCCCTCTATTATGCATTATTTAAGTTAAAATCAGGGTTCTACAGCTTCAATCCGAGCGCTTTAATATAACCGGGGTTAGGCTCACAATGGGCAAATTGTACATTCTTTAAAAGCTGATTCAAAATCTTTTGGCTTTCCTCCAGGGAGGGGCGATGCTTTCGAAGGGTCTTAAAATCGGATCCCCACTGGTGGGCGAAGTCAACAATTTTGTCCCAGCCTTCCGGCGGATTAACGGTAACAATACAGCTTTTGGCTTCGAGCTTTTTGTATGGCCAGAATGACCAGCCGATATCATTTTTTTCGAGCAACTGCCTGAAATTCTCAACCCATGCATTATCATTTTCACCTGATTCTCCCAACCAAATCGGTACATTATATTTATCCCGAAAATCGACATATTCCTGAATCTGATTCTGTTTGGGGGGCATCCAATATTTATGAAAGGAGTACATCATATTATCGTCGAAAGGCTTGCCAAAAATTTTAAAATTGCCGGCCCACTGAGCCCCTTCCACAATGATAACATGGTTGGAATCGATCTTGCGGATAGCCTTGGTGATACGCTTATAAAGCGGGACCAAATATCTATTGAGTTTATCATATCCTTCAAACGTAGGGATCGGTTCGTTCAACAGATCATATCCCAGCACGGTCGGATCATCTTTATATCGCTTAGCCAGCTTCTCCCAAATCTTGATTGTCCGCTGTTGACTTTCGGGACTTTTGAACAAATAGGGATAGCCCCACCCGTCATCAATATTTTCGCCCGTTTGTCCGCCCGGCGCCGCATGCATATCAAGGATCACGTAAATCCCTTCCTGCCGGCACCATTTAATGATCTGATCCAAATGATCGAAACCGGATTCCAGCCACACATCGGGATGACGCTCGGGCGTCAACACCCGGTAATTGATAGGAACCCGCACCGAATTCATGCCAATCTTTTTGATGTAGGCAATATCTTCCCTGGTGATGTAATTGTCCCGGTATTTCTTCCAGAAATCGCGCGCCGCCGCAGGACCGAGAAGCTGAGAGATAACCTGATTAATTTTCCGGGGCGAATTCGTCTTGCCGAATTTCCACATGTAGCCTTCCGGAAGCAGCCAATTCCCCAACCCGATTCCTTTCAGGAAAAGTTTGCCCCCATTGGGCTTAACCAAATGGTCGCCTTTTACTATTACATAACCTGCAGATTGAGACGATCTGGGTTGCGCCCGGATGAAGTTGGGATGAAGAAATAATCCCGCTAAAGCCAGACCCAGAATTGCAAAAATCTTTTTCATAAAGTGATCATTGATTAAAATAGCTTATTATAAATCCCTCCTTGCCTGTCCCGAACTTTTTCGGGGAGGAGGGTGCCTGATTTGGATTTAAATTCAGGCGGGAGATGTAAAATAACACCCATCGTCCGTCCCGAAAAGACGGGACAGACACTTCCCTCAAGGGAAGACTTACAACCCTTCAATAGAAGGCTTAAAAATTGAAATTCTCTAAAAGTCATACGCCTTATTGGCCGTGTTACCCGAAACCTTGAATGTTCCTTTCTGACGGATATCCTCAGAAGAGCTTCCGATCATCACATCAAAGGTTCCCGGCACCACCTGCCAGTGCAAGGTCTTGTTCAGGATTGCGAGATCTTTATGAGTAAATACAAAGGAGACCAGT
>Ga0102944_1002096_pt1 | contig 12049 bp, 10 predicted proteins | sample SalPonD_shore_MG_FD_78172 | JGI IMG/M metagenome (GOLD analysis project Ga0102944, IMG submission 78172) | Salt pond soil microbial communities from South San Francisco under conditions of wetland restoration - Salt Pond MetaG... | ecosystem: Environmental > Aquatic > Marine > Intertidal zone >... | reverse complement strand
GTCCTGTTCAACGGCGCGGTCTCCCTGGTGGAGACTGCGCTCGCGACCCTGATGGTGCTCCACTGGATCGGTCCGGCGCTCTGCCTGACGTTGATGGCGCTCGTTTTCACCGGCTACGTGCTGGTACTGGGGGTCAAGGCAAGACACCTGGAGCGACTTTCCATACCCAATCCCCTGCGCGACTGGCTGGCAGAGATGGTGGCCGACGTGCACTCCCATGCCGACAGGCGCCGCGGCGACGACGGCTCCGGCGACGAGGGGACATCGCTCGGCCGGGTCCGGCTGCTGGGAGGTGTCATTGTTGTGTCGCTCGCGTTCATCGTGGTCGGAAGCGTGGGCTTGGTGCACGGCGCGTTGCGCATCGTCGACTTCTGGCCGGTGCCGAAGGCCCTGGTCGGTGTATTGATCTTGGCGGCTCTGACGGGGCTACCGAACCTTTTCACGGCAGTCAGCCTGGCGCGGCGCAATCAGGGCGCCGCCGTTGTCAGCGAGACATTGAACAGCAATACCATCAACATCCTGGTCGGGGTGGGTCTGCCGGCGTTGGTGTTCGGCGTTGCCGAAACCCGCGTCGGCCTACTGGAACTGGGCTGGCTGCTGGGCCTCACCGGCCTCGCCATTGGCGCGACGGCTGTGCGCAAGCGCCTATCCCGGGGAGTGGGTATTGCGATTATCGGATGCTACATCGCCTTTGTGGTCGTGCGACTGAGCATGTAATGGGCGGAGCTCGCGGTATGGGCTCGGTGCGTCTTTAGGCAGCGTCTCCCTAGCAGGCGGTCTATGCTCTCAGTGGATATCAGGGCGACATGCAACCGGTTGCCGGGACGGGATTACCATGAAGGTCGCGAAGCGCCTCTCCCTGGCCTCAGTGCTTGTCCTGGTCGCGGGCTGCGCGGGCCTTGGCGGACGGGCCCCGTATACAGTGCCCGAGGGTTCGACCCTCACGCTGCGCAAATCCGTTGAGCTCCCCGCCGGCCCTTTCTCCATCTGGATACAGGATGGACGCTACGCACTGCGCGCAGTGGATGACTATCGGCCGTTCTGCAAGCTGCACGGCAAGACGTCTTCCACGTCCGGCGTGACTCTGCAGCCTACCCGCTTCCGGATCGTGGAGGTCCGTTACCGCTATGATATCGCCGCCGCACGGGGGGCTGTCCGGGTGGCGTCTCTGGCTTTGCGAGAGTCGGGAGATGACGAGCTCACCATGATCCAGACCCAAATGAAGCTGCACTCCGACGAGCCGACGCCCCTGGACACCGTCACCTGCATGAAACGTGGTTTCGTCCGCCGCGACAGTTTCCTGTCCGTGGAGGATATCCGAACGGCGCTCGGGGACTACTTCACGCTCGACCTCCCGCCGCAGGAATAACAACCGGCCCGCCGCAGCGCTCTGTGCTGGTGTGCCCCGGTCTCTTGTCGCCGTTCCTGGTGGCAGAATATGGCCGGAAACAGGGGGAACAGCGCGTAATAGTCGGCGAGCGTTCTCTCGTCACCGAGTTCCAGGTCCCGCGCGGCGGCAATTCTGTCGAGGCCGCACGGGCGTGGCGACGCAGGTGTGCCGAAGCGGGTGCCGCGGCGCCGATACAGGCTCACCGAGCTTGCCCTGTCGGCCGAGAGATCATGGGAGCGCGACAGAATGCCATGCAGCGTCTCATCCGGGAGCGCAGTAGAGACGACGTGTGTGCGGGAGTCGACAGTGCTCGTTCCCTACAGAGGGACGCCGGGGTCGCGGGCATCGACGATCGCCAAACGCGGCGGGTGCTCCGCCTGCTCTGCGGTATCCGGTCGGCAGGCAACCTCCCAGCCGGCGCAGTCGATCCAGTAGCGGTTGTCGAGCCGGTGGATGCGGCGGTCGAATGCGGGATCGTGGCCATGGATGACGTGCGCGACCCCGTTCAGATGCACGCTACCGGGCCGCTGGATCCTTTCCTCGGACGAGTCCGCATGCGCGCCCTCGACGGGGTTGGCGAACGAGTGCAACTCGCGGTTCGTCAGTGCCTGCCACCGCAGCTCTGTGGACGACGGATCGTTGAGCGCTTCCGTGAAGTCACGCCAGCTCTCGAATCCCATCGGTACCTCGGCGTGGACGATGCCCACCAGACCGATTTCAGTATCGACTTCCAGGGCCCAGGGGAGCTTCGCGATCAGATGCCGCAGGCGCTCGATGTGGTCCCCGTCGAGTGACGCGGCCCATCGGTGGAAGTGCGGCATCTCCCATCGCACCCAATCCGCGGGGACAATCAGGCGGGCGGCAAACGAGACGTCGTGATTGCCCAGGACGCTGTAGAACCAGGGCTGGAGGAGCAGATGGTCGATATCGGCACCGTCCGGGCCGCGGTCGACGAGATCCCCGACCGCGATCACACGGTCGTGGGCCGGATCGAAGCTGATCCTGGCAAGCTCGCTCTCGAGCAGGCGGACGGACCCGTGGAGATCTCCTACGACCAGGTCTCGGCCGTGCTCGTTTCGCGGCAGTGTCCGGAGGCGTTTGTGCATTCGCTTTCGGGGCTCGGACGGTGGTGGCCGGGTCGTCGAACGTCGGGTCAGAGCTACCAGCATAGGCCAGTACACGCTCGCGCCGAGGAAGCTCGATGCCGACGGAAACGAAGCTTGGGCCCGAAGTATCTCACGCATAACGTGTCCGGTTCCTGCCCCTGGCCTCGGATGCGTACAGGTGGCGGCCGGCGTGTCTCAGCTTCCTGTCCGCCGCGTCCGCCGATGTCACGGAGCGGAGCCCCATGCTCACGGTGACGCTCAGCGCCGGATGAATTCGGTACCACCGGTGCTGCGCGACGCGTCGGCGAAGCCTGCTTCCGCGGATATTGGCGCGGCGAGATCGACCAGCACGGCGAACCCGGCGCCTTTCCAATGGAGATGCAGCTCACGCGGCGGGGAGACCAGGTGACCGGCACCTGACGGGGCAGGCCCCGCCGCTGAGAGCACGGAACATCCGGCGCTGCGCCTGATCGCGCACGGCGTTCCCGAACCGGGTCGGCCGGGACGAGCCGCCCCGTGCGGCCATAAACGCGCTACCCTTACACGAGGATGGCTCGGAGCTCCGTGACGGTCGGGTCCGCAATGGACGCGCTCACGGGAATACACGAAGAGGAGGGGCCGCCGTGGGATTGCGCCGCGCCATGATCACCGTGTTATGCGCATTGTGGGCCGTACCCATGTCGGCATCAGCACAGCCCGAGCAGGCACGAGTGCCGACACTGGTGATCGCAAACGTCGAGGTCGTCGATCTCGCGCCACGGAATCAGCGCTACGACCAGGCCGAGGATGCGGCGCGGGCGGCGATGCTGAGCGAGCGAATCCGGAGCGCCGTTTCGGCGTCCCCCGCCTACCGCTTACTCGACCGCGGCCCGGCGGACCGCGAGCCGCCGCACCGTTACCATAGCTGCCGTGCCTGTATCGTCGACTGGGCGCGGGAGCGCGGCGCGGACCGGGTGCTCGTGACCTGGGTGCAGAAGGTGAGCCGTCTCATCCAGAACATCAATATGGTAGTGATCGATGTGTCGCAGCCAGATCGTGCCCGGAAGCTCGGTTCGGTTTCCCTGCGCGGCGACATAGACGCCGTCTGGCTCGCCGGCGCGCGCCAACTGCTTGACGAAGTCCTTACTGTGAAGATGTCGCTGTGAGATCGGTTGAGCGTTGGCCCGCTCACCGTCCACCGTTTTCGACCCGGCGCTGGCACGTCGGATCGCATTGACGGGGTTCGATGACCCTTCGATCAGCACTGGCCAGGACTGATCGCGTCATCAGCCACCCCGCGGAACAGGTAAAAATACCTCTTGGTGCATTGGCCGGGTTGAGGCCAGGAGGCTGCTACGGGGTGTCGTGCACAGGATGACGGCGCAGTTCACCTAAAACCCGGAGATCAGCGCGCACACGTCGTTCGAGTTCCCGATCGCCCCCGGACGGTGAGGAAGCCAACGCGGCCATACGGCGGAGCGTTCTCGACACCGCGCCCTGGTACTTCCCGGAGCTCGCATTGAAGAAGCGGTTGAAGGGCCGGAATAGCCAGCCGAACAGCCGGTCGATCAGGCGGGTCGGGCCGGGCCGTCCTTCGGGGCGTCGTGGGACTTCAGCAGCCTGGCTGCCAGCGCCGGGGAGAGCGTCAGCGAGTTGATGGTGGAGATCACCGTCGAGATCGCGATCGTCACCGCAAACTGCCGGTAGAACTGGCCCGTAACCCCGGAGAGGAACGCCATGGGTACGAACACCGCGCACAGCACCAGGGCGATCGCGATAATGGGGCCGGATACCTCCCGCATGGCCTGGTGGGCGGCGGCCAGGGGTTTCAGCCCGTTCTCGACCACCACAATGGCATCGTCCACCACGATGCCGATGGCGAGCACCAGGCCGAACTGCGTCAGTGTGTTGATGGAGTACCCGAGCAGGTAGAGCGCCGCGAAGGTTCCCACCACGGACACGTGCACGGCGAGCAGGGGGATCAGGGACGCGCGCCAGGTCTGCAGGAAGAGTGTCACCACCAGGACCACCAGCAGCACCGCCTCCAGCAGGGTCTTAACCACCTCTTGAATGGAGTCACTCACGAAGATCGTCGTGTCGTAGACCGTGCGGTAGTCCATGCCCTCGGGGAACCGGGTGGAGAGCTCGTCCATGGTCTTGATGACCTTCCGCCGGATCTGCAGGGCATTGGCCCCGGGTGCCTGGAATATGCCGATGGCGACCGCGTCCTTGCCGTCCAGCTGGGACCGCAGAGTGTAATCGCCGGCGCCCAGCTCCAGGCGCGCCACGTCCGACAGCTTGACGACCTCGCCATCGTCGCCGGTCTTGAGCACGATGTTGCCGAACTCCTTCTTCGTGCTCAGAGGCCCCTTGGCGTTGATCATGGTCAGGAAGTCGCGGTCCGGCATGGGCTCGGCCCCGATCTGGCCCGCCGAGACCTGCACGTTCTGCTCGCCGTTGACGATGACCCGCTCACCGCGCTTCAGGCCGTCGTGGATCACCACCGTCTTGTCCACCTGGCGGCCAGGTGGTGACCTGGCGGCGCTCCACCCTGTTGCCGTCGTCCACCACGTAGACGTAGCGGCGATCCTGATCGGCGAGCACGGCCCTGCGGGTCACCAGGATGGCGTGCTGCAGTCGGGCAATGGGCATTTCCACCCGGGCGAACTGCCCCGGCTTGATGCGGCCGTGGGGTTGGGCAGCACCGCCCGATACTGCAGGGTGCCGGTGCCGGGGTTCAGTCGGTTGTCGACGAAGTCCAGGGTGCCCTCATGCGGTAAGTCGTCTTCTCCCTCGAGACCGATGCGCACGTGGACGGGCCCGTGGCCGTCCAGCAGGGATGCGCGGCTCACCGCGCTCGCCTCGTTGCTCTGGAAGTAGACGTAGACCGGGCTCACGGAGACCACGGTGGTGAGCAGCGTCTGATCGGCCCGCGCAAGGTTGCCCCGGGTGACCATGGCCCGTCCGGTCCGACCGCTCACCGGTGCGGTTACCCCGGTGCACTGCAGATTCAAGCTGGCGGTCCGCAGTGCGGCTCTGGCCGCATCAATCCGGGCCCGGGCACTCTGCCGGGCCGCCTGGCGCCGGTCGTACTCCTCCCGCGAAATGGCGTGGCTTTTCAGCAGGCGCGTGGCGCGGGCGGACTGACTGCTCGCCAGCTGCAGGTCGCTGCGGGCCTGGGCGAGCTCCGCCCGGGCGGCCGCTACCCGGGCCTGGTAGGGGCGCGGATCGATCTCGAAGAGCAGATCACCCGCCTGTACCCGCTCGCCCTCTTTAAAGGCGACCTTGTCGATGTAGCCGGTCACGCGCGGGCGCAAGTCGACGGTTTCGGGCGCCTCCACCCGGCCGGTGAACGTTTCGGTCAGAGTGACGGGATGGGCCTCGACCCTGGCCACGTCCACCTCCGGAGGCGGCGGAGTGGTCTGCTTCGCGGCTTCGCCGTGGGCATCGCGGCCTTCCAGAGACACGAGACCCAGCAATAGCAAGGCCGCGCTCACGGTCCGGGCCGCGTTTGCCGCGATATCTCCAGCAATAGCTTTCACGGCAATCACTCCTGAATTCGTGGACGAGAGAGCACCTACTGAAGGGGTGCCCGCCCTGTGGTCGTGTGAGTACGGACGGATTCGACAGAACACCTCGTGACTCGGAGTGGATCGGGAACGAACCGGTCACCGTTCACAGCACTGACGGGCGATTGGGAACGGCGTCCGTGCGCCCGGTCTGTGAGGACAGGTACCTTAGGGAATACGATCCACGGGCCGGTAGCGTATTACTGCGCAAGACTTGCCTGATGCTGCAAGTACCCAGCAGTCAACGGTATTCGAGGCGTGTGCGCTGACGCGCCTGAAGGAAAAATTTCAAAAGAGGGTCAAGGGGGTTTCAGGGAAGTTGCGGTTGCCGATACCGGCCCGGTATGCGGATGGTTGCGCAAGGATTAGGCAGCGTTACGCCCAGCCGCGCGGCCTGTCTGGGCGTTGTTGGCGCTGAATGGTGCCGTCGGGCGTGGTGGGTCTGCGATAGCCTCGTCCGATGACTCTAGCGAGTCCAGCCTCTTCCATAGCTTCAAGGAGGTCACGCGCATGTCTCCACTGCAGTTTCAGAAGAAGCTGCGCCTGCACGAGGCCCGTCGACTGATGCTCGCGGAAGGGATTGCGGCGGCGGCGAGCTACCGCGTCGGCTACGAAAGCCCGTGCCGGTTCAGCCGTGAGTACAGCCGCCTGTTCGGTGCACCGCCCCGCATGGACATCACCAGGCTGCGGGCGTCGACACAGGTACCGTCGCCGGCCTGACGGTCGGAGGGGTCGACGACGGCTTGCGTTCCGGCCGGGGGATCCTCGGGAGCGAACACCGATGGTCAGGCCGGGTGCCGCCGCCCGCCGAGGATCAGGGGCGGGCGGCGCGACCCTATCCACCATGGCACCTATGCCGCGGGGTTGCAGATCCTCGTCCTTGGGGCCCCTGTGTCCGCCAGTGTCCCGCCATTTAGGATAGATCCATAAAGATTTATATTCAGTAAATATTAAGGATACGGCTATGGTTGACAACCTCAAGATCGACTGGGATCCAGCCGCCGCAACTGTACTCGAGAATCAGACGGCGGCCTTCGACGACATGCGCGACCGCTGCCCTGTCGCTCATGGTGAGCGGCTGCCGTGGTCGGTGTTCCGCCACTCGGATGTCATGCGTGTGCTTAGGGATCCGGAGGCCTTCAGCAACAGGGTATCCGCCCACCTGTCCGTTCCGAACGGCATGGACCCGCCCGAGCATACCCGCTATCGGCGGGCGATAGAGCCCTTTCTCGACGAACGCCGGGTGGCGGCGTTCGAGCCCGAGGCGAGGGCGATCTGCGACGAGCTGGGCACGCGCCTGCCTGGCACCGGTGCCGTGGAGATCATCGAGCGCTATGCGCAGCCCTTCGCCGCTCGCAGTCAGTGCGCCTTTCTCGGCTGGCCTCAGGCCATGGAGCGCGATCTCGTCACCTGGGTGCGCAGCAACCACGAGGCGACCGTGGCAGGGGACCGGCCGCGACAGGCGGCACTCGCGCGGGAGTTCGAGGACCGGGTTGGCGAGCAGCTCGACCTGCGGCGAGCGACGAGGGCGGCGGGCGCCGCGGACATCACCACCGAGCTGATGGTGGCTCCCGTCGATGGCGAGCCGATGCGCGACGAGGAGCTGATCAGCCTGCTGCGCAACTGGACCGTCGGTGAGATCGGCACGATCACCGCGGCGGTGGGGATCATCGCCCGGGAGCTGGCTGGCAACGCCGTCCTCCAGCAGCGGCTGCGTGACGAGCCAGACCTCATTCCGCGGGCCGTAGAGGAGATTTTGCGCATCGAGGGGCCGCTCGCCACGAATCGCCGCCGTGCTACGCGCCCGGTGCGGCTGGGCAACCGGGACATCGCGGTCGGTGAGCAGGTCACGGTGATGTGGGTATCCGCCAACCGCGACGAGACCGTGTTCCATGACGCCACGACCATCGACCTCGATCGCGACCAGTCGGACAACCTGCTCTATGGCGCCGGCATCCATGTATGTCCGGGTGCTGCCCTGGCCCGCATGGAGCTGCAAACGGCGACCTCCGCTCTGCTGGAGCACACTGACTGGATCGAGCCGGACCCCGACGATCCGGCCGTCCGGGCCGTCCTTCCGGCGAGCGGTTTTTCGCGCGTCCCGGTGCGCGTCCGGTAATCTGTGCACATGACGGGATTCCCCTTCGACGCCGACCCCCGGCTGATAGCCGCGCAGCTCGTCAGCCTGATCGCGCTGGCGCTCTGCCTGGTTGCGGTCGCCAACAAGCGCGACGACCGGCTGTTCTCCATCCTGCTGCTGGCGAACATCGCCTTCACGGCTCAGTTCGCCCTGTTCGGGAGCTGGGTCTCGGCCGGAATCACGCTTCTCATCATCCTGCGCCTGATCCTTGTACGCCGCTATCGGGGCAATGTGCTCGTGATGGCGTCCATGCTGCTTGCGACGCTCGGGGTCGCCTGGCTCACCTGGCAGCGGCCGATGGACGTGACCGCGCTCGCCGCCGGCATACTTGGCACCTATGGCATGTTCATGATGCGGGGCGTGGCGATGCGCGTGATGCTGGGGGGCGCGGCGATGTGCTGGGTGCTGAACAACCTCCTCATCGGCTCGATCGGCGGCACGCTCGCCGAATCGCTCGTCCTCGCCACCAACATGGTGACCATCGCCCGACTCGTCCGGGACCGGCGGCGCAGCGCCACGGTATAGGGTTCCCTCACAAGTTCCCGAGCAGGAAACGGGCCGTCCCTTCGTCGGTGACCAGCACATTGATATACCCCGCCTTCACGCAGGCACGTACCACTCTGTGTTTGTTCTCGCCGACGCAGACACCGATGGAGTACGCCTTGTCCCGGAGGCGTTCGGGCCGCAACCCGATGGTGCGTTCGTCGAGTTCCGGCATGGCGGGGCCGCCGTCCTCGTCTATGAACCGGCCAAGGATGTCGCCCACGCCGCCGAGCTCCCGAATCTCCCGAAGCTTGGGAATATCCAGATAGCCGGCCGTGACGAGCACCGAGTCGTCGGTCATGGGCCCCATGCTCATGCAGGCGACCGGTGCGGCTTCGGCGAGCCGCAGCACCCGCGCGATCACGGAGTCGGCCTCCAGGGCCTCGCGGGTGCGGGCGCTGCCGAGCACGGCGGGGACCGGAAGCAGCGTCGCCTGCCCATTGCCGGCTCGGGCGAAGCGTTCGGCCACGTTGTTGGTCGGCTCCGCGACGTTGCGGATGTTGATGGCGCCGTTGAGCCGGACCACCTCCACGCCGCTGTTCCAGCGCGAAGGCAGCCAGGCGGCCACCTTGGTCATCGTGCGCCCCCACGACACGCCCACCAGTGACGGCTTCGGCTGGAGATCGGCCAAGTAACGACCGGCTGCCTGGGCCACCACGTTCATGGCCACCGCGTCGTCGTGCTGGTCCCTGATCACGATGGCCTCGCGCAGCCCGAACCGCTTCTGCAGGCACGCTTCCTCATGTGGCAGGCGACTGCCGCGGGGCGTGATCTCGATGCGCACGGTGCCGTCGGCTCGCGCCTCGCGCAGCAGGCGGCTTACCTGCCAGCGGTTGAGCCCGGTCTGCTTGGCGATCCGCCCCTGCGTGAGCTCGAGCTCGTAGAACAGCTTCGCCACCTGTATGCGCAGCTGTTCCCGTTCGCTGTCCGACCCCAGGCGGGCGGCTGGGGTGTCGTTGGCGTCCTTCTGGCTCATGCCGTGTCCTTGTCGGTCGGTCGAATATCCACCTTACAGGGAATGAAGGGCCGGTACCTTGGCATCACACTTGTTGTATACCATCACATTTGTGATAAGTTCCATACGGAACATCGGGTCGCAAGAGCGCCATGGCCGACGATTCCCCTGGGCGGGTCGGCGGAGAGGGCGCCGATAAGAACAACCGGCAAAGGCTTTTTCCAGATGGCTTCAGTGAGCGTTGAGGGTGTCGTCAAGACCTACGGCGACGAGCCCATCATCCACGGTATCGACGTCGAAGTGCCCGATGAGTCCTTCACGGTGCTTGTCGGGCCTTCCGGCTGCGGCAAGTCCACGCTGCTGCGCATGGTCGCCGGCCTCGAGGACATCTCCGACGGGCGCATCTCCATCGGCGACCAGGTGGTCAACGAGGTGCCGGCCCGGCACCGGGATGTGGCGATGGTCTTCCAGAGCTACGCGCTCTATCCGCATATGACCGTCGCCGACAACCTCGGCTTTCATCTCCGGTTGCAGGGCGTGCCGAAAGGCGAGCGCCGGCAGCGGGCGGCGAAGGTCGCCGAGCTCGTCGGCATCGGCGAGTTTCTCGACCGCCTGCCCCGACAGCTCTCCGGTGGGCAGCGCCAGCGCGTTGCAATGGCGCGAGCGATCATGCGCGATCCCCAGGTGTTCCTGTTCGACGAGCCACTGTCCAATCTCGACGCCAAGCTGCGCGTGCGCATGCGCGCCGAGATCCGGCTGCTGCAGCAGCGGCTCAGCTCGACTGCCATCTACGTCACCCACGACCAGGTCGAGGCCATGACCATGGCCGACCAGATCGTGGTGATGCGCGAGGGGCACGTGGAGCAGATCGGCACGCCGCTCAACGTCTACGACCGACCGGCAACGGAGTTCGTTGCCGGCTTCATCGGCTCGCCCGCCATGAACCTGCTGCCCGGTCGCGTCACGCGGGGCGACGGCGGCGAGCGCGTCGTGGACAGCGAGGCGGGTCGCCTTCCTCTGCCGTCCGGGGCCGGCATCGAGGAAGGGCGGGAGGTCGTCTATGGCGTGCGGCCGGTGGCGCTGTCGGTGTCCGATGACGCCAGGGCGATCCCCGCCACGGTCGACGTCGTGGAGCCGATGGGCGACCAAGATCAGGTCTATTTCCACGCCTCCGAGGTCTCGCTCTGCGCGGTGTCCCACGAGCGGATCGCGCTGCGGCGGGGGGATGGTGTCGGCCTGATGCCGGACCTGGCGATGATTCACCTGTTCGACCGCGAGTCCGGTCGGCGGATCGACTGAGCATTCCGGGCCGCGGCCGGCAGGCCGCGGCGGAACGCACACGATAACAACAGCTGCCTCATGCAGAGGAGGAGTGCACCCATGAAACGACTGGGAACAGCGATAGTCTCGGCGGTTGCTGCGTCGACGATGGCCGTCAGCGGTCTCGCCGCCGCCAAGGAGGCGCAATACCCCGATTTCGGCGGCGTCACGCTGACGGTGGTAGGCGATGCCGGCCAGAACATGGCCTCGCTCGACAAATACGCCGACGAGATCCACAAGGCAGGCATCAAGATCAAGAAGGTGGGGACCACGTTCACCGGGCTGTACGATCGCCTGAAGACCGACTTCGTGGCCGGCTCTTCCGGCAACGATCTGGTGATCTTCTACCCTTCCTACCTCGGGGATTTCGCAGGCAACGGCTATCTCGCGCCGCTCGACGACTTCATGGACAAGAAACCCGCCTCGATCTGGTCGCCGAAGCTCGATCAGGTGGAGCGCGCCTACCGCGAGGTCTACCTGAAGTGGAGCGGCAAGACGTACGCGCTGCCCTACGACGGCGACGTTCTGAACATGTACTACCGCAAGGACCTGTTCAACGATCCCGGCGAGAAGGCGGCCTTCAAGAAGGAGTATGGCCGCGAGCTCACGCCGCCGAAGACGTGGGACGAATGGCTGCAGGTCGCGAAGTTCTTCACTCGCAAGGAGGGCGATAAGCTTGCCGGCAAGACGCTGGACAAGCCCTTCTACGGCACCGCCACTTATGGTGCGCGCGGCTTCAGCTACGCTTGGTTCCTGGCGCGCTTCGCGAGCGCCGGGGGGATCTACTTCGACAAGGATATGAACCCGCAGATCAACAGTGACGCCGCCGTGAAATCACTGCAGAACATGGTGGACGCGCTGCCCTACTGCCCGCCGGACACGCTCGGCTACGGCTACGAGGAGTTGAAGAACACCTTCCTCAACGGCAACGTCGCGATGGTCATCCAGTGGTCGGACGTCGGCAAGAAGACCGCCGACCCCGAGGTCAGCGACATTGTCGGCAAGGCCGGCTTCGGAATGGTCCCCGGCACCGAGGTAAACGGCACC
>Ga0102944_1002095_pt1 | contig 12054 bp, 4 predicted proteins | sample SalPonD_shore_MG_FD_78172 | JGI IMG/M metagenome (GOLD analysis project Ga0102944, IMG submission 78172) | Salt pond soil microbial communities from South San Francisco under conditions of wetland restoration - Salt Pond MetaG... | ecosystem: Environmental > Aquatic > Marine > Intertidal zone >... | reverse complement strand
CGACGGCGGCGACGGCGACGACTGGATTCACAACCGGGGCACGATCCGGGCGGAGGACGTCGGCGCGCATGCGCGTGCCACCGGCGTGTCCGTATCGGCACAGGCCTCGTTCGCCGGCATCGCGGCCGGTGCGGCGATCGCGGACACGAGCGGCAGCGCGAACACCGTCGTGAAGGGCATCGACGGTGGCAGCGGCGACGATGCCTTGGGCAACGACGGCACGGTGAACGTGGCCGGCGCCGCGAGCGCCGACGCGCTGAGCCTGGGCATCAACGTGGGCGGCACCATCGGCATCGCCGGCGGCGCCGAGATCACGACCGCGGACATGACCGCGGACACGAGGGCGATCGGCCTCGACGGCGGTCGCGGTCGCGATGCCATCGCCAATGCCGGCGACGTCACGGCCACCGCTGGTGCCTCCGCCGTCTCCCGGGCCATCTCGGTGGGCGTGAGTGTCGGCGTCGGCGGCGACGCGTCGCTCGCGGACGCCACCACGACCGCGGGCGCGCATGCCGTCGGCATCGACGGCGGGACCGTCGCGCATGCGAAGCGTCACGAGGAGGATTGGCGTCGCAAGAAGCAGGAGCATGAGAACAAGGATCGGGATCGCCACGACGACGGTCGCGAAGACCGTGACGGAGACGACAAGGCACATGGCCGCGATCGTCGTCGGGACCACCGCGGCGAGTCGATCCTCAGCACCGGCTCGATCACCGCCACCGGCACGGCCGATGCGCACGGGACCAGCGTCGGCGCCAATCTCTTCGGCTTCGCGCTCGGCGATCTCACGAACGAGGCCGATGCCGACGCGACGGGTATCCGCACGAACACCGCCAACGACGAAGTGCGCAGCGAGGGCACCATCGTCGCGAATGCGCAGGCGACGGCGAGCGGCCTGACCGTCGGGGTCAGCCTGGGCGGCAAGGCCATGGGCGATGCGAGTTCCACGGCGGGCGCGACGGCCGCCGGCATCGCGACCGGGCGTGGCCGCGACGTGATCGAGAACGCCGGCGGCATCACGGTGGACGCGCGCGGAACGGCCTCCGCGAACGGCGTGTCCGTGGGGGTGGCCGGCGTGGCGGAGGCCGACACGTCCGTTACCGCGCTCGCGAGCGCCGTAGGGATCGCCGGCGGCGGCAGCGACGATCGCATCGTCAACACGGGCACGATCGCGGCGACGGCGGGCGAGCCAAGCGCGACGGGCGGCGCCGCGAGCTGCGCGGCGGGCGACCCCGGGACCTGCGCCCGCGTGTCCGGTGTGGGCATCACTCTCGCCGGAGCTGGTTTCGTGGATGCGACGACCGAGGCGCGGTCCACGGCCCGCGGCATCACGGGCGGCCAGGGCCGCGACGCCATCGACAGCGATGGCGTGGTCAACGCCATGGCGCGCGCGAAGACCGTGGCCGGCGGCGTGAACGTGAACATCGCCGGCGCGGCGCTCTCCGACGCGCACACGCTCGCGCGCGCCGATGCCGTGGGCATCGACGGGGGCGAGGACAACGACCTGCTCTGCGCGGTGGGGACCATCGGCGCCGGCTCCTCGAGCCACGTGTTGGTGTCGAACTTCGGCTTCAGCCTGGCCGGCGCCGCGGATTTCGACGCCACGCTGAGCGCCGACGCCTACGGCACCGGCATCGACGGCGGTGCCGGGCACGACGCCATCTTCAACGCCGCCGCGCTGGACGCGCGCGCCACCGCGACGACTTCGTCCAGCGGCAACTCGACCGTCGTCTTCGGTGCATCCGGCGCGGGCGCGCGCTCCGGCGCGCTCGCCGACGCGGCCGGCATCCGCGGCGGGGCCGACGGCGACGTCGTTGGCAACCGGGGCGCGATCGAGGCGCACGCGGCCGGCAATCTCTCGCTCGATCATTCGACGTTCACCTTCGGCGGTGCCGGCGGCGCCGACGGCCGACTGACGGCCACCACCCGTAGCGCCGGCATCACCGGCGACGATGGCCACGACCTGGTCGTCAGCAGTGCCAGCATCACCGTGGACGCGATGTCGACGCTGCACTCAAGCGGTGGCTCCACCGTCGTGTTCGGTGCCGGAACCGGCGGCGCCGGCTCGGGCGCGGTCACGCGTGCGGTGGGGATCGACGGCGGCGCGCAGGGCGACGCCATCGTGAGTCGCGGCTCGCTGGCGTCGGGCTCGCTGGCCACGCTCACGCTGTCGGGCTCCTCGTTCACCTTCGGCGGTGCCGGCGGTGCCCGGGGCTCCCTGGCGGCGGACACGTCCACGGTCGGGATCGACGGCGGCACGGGGTCGGACGCCATCCGCAACGAGGCGAATGCCACTGCCACCGCGACATCGTCGCTGACGATGTCGGGCGGCTCGAGCGTCGCCTTCGGTTCCGGCAGCTCGGGCGCGGACGCCGGGGCGATCACCGACGTGCGCGGCATCGCCGGGGGCGACGACGGCGATGTCCTGCACAACCTCGGGACCGTCATCGCCAGCTCGAACGCCACCCTCGTCCTCAGCGGCGGTTCCTTCACGTTCGGTGGTACCGGTGGCGCCGGCGGCACGCTCACCGCGACCACGCGCTCGATCGCGATCGATGGCGGCGACGGCCGCGACTCCGTGCACAACGAGGGCGAACTGCACGTCACGAACACGTCCAGCCTGTCGTCATCCGGTGGCTCGGACGTGGCCTTCGGCTCGTCCGGCGCGCATTCGACCGCGGGCTCGATCGCCGACGCGGCGGGCATCGACAGCGGCAACGACGACGACGCGGTCTGGAACACGGGTCGCATCTTCGTCGACTCCACGGCCGAGCTGTCGCTGGGCTCGTCGAGCTATACGTTCGGGGGGACCGGTGACGTCGGCGGACGCCTCAACGCCGCCACCGACGCGGTCGGGATCCGGGCGGGCGCCGGCAACGACTTCGTCGACAATGCCGCCGACATCGACGTGGGCGCCGGGTCCACGCTGAGCAGCAACGGCAGCGTCAACGCCACGTTCGGCACCTCGGCGAGCGGTGCGGTCGTGGCCACCAACATCGGAGTGACGGGGATCGACGGCGGTGCAGGCAACGATGCGATCCGCAACCACGCGCGCATCGACGCCGAATCGAGCGCGACGATCTCGTCGACGTCGGCCAGCTACGTCTTCGGTGGCAGCACCTCCGGCGACGATGTGGCCAATGCCTCGTCCAGCGCCACCGGCCTGGCTGGCGCAGGCGGCCACGACTTCCTGTTCAACGACGGAGATGTTCGTGCGAGCGCAACCGCGCGGATATCCGGCGGCAGTCGCGCGTACGCCGAGTTCGGCAGCTCCAGGTCGAGCGGCGAGCTCGTCGCCAGCCTGGCCGCGCGCGGCCTCGACGGCGGCGCCGACGACGACTGGGCGATCAACAAGGGGACGATCACGGCCGTCGGCACGTCGAGCGCCAGCATGTCGCACGACGCTCAGACCGGCGTGCTGTTCGGCGGCGGTGACTCGCGCGCGAAGGCGGGCACGAGCCTCGGGGGCCACGGCATCGACCTGGGCGAGGGCGACAACCACGCCTGGAACGACGGTACGGTGAGCATCGATCTGTACGGGACCGCCTCGGCGAGCTCCAACTCCGACGGGGCGGACATCTTCGACGGCGACGCGTACTCGCGCTCGGACGCGACGGTGTCCGCGACGGCCATCGGCATTCGCACTGGCGCCGGCGCGGACTGGATCGCGAACGCCGGCAGCATCGACATCAGGACCTGGCGGCACTTCGAGTTTCCGAACCCGATCCCGGGGTTCCCGCCGTTCGAGTTCGACGCGTCCCTCGGCGCGAGCGCCGATGCCGACGCCGACGGCGACGGCATCGACGGCGACGGCACCATCCGGTCCTACGGCACGACCAGCCTGCTTGTTGCGGGAATCGACGCCGGCGACGGCACGAACGAGGTCACCAACACCGGCAGCATCACGCTCGACGCCCGCGCGCAGGCCAGTGCAACGGGCACCGTCGATTCCGACGCCGGGGGTACCTCGTCGGCCGTGCGACGCGCGCGGGTCACCGCCCACGCCTACGGTATCCGTACTGGCAGCGGCGACGATCACATCCTCAACGAGGGCACAGTCACCGTGACGACGCGCGCCGACAACAATACCGGCGCCGGTGACATCACCGCCACGGCGACCGGCATCGACACCGGTGGCGGCAACGACAGCGTCATCAACGACGGCACGATCACCGCGACCCGGATCGTGAACGGTTCCACGTCCACCGGTGTCGCAATCGCCGCTGGTGCGGGCGATGACCGGGTCGCGCTCCTCGACGGCTCGGTCACGAATGGCGACATCGATCTCGGCAGCGGCGATGACATGCTCGCGCTCAGCGGCACGCCGACGGTCAACGGCGGCTTCCGCTCTGCCTCGAGCGCGGTCACGCTGGAGTTCGACGACGCCGGCAGTTACGGCGGGGGTCTGCCGGGCGTGAAGGCGATCAAGAACGGGGCCGGCACGTTCCACCTGTCGTTGCTGAACCCGATGGAACGCATCGAGGTGCACGACGGCACACTGGACCTCGACAACGACTACGATTTCACGCCCCACGGCCTGTTCCAGGCCACCGTGCACGGCGATGGCCGCAACGGCCGCTTCCGCGTCGAGGGCGAGGCCGGCCTGGACGGGATGCTAGAGGTCGTGCGCGGCAGCGGCGCCTACCGCGACGGGACCTCGTTCGAGGTATTCGGCAGCACGCGAGGCATCCGCGATGGCACGACCTTCCGCACGATCGAGTTGCCGAACCCGACGAGTCTGCTCTCGTTCGCCACGGAACAGCACGAGGACAGCGTGGACGTGCGGGCGCAGGTCAAGCCGTTCACGAGTGTCGCGCACGGCGCCGGGCAGCACGCGGTCGCACGGGCGCTCGACCGCGCCCTGCCGCAGGCGTCCGGCGATCTCGACCACGTCATGGGCGAGGTGCAGGCGCTGCCCGACTCGCAGTTCGACACCGCGTTCGCGAGCCTGAGCCCCGAGACCTACACGGCACATTCCCACGCGGCTCTCGCCAGCGCGACCCGCTATGCTGGACTGCTGCGTGACCGCCTGTCGACCCTGAACGACGAGCGCTTCGCGGACGTCGGCCGTGATCCCGAGCCGATCCGCCTCGCGTACAACGGCAACATGGTCCCGGGCCTGCTGGGCCAGGGCGATCGTTCCTCGCGCACGACGGGCCTCTGGCTGCGAGCCTTCGGCCAGGAAGGCGACCACGACGCCACCGATGGCATGGAGGGATTCGACTTCGACGCCGCCGGCGTCACGATCGGTCTCGACCGCCACTTCGCGGAGCGGTATACGCTCGGCGTGAGCCTCGCCACCGCGCGCAGCAACGTGAACGTCCGTCACGACATCAGCCACGGCGACGTCGACAGCCGCTTCCTGTCGCTCTACGGCAGCTACTTCCACGACCGCTTCTACGTCAGCGGCACGCTGTCCCTCGGCCGCAACGACTACGACACGCACCGCAACATGGTCGTCGGCTCGACCACCACGCCACTGACCAGCAGCCACAAGGGCGACATCTCCGCTGCGACGATCGGGCTGGGTCACTACTACGCGATAGGGCGCTGGTGGGCCGAGCCGTTCGGCTACCTGCAGTACACGAGCCTCGATGAGGACGGCTTCACCGAGCAGGGCAGCGGCGCGGGCCTGAACGTCGAGGCCCGCACGACCGACGCCCTCGTCTCGACGGTGGGCGCACGCCTCTCGCGCATGATCGACGACGGCAGGGACGGTGCGTGGATTCCCGAGGCCAGCCTCGCGCTGGTGCACGACTTCGCCATCGACGACCAGGTCATCAACGCCTCTTATGTCGATGCGCCGGACGCCACGTTCTCGATCAAGGACGAGACGGCGGACCGCAACGGCGTCGCCCTGGGCCTCGGCCTCGGCTATCGCAACCAGGAAGGCTTCTCCTCGGTGCTCAGGTACAACGGCGAATTTCGCGACCACCTCGAAGTCCACGGCATCGCCGGGGAGCTGCGTTGGGAGTTCTAGGTGTGATCAGTCCTTTGCCGCCGCGTTACGATTGCAAAGGCGACATTGCAGGGCGCGAAGCGCAGCGCCGTATCGAGGAATACGGTCAAGTTTTGCAATGCTGCGGGGTCGCCTTTGCAGGCGTAACCCCCCGAGGCGCGGCCGATCTTGGACCTTGGCGGTGTTGCGGCGCCGGCCCGGTAGCCCAGGCTACCGAATCGCCGCCGCGCCTGCCCTGACTGCCAGGATCGACTCGAGCGCGGCAGCAACCGATTGATCAGACCTTCCCTGGTTGTGAACGCTCGATAAGGTGTTCCGGCGGAGCGTCCGATGACGGATGGACTCATCCATCCAGGGCGGAGAATCCCGATGGACAGCGACCGCGGTGCGCACTGACGTGTCGTGGTCACCGACGTCTGTTCGTGTGTCACACGGCCACTCGGCGCGAGGAGGCTCTGGCGCGGCTCCGGCCGGAGCGGTAGTGCGCCCGACCCGGGCACGTGGCTGCCCGCGCGATCCGGGCGGGCGCCGAGGGGCACCGTCCTCGGCGCGGGATGATGACTCGATCCCCCGGCCCGTCTGTCGCGCAGCGGTTCACCTCGATTCGCGCACCTGCCCGGCCCCCTGCATGCGGTACCAGGCCCGCGAACGGGCGTAGGCCGTCGCGGAATCGACCCCGATGCCGGCAGTGCGGCAGGCGGCGGCGAGCCGCGCGCGCTGGCCGTAGATTGCGGTCTTCCCCGCCGGTGCTTCGCCCGGGCCGTGGGTGGGCAGCCGGTCCCGTGTCACCGGTAGGGCTTCAGCCTTGGCGCTCATAGCAGATTCCTCTTTCAGTCGATCGATCACGATCCCGGGGATGTCCGGGTCGCACGGCTTGATGTCCGCCGTGAGCCCAATCTGGGGCCGCGGGCGCCGCAGCGCTTGGAGGCGGCATGGAGGAATCATGGAAATTCGCGCATCCCTCGCCGAGGGAGCAGAATCACGGGGCGGGTGGACGAGGGTACAGCGTGCAGGAGGATCTCGTGATCTACCGGTTCGGCGGCTATCGGATCGACACCGGCCGCTTCGAGATCACACGCGACGGGCAGCCGCTGCCCGCCGAGCCACAGGTGCTCGAGTTGCTGATCATGCTGGTGGCCCATCACGATCGCGTGGTCTCGCGGGACGAGCTGCTCGAGACCGTCTGGAAGGGGCGCGTCGTCTCGGACACGACACTGAGCAGCCGCATCAAGTCGGTGCGTCGTCTCATCGGCGACGACGGCAGCCGGCAGGCCAGCATCCGCACCATTCACGGGCGCGGGTTGCGCTTCGTCGGCGGCGTCGACGTGGAGGAGCCTGGGGCGGGGATGGCCGCGGGCGATCGACCCGCGACGCGCTACGCGCGCAGTGGCCCGGTGCACGTCGCCTACCACCGGTTCGGCAGCGGCCCCGTGAACCTGGTGATCATGCCGGGCTTCGTCTCGCACATCGACAACTATTGGGACAATCCCGGGCTGAATGCGTGGCTGCGGCGCCTGGGCGAGCTCGCCTGCGTCGCCATCTTCGACAAGCGCGGCACCGGCCTGTCCGACCCCGTGACCGAGCTGCCGCGCATGGACGAGCGCATGGACGACGTGCGCGCGGTGATGGACGCCGTCGGCTTCGACTCCGCGTTCGTCATGGGCATCTCCGAGGGCGGATCCCTGGCCGCACTGTACGTGGCCCACCATCCCGAGCGCTGTGATGGCCTCGTGCTCTACGGTGCCTTTGCCGAGTTCCGGCACTGGCTGCCGACCGAGGAGGCGCTTCAGGAGTTCTTCCGCTACCTCGAGGATCACTGGGGCAGCGGCCGGAGTCTGCCGCAATTTGCGCCGATGATGTCGGCCGATCCCGCCGCGTTCCACTGGTGGGGCAGGTTCGAGCGCCTCGGTGCGACGCCGGGCGCGGCGATCGCACTGATGCGCATGAACAGCCGCATCGACATCACCGACATCCTTCCGGGCATCCGGGTGCCGACGCTGGTCGTGCACGTGGCCGACGATGTGCTGATCGACGTGCAGGGCGGGCTCGATCTCGCCAGCGGCATCCCCGGGGCGCGCTATGTGGAGCTCCCGGGCCGGGATCATCTCCCCTGGGGAGAGAACGGCCAGCGAATCCTGGCCGCGGTAGAGACCTTCCTGCGCGAGCCGCGCGAGCGCGCCGAGTCGACGCGCGTGGTCGCGACCATCGTCCTCGTGCGGACCGGCGATACGGGCGGCAGTGGGGTAACCGAAGCGGCAAGCGCCCTGCGCCAGTGCCGCGCCACGCGGATTGTCGCCGGTCAGCACGGCGTGGCCGCGACGTTCGACGGACCGGCGCGCGGGCTCGAGTGCGCGGCCCGGGTTTTCGGCCGGCTGATCGAATTGGGTGTGGGGCACCGCATCGGCATCCATACCGGCGAGATCGAACGGCGCGAGGACGCGATCGTCGGCACCGCCATGGAGATCGCCGCCGACGTGGCGCGGCAGGCGAGCGCGGGCGAGATCGTCGTGTCGCGCACGGTGCACGACCTCGTGGCGGGCTCGACCGTGCGGCTCGCCGACATGGGAGCCTATCGCCTGCCGTCGATCGGTCGCCGATGGCATCTGTTCCGAGTCGAGCCGGCCGTGGCGGGCACGGCCTGAGCACCACCGCACCGATTGGCGGCCCGGTCTCGCCCCGCGTTAGTCTGGACATTCTCGATCGCGCGAGCGCCCGCGCAGGACCGGAATTGCAGCCGGAAAGTCCGCCGTGAAGACCGCTTCCCAGAGCCCGTCGATTCCCTCGCTCGCAGTGCTGCGCTGTTTCGAGGCGGCGGCCCGGCGCGAGAGCTTCACCCTGGCCGCCGAGGAGTTGCACCTGACCCAGAGTGCGGTCAGCCGCCAGGTGCGCGAGCTCGAGCACTTCGTCGGCTTCGCGCTGTTCCGGCGCGTGGGCCGGCGGGTGGTCCTCACCGAGGCCGGGCGCCGTTTCGCCGGCGAACTCGGCAGCGACCTCGAGCGCCTGCGCCAGACGCTGTATCAGACGATCGCGGCGGGCGACGAGCGCCGCGCGCTGCGCATCGCCTCGCTGCCGACCTTCGCCAACCGCTGGCTCATCCCGCGCCTCGCCGCGTTCGAGGCAGAACACCCGGACATCGTCGTCAGCATCGGGACGCGGCTGGCGCCATTCGACTTCGCGCGCGAACGCTTCGACCTGGCGATCCATTTCGGCAGCGCGGACTGGCCGGACACGCGCATGGTCCACCTGTGCGACGAGGAGATGCTCCCGGTCGCTGCCCCGGGGTTCGTCGAGCGCCACGGGTTGTCCGATCCGGCGGCGGTGGCCGGCGCGCCCTTGCTGCACCTCGACTCGCGGCCGACGGCTTGGCGCGAATGGTTCCGCGCCACACAGGTCGGGACCGAGGCGCCGATGCGCGGCAAGTGGTTCGACCAGTTCTCGATGATCATCGCGGCCGCGGTCGGCGGCCTCGGCGCCGGTCTCGTGCCCGTGTACCTGGTCGAGGAGGAACTGCGCTCCGGTCGCCTGGAACGGGTTGGCGCGACGTCGCTCTACACGGACAAGTCGTACTACCTGGTCACGCCGGCGGGTGAGCGCGACGAGCTCTGCGAGCGCTTCATCGGCTGGATCCGAGGGCAGGTGTCTCCGGGCGGGCGTCGCGAGGCGGTGAATATATGATTTTTATGCACCGATTAGTGAATAAGTAATGATGGTATATCGCCTATCAAGCCGATAGCCTCGCGACGTGATCCGAACGCATCATCGGACAGGAGGCATGACGAACACCTTGCACGAACCCGCCAGCGATCTCCGGGCGCGCTTCTGCGCTGCCATGTCGGGCATGTATCGCGCCGAGGTGCCGGCCTACGGCACGCTCGTGGAGCTGGTGGAGGACATCAACGGCACGACGCTGGCGCGTGACCCGGCGCTCGCGCGCGAGCTCGACGCGACCGCCGGCGCCGAGCGCCTCTCGGCGGAGCGTCACGGCGCCATCCGCCTGGGCACGGCCGGGGAACTGGCGACCATGCGCCGCGTGTTCGCCGTGATGGGCATGCATCCGGTCGGCTACTACGACCTGAGCGCCGCGGGCATCCCGGTGCACTCGACGGCCTTCCGCCCGCTCGAGCCCGAGGCGCTCGCGGCCAATCCGTTCCGCGTGTTCACGTCCCTGCTGCGACTGGACCTGGTCGAGGACGCGGAGCTGCGCGCCGAGGCGGAGGCGATCCTCGCCCGGCGGCGAATCTTTTCCGAAGCAGCGCTGGAGCTGCTCGAGCGGGCCGAGGCTGAGGGAGGTCTCGGCGAGGACGACGCGGCGGCTTTTGTCGACGCCGTGCTCGAGACCTTCCGCTGGCACCCGCGTGCCTGCGTCGACCGGGATACCTACACGCGCCTGCATGACGTGCACCGGCTGGTTGCGGATGTCGTGTCCTTCCGTAACCCCCACATCAACCACCTGACGCCGCGCACCCTCGACATCGACGCCGCGCAGGCCGCGATGCCGGCGCAGGGCATCACGCCCAAGGCGGTCGTCGAGGGACCGCCGCCGCGCCAGTGCCCGATCCTGCTGCGCCAGACCTCGTTCAAGGCGTTTGACGAGGCGGTCGCGTTCCCCGACGACGAAGGCGGTCATACCCACGGGCAGCACACCGCGCGTTTCGGCGAGATCGAGCAGCGCGGCGCGGCGCTGACCCCGAAGGGGCGCGCGCTGTACGACGAGCTGCTCGCCGAGGCGCGCCGCGCCGTCACGCCGGCGCCGGACGGCTCCAACGCGCAGGCGTATCGCGAGCGCCTGGCACAGGCGTTCGCGGCTTTCCCCGACGACTGGTGCACGCTGCGCGCCGAAGGGCTGGCGTACTTCCAGTACTCGCTGAGCGAGGCGGGCGCGGCCGCGGCGGCGCGCGGTGGCGCCGAGGGTGACATCGACGCGCTGATCGAGCGTGGTCTCGTGCGCTTCGACCCGATCGTCTACGAGGACTTCCTGCCGGTCAGTGCGGCCGGGATCTTCCAGTCCAACCTGGGCGACCGGGGCGGCCCGGCGATTGCGGCCGACGCCAACTGGGCGGCGTTCGTGGCCGCGCTCGGCGCCACGCCGACCGACGAGTTCGGCCTCTATGCGGAGCGCGAGGCGCGGTCGCTGCGCACCTGCCTCGAACGGCTCGCCCCGGAACCCCGGCGGACGGCGGAGGCCGGATGAGCGTCACGGTGCCACCGGATCTGGTCGAGCAGATGGGCGCGGACGCGGTCATCTCGGGCGACGCCGACCGCTCTGGCTGGGAGACCGGCTGGCGCGGCGATGCCGGCCGCGCGGCCTTCGTCGTGCGCCCGCCGGATACCGACGGCGTGGCCGCGGCGGTGCGCTGCTGCAGGCGTGCCGGCGTCCCGCTCGTGCCGCAGTCCGGCAACACCGGGCTGGTCGGCGGCTCCACGCCGGACGCGTCCGGCGATCAGGCCGTGCTGAGCCTGGAGCGGTTGAACCGCACCTGCGAGATCGACGTCGCCAACCGCTGTGTGCGCGTCGGCGCCGGTTTGCGGCTGTCGGAGCTCAATGCCCGGCTCGAGTCCGAGGGCCTGTTCTTCCCGATCGACCTCGCCGCCGACCCCATGATCGGCGGCATGGTTGCGACCAACACCGGCGGGGCGCGCTTCCTGCGCTACGGCGACGTGCGCGCCAACACGCTCGGCCTGACCGTGGTCCTGCCCGATGCGGAAGGCACCGTGCTGCACCTGGACCGGGCGCTGCGCAAGAACAACACCGGCCCCGACTGGAAGCAGCTGTTCATCGGCACCAGCGGCGCGTTCGGCATCGTCACCGAATGCGTGCTGAACGTGGTGCCGTTGCCTGCCGAACGCGCCACGGCGGTGCTCGTGCCGCGCGACGAGGCGGCCGTACCGCAGCTGCTGCGCACGCTGGAGGCGCGCCTCGGGCCGCAACTGAGCGCGTTCGAGTTCATGTCGTCCAACGCCATGCGCCACGCACTCGAGCACGCGCCGTCCGTGCGCAATCCGTTCGCCGACGAGGCGATCCCCGACATGGCGCTGCTCGTCGAGATCGAGCGCGCCGGAGCCGCTGGCGCCGGCGAGCCAACCCTCGCGGAGGT
>Ga0102944_1002094_pt1 | contig 12058 bp, 11 predicted proteins | sample SalPonD_shore_MG_FD_78172 | JGI IMG/M metagenome (GOLD analysis project Ga0102944, IMG submission 78172) | Salt pond soil microbial communities from South San Francisco under conditions of wetland restoration - Salt Pond MetaG... | ecosystem: Environmental > Aquatic > Marine > Intertidal zone >... | reverse complement strand
CTTGTAATTTGCCTTTTCCTGTTTTCGTCCTATCGGGAAAAAGAAAAATATATAACTGTAAAGCCTGTTAAATACGAACATGCACTGCGCAATCCATTAAAGGGGTTTACTACAAATGGCATTCACGATCATCCATGGGCGACAACTGCTCAGACTTATATTCCCTGGAATGAGATTGAAAATCATGAATCAGACGGTATTGAAAAAATAAAAAAATATTGCGATAGTGTTTGGTATGGAATTGAGGCAAAAAATGTTAAAATAATTCCAAGAGTCTATTTACACTATAGTGGTAACAAAAAACACTGGCCTTCAGACATGCAGGAAATGGATTATTCAAGTCCACAATTTCAGAAAAGGGTGCTACGATTGATTAAAAGGCTTGGGCAGTGTTGGGACAACGATCCACGGGTGGCATTCATTGAAATGGGAATTTTTGGTAAATGGGGAGAACAGCATTCACCATTTCCTACACCTGAAATGGAAAAATTGGTTGGAGATGCATTCGCATCAGCATTCAAACACAAAAAGGTTTCGGTAAGGAGAAACTGGGAGCGTTTTACTAATCATCCATTCGGTGAATATTGGGATTCATGGGCTCATTACGATCAAATGTGGCCGCATGGAAACAGTATCAAGCTAATGAATGATAGTGGGCGTTACCTGGAGAATTATATTGGCGGTGAGGTAGCCTACGATTGGGGAAATGGTGACATTCAACCAGGGGCATCACCTACCGAAAGCGTAGCTATTGAAGCACACCGTAATTTTGTTATTAATTCAATCCGGTGGCTTCATTGTACGCAACTGAGGTGGATTGTAAATTATGACCAAAAGAATGAAGATGCAATTAATGGTGCTGAAAAAATCCAAAAAGTTTTTGGATATCGATTCAAACTGAACGAAGTACGACTCTCATTAAGCGATTCATTAAAAGTATCATTTGATGTTACCAATACAGGATCAGCACCTTTTTATTATGACTGGCCCGTAGAAATTTCATTGCTGGATACTAAAACCCATGAAGTAATTTGGAAACAACAATTTAGCAATGTAGATATCCGGAAATGGATGCCCGGCGAGGGTTGGACAAATCCGGACTGGAAACCAGTCTCGGGTTGGTCTGAATTTGTCCCCAACCCGAATTGGAATGCAACCGGAAAGTGTGAATGGGAAAAACAACCACAAAAGAATACAGTTGAAGGAAAATTTAATGTAGATGTACCGGAAGGTAAATATATACTTGCGTTGGCAATTCTTGATCCCGCGGGTAATTTGCCTAGTCTGAGATTTGCAACATCAAATTATTTGAACGGCGGCAGGCACCCCTTAGGGATAGTTGATTTTAAAAATAACCAATGTTACCCCTTGCCAGCTCATTTCCAATTTGATGATCCGGCAACGGACAATAGTTTGCACTATAAATTATAAATTATATGAAGATTATGTCTGAAGCCCAAACTTCGTTGCTTATTCAATTGATGGTATTAATGATTGATTCTGTTTTTTTAATAGAAAAGTCATGCGTGTAAACTCCTAATCCAAAAAAACATTTAAAGTATATTTAATTTAACAAATAGTTCTATTATGAGATTTTTAATGATCTTTTTCGCACTTCTTTTAACAATAAGTGCATCCGGACAAGATAAGAAATGGTTAAACAGCGAGCTGGATATGGATACTCGCATTTCTGCATTGATTGATGCAATGACGCTTGATGAAAAAATTTCACAAACAGTAAACGCCAGCGCTGGAATTGACCGGCTTGGTGTTGATCCATATAATTGGTGGAGTGAAGCTTTACATGGTGTTGCCCGTTCAGGACCAGCTACAGTTTTTCCTCAGGCAATAGGGATGGCGGCAACCTTTGATCCTGCCTTACTGGAAAATGTTGGCGATGCAATATCTGATGAAGCCCGGGCAATTAATAACCATTTGCTGGAAAGTGGAAAAACTCAAACTCTTTATCAGGGACTTACATTTTGGTCGCCCAATGTTAATATTTTTCGGGACCCTCGTTGGGGTCGCGGACAGGAAACTTATGGAGAGGATCCTTTTCTTTCAGGTACGTTGGGGGCATCTTTCATCAGGGGAATGCAGGGATGTGATCCTAACTACTTAAAAGTAGCAGCTTGCGCCAAACACTTTGATGTTCATAGTGGACCTGAAGCATTGCGACATAAATTCAATGCGATTGCCAGTCCTCAGGATTTGAGAGAAACTTATTTGCCGGCATTCAAAAAATGCGTAGACGCAGGAGTAGAAGGAGTTATGTGTGCATACAATCGAACGAATGATGAGGCATGCTGCGGCAGTAATTTATTATTGCAGGATATTTTAATCGATGAATGGAATTTTAAGGGATATATTGTTAGTGATTGTGGTGCTTTGGCAAATTTTCACACCAATCATGGAATTACGTCCAATTATATCGAATCTGCAGCTTTAGCTTTAAAACGCGGAGTGAATATAAATTGTGGGACTATTTATACAGAAGGTCTCAAAGCTGCAATTGAACAAGGTTTGATCACCGAAAAAGATTTGGACAAGAGTTTGGAAAGATTATTGAAAATTAGGTTCAAACTTGGAATGTTCGATGATCCCGATAAAAATCCATACAGATCAATAAGTACCAGCGCTATTAATGATAAGCCTAAACAACAACTGGCATTAGAGGCAGCACAAGAATCAATTGTGTTGCTTAAGAATGATAATGCCCTGCCCTTAGATCCCAACAGCAATTTTATTTATCTCACTGGTCCTCTTGCAGCAAACACATTATCGTTAGTGGGTAATTATAATGGTGTAAATTCCAATATGGAAACTATTTTGGAAGGAGTGGCAGCAAAAATATCCCCATCAACAAGGATTCAATACAGACAAGGAGCACTGCTTACAACGGAAAATAAAAATAGTATGGATTGGTTTAGTGGACAGGCAGCTGCTGCAGAAGCCACCATTGTAGTGCTTGGGCAAACCCTTTTATTAGAAGGTGAAGAAGGAGAATCAATTGCTTCATCAGATAGAGGGGACAACCTCGATATGAAATTACCTGAAAGTCAAATAACTTTACTGAGAAAAATTAATAAACAGGCAAAATCAAAAGGAAAGAAAGTGATCACTGTTATTTGTTCCGGAATGCCCCTTGATTTGAGAGAAGTAGCAAGCCTTTCCGATGCCGTATTGTATGCATGGTATCCTGGAGAACGCGGTGGAGAAGCTGTTGCAGATATCATTTTTGGCGAAACCTCTCCTTCCGGGAAGTTGCCGATTACTTTCCCGAAATCTGTAGAACAATTACCCGACTTTGACGACTATTCGATGGACGGAAGAACATATAAGTATATGAAAGAGAGTCCAATGTATACATTTGGATATGGTTTGGGATATGGTGAGTTAGAATGGGAAAACCCAGTAGTTAGCAGTAGTACAATAAAAAAAGGACAGGAACTTTCAATCTCATTGAATATAAAGAATATTGGAGATATTGCGCAGGATGAGGTCGTACAGCTCTATATGAGCATCGATAACAATCAAGAAAGACTACCGATAGCTTCACTAATTGATTTTCAGCGTGTATCTTTTGCAAAAGGTGAGCAAAAACATGTTGCTTTCGCTATTCCTTACGATGTGTTTTCCTACTATAACAGTGAAGGTAAAAGAGTGCAGCACCATGGAAAGGCTTCTCTTACCATCGGGAATGCTTCTCCGGGTGAAAGGTCCAGGGAGTTAGGGGCTAGAAGTTTTAAAATGGATGTAATGGTGAAATAAGGTGTTACAGACGTTGACTATTGGCGCACTTTTTCCTGGAATGCCTTCTGTTGGTGTTTTTCCCGGGAAACAATTACAATAATTGTTTGACTGAAATTAACATGCCGAAACTTACAACAGAAAACCTGGTGTTCCATTTTATAATAAGCAATGAGGCACTGATGCATTAGACAAATTAATCATTTAAATTACCCGGCTATGAAAAAAATCGCTAAACTTATTCCTGGCTTTATGGTCAGGCGTTGTCCTAAATCGGGAAAGATAATTAAGCTCAGATTCGATAATATTTATGCCAAAATTACCTTTCCGCTAATCGGAGTCATGGCGATAATCTGGTTCCTGGTTCGGGTAGTGCCAAAGCCAAATCGAATTGCCTATCCATGTCAGCAAGTGGCTGCTGGTATAGGCAGTACTTTTTTGATTTGGCTGTTTGGATCCATTGGTTCTTTGGCGATATACGACCAAATCCGAAAAAGAATTAATAAGCCAGTCGCACTGGTTTATTTAAGTGGCTTGATGCTGATTATATCGATTGGATTTGGGATTGCGCAGATTGCCCAGCCTGATTTTGTCCCCAACATTGCTCCTCCTGAAGGAGTAAATAATCCAATGGGTGATGCCAAAGGAATTTTTCCCGGAAGAGTAGCGTGGACACAGGACTTTAATGCGACAAGTTGGGACGGTAAAACCGGAATGTGGTGGGTAATAAAATCCTAGTTTTAATGGAAATCAGGATAACCAGTTTCAGGAATGTGCACTGGCAAACGATCCTCCCTCCGGAACAAAATATGATCCGGAGAATGACGGAACTCCAATGAAAAGTCTTGGTGTACATGAACATTGGAACAATCCGGTGGACAGGCAATATTCCAGAAATCTTGGCCAAAACAGAGGAATAGAATTGGTTTCATCCAAATTATAATAAAGGCAAAATGAGAAAGTTCCTAACAGGCATATGTTGTTTGTTATGGGTTGACAATGATAGCCCCGAAAAAGTTAATGGAACCATAACTATTGAGTTTTTCATCCTGAATATTCGTCATTCATACAATATATGTGAATTGGCAAAAAAAGGAGGTGCTTGTATTTGTATCGGGAAAAGTTGGTTTCAAGCAACTTTTTTTAAATATATTTTGATGTACTGAGATAATCCCTCATGAGAAATAGAATAGTAGAATCTATTCTCATATGAATTAATTCAAAGTGAAAAATTATCTTTTTGTATTTTGTATACAATATATAATATTCATATATTTGCTGCAAATGTTATAAATCTATGATTGAGCATAGTGATTTAAGTTTTCCGGTTTATCAGCAGTTGAAAAAAATGATCCTAAACGGGGAATTGAAACCCGGAGAGAAATTACTTCAGGAAAAGCTGGCCCAGAACCTGGGTATAAGCCGGACACCTTTATTGAAAGCGCTACAGATGCTTGAATTCGACTATCTGGTTGAAAGCATCCCCCGCCGTGGTATGTTTGTTAAAAAGCTGACCGAAAAAGAAATGATGGATATTTATGATGTCCGGGAAGGTATCGAAAGTGTGGCAGTGCGTTTAGTTACTGAACGGATTAAGAGCGACCAATTAGAAACCCTCCGCTCTCTTTGGGAACCATTTGCAGACAAAGAGGACATTGACGCCAATGAGTACCGAAAAGTGGACGAACAGTTTCATGCCCTTCTCCTGGATTACAGCCAAAACGAAATCCTGAATAAAACATACAGTCAAAGTCTGATTAAGGGCCGGATAATACAGATGGGACTGCAGCGTCCGCCGAAGGAAACAATTCAGGAACATTTAGATTTGGTAGCGGCAATAGCTGACGGAAATGCAAATCGTGCTGAAAAAATCATTAAGCATCATATCCGCAAATCAAAACAATTAATAGTTAAAAATTTAAAAAGACTGGAAACATCGGAAAGGTAATGACTGTGATTGAATTGCTCTTACAGCCTCAATCATTTCAGTGATTGTTACAGTTAAAATTGCGAATTAAAATATTTGATTATTCATTATGGAAAAATTTAAACTAGCCGTTGTCCCCGGTGATGGGATTGGGCCGGAAATTGTTCCGGTGGCCCTACAAGTCATTGATGCCCTTGGTGAAAAAACGGGCTTTAAATTTGAAAAACAATTTTTTCCCTGGGGAGCAGGTAATTATCTGAAAACTGGCGAATTTATGCCCGCAAACGGATTGGAAACGCTCAAACCTTTTGACGCGGTCTTTTTTGGTTCTGTGGGATTACCTGAAGTAGATGACACATTGCCAGCCAAAGATTATACATTTAAAGTAAGGACCGGATTTCAGCAATATGTGAATTACCGGCCGGTGCGCACCTATCCTGGATTTCACGGTCCGTTGGCCGAAAAGAAGAATATTGATTTTGTCGTCGTCCGTGAAAATACCGAAGGAGAATTTGTACAGGTTGGAAGTCAATATTTGCCGGAGGCACAAAATGGCATGGGCGTGGATACCAGTATATTCACCCGAAAAGGGATTGAGCGGATCGCTCATTATGCATTCAGGTTGGCCAAAAAAAGAAGGAATAAAGTCACTTATGTGACCAAGTCAAATACTTTGATTTACTCACTAACCTATTGGGACCGTGTGATAGTTGAAGTTTCAGCTCAGTATCCTGAGGTTGAACTCCATAAAATGTATATTGATGCTTCAACGGCCAATTTCGTCTTGCGCCCGGAAATATTCGACGTTGTACTTACCACTAACCTGTTTGGAGATATACTTTCTGACCTGGGTGGCGCTATTATGGGAAGCCTTGGTTTGGGTGGATCTGGTAACATCAATCCTGAAAAGGATTTTCCATCGATGTTTGAGCCCATTCATGGTTCGGCACCAGATATCGCAGGAAAAAATATTGCCAATCCGCTGGGCACAATCTGGTCTGGAGCACTAATGCTGGAACACCTGGGATTACCCGAAGCTGCCGCAAAAATCATGAAAGCTGTTGATATTACTTGTGAGGCTGGAATACTGCCGGTTGATCTTGGAGGAAAGTCAGGTACTATTGAAATTGCTGAATCTGTTATTTCCAATCTATAGTTGACTGGTGGTATGAAATACATCGACCTGACAATGACATATCGATCGGGAATGCGTGGAGTAGACATTGAGCCCGCCAAAACTTTACAAAAGGATGGTTGGAATGCAAGTAACCTGCAGATCTATTCGCATGCAGGTACCCACATGGATGCTCCTGTGCATTTTGAGGTGAATGAAAAAACCATCGATCACTATCCGATTTCCCGGTTTTTCTGTGATTGTTGGGTGGTCGATATTCTGGAATGCAAGCCATCGCAACTAATTGGATTGGCCGATATGGGAGACATTGTAAATCAAGTTTCACCGGGGGAAGGCCTGTTGTTTCGTACTGGTTGGTCGGCTTTCGCCGCAGAGGAAAAATATCGAAATGAGTTGCCCCGCATCAGTCAGGGGCTTGCCCGTTGGTGTGCTGAAAAAGGAATCGCCCTGATTGGCGTTGAACCCCCATCTGTTGCCGATGGCAATAATCAAAACGAGTTGATCCAGGTACACACCATTTTACTGAAAGCCGACATCCTCATTATTGAAGGTCTTTGTAATCTCGACCAAATTTCCCAGCCAAAAGTCAAACTAATAGCTCTTCCTCTAAAAATTAGTGATGGAGATGGAGCACCATGTCGGGTAATTGCTATTGAAAACATCGCAAAATGAAAAAGCTGAATTGGCAAATAGTATTCGATTTGGCACATGGCCGTTTCACCAATCTACGGAAATCCATTAAAAAAAGCTTTACCCGGTCAAATCTGTCTATTATCGTCCTTGACGATGATCCAACCGGTACGCAAACGGTTCATGATGTCCCTGTACTGACTGAGTGGAGCAAAAATATTATCGCTACCGAATTTCGTAATGAAACCTCCCTTTTCTTTTTATTGACCAATTCCCGAAGCTTGTCAGAGGAAGATGCCATCCTGATCAACGCCCAAATAGCACAGGATATAATTTCGGCATCTCTGGAAACAGGCAGAAAATTTATCGTTATCAGTCGTAGCGACAGCACCTTGCGGGGACATTTCCCAGCAGAAACAGATACACTTTCAAGACATTTATTCAATCAGAAACCAATCCTGTTTTTTATTCCGGCTTTTTACCAGGGTGGTCGTGTTACCATCAGCGGAAATCACTATGTTCTGGAAAAAGATGAGTACATACCTGCCAGTAAAACCCCATTTGCGAAAGATCCTGCGTTTGGTTTTACAACTTCGAATCTGCCGCTTTATATTGAAGAAAAGACAAATGGCTCATTTCCTGCCAATAAGGTCATATCAATCTCTTTGGACGATTTGAGGAACAAAGGCTATAAAAAGGCCTGGTCCATTGTCAGATCGGCATCAAGTGGTGCGATCATTATTCCTGACGCGGTCAATCGAAACGACCTGGAGATTTTCGCTGCAGGATTCTGGAAATGGTTTCAGCCTGGGTCTCCGGTTTTATTTCGCAGCGCCGCCTCAATCGTTCCCGTGTTGGTTGGTCAGAAAGAAAAAAGGTTACTGGATGGGCAAAATATTTCAGGTTCAGGTAATGGAATTTTGGTGGTTGCAGGTTCCTATGTTCCAAAAACCACCAGTCAGCTTAATCATTTGTTTGAAACACACCGCCCGGTTGAAGTCGAACTTGCTGTTGAAACACTTTTGGAAAAGGATTTCGATCCAATTTCGACATCACTGGCCAATCAAGTGAATGAGGCGTTGATGCAAGACAAAACTGTTGTTTTATATACCAGCCGAAAATTAATCAAGGCCAACGACAAAAATGAAAGCTTGAGCATCGTCAACCGGGTTTCCAAAGCATTAATTCAAACGGTTGATCGAATAAAGGTCAGGCCAAAGGCATTAATCGCCAAAGGCGGGATTACTTCAAGTGATGTTGCAACAAAAGCACTTCGAGTAAAAAGAGCCACCGTAAAGGGACAAATACTCCCCGGAGTGCCAGTTTGGACATTGGGAGAAGAAAGCCGGTTTCCGGGCATGAATTACATTATTTTCCCGGGTAATGTTGGTGACGATGATGCCATTTCAACAGTGGTTACAAAAATCTCTAAAATGCACAATAATTAAATAATCCGACACTGTTAATAATTATGGCACAATAAACCCACGAAAAATCGGACTAATATAACTGATAAACTTTAAAAAAATGCCGAAACAAAACAGACGAACGATCATTCCTACCAGGTATATTCTGGTGGCCGGAACATTTTTACTGTCACTGCTATTATATATCGACCGGGCGTGCATCTCCGCCGCAAAAAACCCGATTGCCGAAAGCTTTGATTTTTCAGACAAACAAATGGGCTGGATCCTTTCTGCTTTTGCCCTCGGTTACGCCCTTATGCAAACGCCATCTGGTATTTTTGCCGATCGTTTTGGCCCCCGTAAAGTATTGTCATCCATTGTCGTACTCTGGTCAATATTTACTACGCTAACAGCAGCTTCATGGAATTTCATGAGTATGCTCGTTATCCGTTTTCTCTTTGGAGGTAGCGAGGCCGGTGCTTTCCCAAGTATGTCTCGTGCAGTATTTTCCTGGTTTCCACTAAGGGAACGTGGATTGGTGACCGGTATTAACTTTAGCGGTTCGCGTCTGGGCGCAGCATTCGCTCTACCAATCGTTGCCTGGCTGATCGAAACACATGGCTGGAGGGCAACTTTCCTTATTCTTGGATTAGTCGGCATTGTCTGGGCTGTATTCTGGTATTTTTGGTTTGTTGACGATCCTAAAAACCATTTACGAATTTCGGAGCAGGAAAAGAGACACATCCTTGAAAACAGACAACAGTTAAATCCTTCCGAAGAGAAGGAACAGCTTTCAGCAAGTCTGTTGCTAAAGTCGAAAAACTTATGGCTGGCTATGTTCCAGTACTTTGGTAGTAATTTTACATTCTTTTTTACTTTGACATGGTTATTCCCTCACTTGCAGGACAAATACGGACTGGACATTGTCGAGGCTGGAATTTATGCGTCACTCCCCTTAATAGCAGGTGCCTTTGGGAACTGGTTCTCCGGCTGGCTGGTAGATGTAATTTTCAAAAAAGGCCGATGGCAACTATCCAGACAATTACCGGCGATTGTTGGTTTTGTTTTAGTCGCTATTGGGTTAATCGGAAGTTTAGGAATGCAGACAGCTAACGGAGCTATTCTTTTCCTATCGCTGGCTATTTTCGGTGCAGATATGACACTCAGCCCCTCCTGGTCGTTCTGCGTTGACATTGGCAAAAAACATTCAGGTGCTGTTTCGGGAACCATGAACATGGCAGGGAACCTCGGGTCATTTGTTACAGCACTGGCTTTCCCTTATCTCGCAGCCTGGACAGGTTCCGATTCATTTTTCTTTTTTGTTGGGGCCTTATTGGCTTTGGCGTCTGCTGCGGTCTGGATATTTATGAAGCCCAGTAAATCATTAACCGAATATTAAATTGATGATGAAAAAATTCAAAGGTGTAGCAATCGGTGCCGGTTATTTCAGCCCTTTTCAGTATGAAGCCTGGAGCCGGATCCAGGAAGTGGAAATAACAGCCATGTGCAACCGGAACATGGAAAAAGCGGCCCCTTTAATGAAACAGTTCGGGATTGCCCGTCATTATACCGATTATCAAGAGATGATCGACCAGGAAAAACCAGATTTTATTGATATCATTACTCCTCCGGAAACCCACTTTGAAATGACAAAGTACGCGGCTGACCTGGGAATTAATGTTATTTGCCAAAAGCCTCTCGCCCCGACTTTTGAAGAAGCACAACAAATCGTGGAATACGCTCAAAATGCCGGAATCCGGTTTATGGTACATGAAAACTGGCGCTTCCAGCCCTGGCACCGGGAAATTAAAAAATTGCTGGAAGCACAGACCATTGGGAAAGTGCATTTGATGAACTGGCGAAAACGAATGGGTGATGGATGGGGTGAAAACGCATACATTCCAAGACAGCCTTATTTCCGGGACTATCCGAGATTGATAGTCTATGAAAACGGGATCCATTTTATCGATACATTTCGTTTTTTGGGCGGAGAAATTAAAAGGGTATTCGCATATTTGAAAAAATTGAACCCGGTAATAGCCGGCGAAGATTTTGCACTGATCAATTTTGAATTTGGAGCCAATGATATGCTCGCTGTCTGGGATGCAAGCCGCTACAACGAACCGAATTACCCCAATCCGAGGTTCACTTTTGGAGAGTTTCAGGTTGATGGTTCCAATGGCACCATACGTCTTTACAGTAATGGCCGATTGACTATTCAAAAATTGGGGCAACCTGAAACAAACCACCCGTATCATTTTGAAATGAAAAACTTTGCAGGGGACTGTGTCTATGCAACCCAACGCCATTTCATTGATTGTTTGAACGATGGCCATGAATTTGAAACAAATGGCGTTGATTATTTAAAAAGCTTAGCAGTTCAGGAGGCTGTTTATCGCTCTTCACATGAGAAATTACCTATTAAAATAACCTACTAATCAAAACTGATATGTATAAAAATGTATTTATCTGCACGATATTGATAAGCTTGCTTCTATCTTGCAGTCAACCAAAACCGCAAATAACGGGAGAGTTAAAAACCTGGCACAAAATCACTCTGACTTTTGATGGTCCCAAATCATCAGAATTAGCAACGCCTAATCCATTTACGGATTATCGATTAGACGTTACTTTTTCGCAAGGTGATAAGTCCTATATAGTTCCTGGTTATTTTGCGGCAGATGGACAGGCAGCATATACTTCTGCCACTGCAGGAAATAAATGGCGGGTTCATTTTTCGCCTGATGCAACCGGGGAATGGAGCTATGAGGTATCATTCAAAAAGGGGCCAGGAATAGCCATAAGTGATGATAAAGGGGAGAGCGCCGGATATATGGATGGCGAGAAAGGTACTTTTATAGTTCAGAAAACGGACAAAACCGGACGTGACCTGCGGGGAAAAGGAAGGTTAAACTATGTTGGTGAACACTATCTGCAATTTGCCGCAACAGGAGATTATTTTATGAAATGCGGAGCTGATGCTCCTGAAAACTTTCTGGCCTATTATGAGATTGACTCAACACCAAACGTTGGAGACAGACTTAAAAAATGGGCAGATCACGCCCAGGATTATAATGCGGATGCCCAAAATTATCTATGGGGTAAAAACAGGCAAAAAGGCAAAAACATACTTGGAGCCATCAATTACCTCTCCTCAAAAGGAATGAATGCATTTTCGTTCCTCACCTTTAACATTGACGGTGATGACAG
>Ga0102944_1002092_pt1 | contig 12079 bp, 10 predicted proteins | sample SalPonD_shore_MG_FD_78172 | JGI IMG/M metagenome (GOLD analysis project Ga0102944, IMG submission 78172) | Salt pond soil microbial communities from South San Francisco under conditions of wetland restoration - Salt Pond MetaG... | ecosystem: Environmental > Aquatic > Marine > Intertidal zone >... | reverse complement strand
TGCAAGGTACATATAGACTACTTGTATTTTTTCTATGTTTCAGCGGTGCGTACATTCCCCGCCCGACGCCACGGCATGCAGGAGAGTGGAGGTATCGTGACCGCGGAGAGCAGCGCAGCACGCAGACTGGAAGCCACGCTGGAGTGGATGCCGGGTCTGGCGGTCAGCGCCGGGCTCGCGGTGATCGCCATCGCGGTCGCGCGGCTCCCCGCCCTCGCCGATGCCGCCGTGAGCCCGCTGATTGTCGCCATCCTCGCGGGCATGGCGGCGGGCAACCTGCTGGGGCGTCCGCTGGAACGGTTGCCCGCCAGCGGGTTCCTTGCGGCGCGCGGTTCGCTGCTGCGGCTCGCGATCGTGCTCTACGGCCTGCGTATCAGCGTCGCCGAAATGCAGAGCGTCGGCCCGGAGGCGATCGTCGTCAGCGTCGCGATGGTCACGAGCACGCTGCTGGTCGCGTGGTTCGTCGGACGCCGCTGGCTCGGCCTGGACGCCGACAGCGCCCTGCTGATCGGTGCCGGCAGCGGCATCTGCGGCGCCGCCGCCGTCCTCGCCACCGAGGGCGTGATCGGCTCGACCGCGGAGAAGGTCGGCGTGGCGGTGGCGACCGTCGTCGTATTCGGCACCACGTCCATGTTTCTCTACCCGGTCCTCGTGCCGGCCCTCGGTTCGCTCGCGGGACCGGGCTGGAACGCCACGGCGCAGGGGGTGTATACGGGGTCGACCGTGCACGAGGTGGCTCAGGTACTAGTCGCCGGCAGTGCCCTGGGACCTCATGCAGCGAGCGCGGCGCTCGTCACCAAGATGATGCGGGTCTGCATGCTCGCCCCCGCGCTGCTCGTGCTGTCGTTCGCCTGGAATCGCGGCACACAGGGCGCGGGCAAGGGTGTCCGCGTACCGTGGTTCGCGGTCGCGTTCCTGGCGCTGATTCTGGTCCATCCCTGGTTCGGCCTGTCCCGGGGAGTGCTGGACATGCTCGCGTCAGCGGATGACGTGCTGCTGGCGACGGCCATGGCGTCGCTCGGCCTGACCGTGCGGCTCGGTGCCATCCGTGCGGCAGGCGTTCGGCCCATGATCCTCGGCTTGGTCCTGTTCGGGTATCTCGTGCTCGGCGGGCTGGTCGTCAACCTGCTGGTGGTTCAGCCGTGACGCTGTCCGAACGCGGAACGCGCGGGCGCGCTCCGTGCCGCCGCTCCATCGTTGACGCAGGTCAATTCCCTGTCCCGGGCCTCGTGGTAACCTGCGCTTTCAGCCTTTTGGCCATCACCGGATAGACCAACTGGCGACTGCATGTCGCGCTCATCCGCCAACCCGAGCGCCCGCTCAGCGGGACAACACGGCGAACGCTCGCTGATCGGCGAGATCGCCGTGATCCTCGCACTGAAGCTGATCGCCCTGACCGTTCTCTACGCGGCATTCTTCTCGCCCGCGCATCGAATCGACACGACGCCGGAGTCCGTTGGAGCACGGCTCGTCGGCGAACGTGGACAACCTCGCCCAGGAGTCCCCGGCAATGATTGATCTCACGGTCGTCGACCTCTCCCGGCTGCAGTTCGCGCTGACCGCGCTGTATCACTTCCTGTTCGTTCCGCTGACGCTCGGCCTCGGGCTTCTGCTCGCGATCATGGAGAGTGTCTACGTCATGACGGGGCGCGAGATCTGGAAGCGGATGACGCGCTTCTGGGGCGTGCTGTTCGGCATCAACTTCGCGATGGGCGTGGCCACGGGCATCACGATGGAGTTCCAGTTCGGCACAAACTGGGCGTACTACTCGCACTACGTCGGCGACATCTTCGGCGCCCCGCTCGCCATCGAGGGCCTGATGGCGTTTTTCCTCGAGTCGAGCTTCATCGGGCTGTTCTTCTTCGGCTGGGACCGCCTGAGCCGGCTGGGCCACCTGATGGTCACGTGGCTCGTGGCGATCGGTGCCAACCTTTCCGCGCTCTGGATACTGATCGCCAATGGCTGGATGCAGAACCCGGTCGGCGCCGTGTTCAATCCCGAAACCATGCGCATGGAGATCAGCTCGTTCTCCGACGTGATCTTCAACCCGGTGGCGCAGGCCAAGTTCGTGCACACGGTCAGTGCCGGCTACGTGACCGGCGCGATGTTCGTGCTCTCGGTGTCGGCCTGGTACCTCATTCGCGGCCGCGAGCGCGCATTCTTTCGCCGCTCGATGACCGTTGCCGCCAGTTTCGGCCTCGCGTCGGCGCTGTCGGTCGTCGTGCTCGGCGACGAAAGCGGCTACGTCGCCACCGAACACCAGCAGATGAAGATCGCCTCGATCGAGTCGATGTGGCACACCGAACCGGCGCCGGCCAGCTTTACGGTGTTCGGCCTCCCGGATACCGACACGCACAGCACGGATTACGCCCTGCGCGTCCCGTGGGCACTCGGCTTGATCGCGACGCGGTCCACCGACGAGCGCATACCCGGCATCACGGATCTCGTGGATCGGGCCGACGGGCGAATCCGCTCGGGCGCGTTGGCCGTCGACGCGTTGGCGACGCTGCGCCGAAATCCCGACGATGAACAGGCTCGCATGACCTTCGAGGCGCACAAGGAAGACCTCGGGTACGGCCTGTTGCTCAAGCGATACACGGCGGAGCCGTCCGAGGCCACGCAGGCGCAGATCGACAAGGCGGCCCGGGACCTGATCCCGAATGTGCCGGTGCTGTTCTGGACCTTCCGCGTCATGGTGGGGCTCGGCTTTTTCTTCATCGCCCTGTTCGGCGTCGCGTTCTATCTTGCCTCGCGCCGCCGTCTCGAGCGGCATCCGCTGTTTCTGCGGGTGGCCCTCTGGTCGCTGCCGCTGCCATGGATCGCGGCGGAGCTCGGCTGGATCGTGGCCGAGTACGGTCGCCAGCCGTGGGCGATCGAGGGCATCCTGCCGACCTTCCTCGGAGCCTCGTCGGTCTCGGCTGGTCAGGTCGTGTTCTCGCTCGGGGGTTTCATCCTGTTCTACACAACCCTGGCGATCGTCGACGTGTACCTCATGGTACGGACCATCCGGCGCGGCCCCGAGGGCCATCGTCCCCCGCCCGCGCATGGCGTCGCCGCCGCGGCCGGTCACGCCTGAGCACGAACGGAGTAGAGCGCCATGTTCGACTATGAAGTCTTGCGCCTGATCTGGTGGGGCCTGCTGGGCGTGCTGCTCATCGGCTTCGCCATCATGGACGGATTCGATCTGGGCGTCGGCATGCTATTCCCGTTCCTCGGCCGGAACGACAACGAGCGCCGCGCGTTCCTCGAGACGATCGAGCCGGTGTGGGACGGCAACCAGGTCTGGTTCATCCTCGGCGGCGGTGCCGTGTTCGCGGCTTGGCCGCCGCTGTACGCGGTGTCGTTCTCCGGTTTCTACGTCGCCATGTTCCTCGTGCTGGCTGCCCTGATCCTGCGCCCCGTGGGCTTCGTGTTCCGCAACAAGCTGCCGGATGCGCGCTGGCGCAGGACCTGGGACTGGGCCCTGTTCGTCGCCGGCGCCGTGCCGACGCTCGTTTTCGGCGTCGCCTTCGGCAATCTCTTCCTCGGCGTGCCGTTCCACTTCGACGAATCCATGCGCTCGTTCTATACGGGCGGATTCTTCGGACTGCTGACGCCGTTCGCGCTGCTCTGCGGCGCGGTGAGCCTCTCGATGATCTGCCTGCACGGCGCCAGCTACGCCGCGCTGAAGACCGGGGAGCCGATGGCGGGCCGCGCTGCCGGTGCCGCACGCATTGCGGCCCCGGTGTTCATCGGCCTGTTTGCGCTCGCCGGATTCTGGCTCTGGGCGGGCGTGGACGGTTACGTCATCACCGGCGGTGCCGATCCGGCAGGTGCCTCGAATCCGCTGTTGAAGAGCGTGGTACGGGCCCCGGGCGCATGGCTCGAAAACTACGGCCGTGCACCGGTCACGGTCCTATTCCCGCTGCTGGCCATCGCCGCGGCGGCCGTCTCGGCACTGAGCGTGGGACGGCGCGCAGGTGTTGCCTTCGTCGCGAGTGCGCTAACGATCGCCATGACCATACTCACCGCGGGTGCGAGCCTGTTCCCGTTCCTGCTGCCCTCGTCCACGGTGCCCACGTCCAGCCTGACGGTCTGGGACGCGTCCAGCAGCCGGACCACCCTCGGCATCATGCTCGTCGCCGCCGTGATCTTCGTTCCCATCGTGCTCGCATACACCACGTGGGTGTTCCGGGTCATGCGGGGCGCAGTGACGCTCGAGCACGTCGCCCACGGCGGCGACAACTACTAGCGGGGGAGCAAGCGCAATGTGGTACTTCAGCTGGATCCTCGGTCTCGGCCTGGCCTGCGCGTTCGCGATCCTGAACGCGATGTGGATCGAACTCTACGAGGACGACGCCGACGAGCGGGAATGACCCGGCAGCCGACCGGATCGTGCTCCATGCACCGGTGCTCGCGCGGGGTTCACGTGCTCGCGTGATCGGCCAGCAGGGCCTTGAGCGTGGCCGCGTCGGCGTGGCGCTCCACCAACGGAAAGGCCTGACGCTCCTCGCGCCGCACGTGGGTGCGCAACACATCCGCCACGGCCACGAGTCGCGCCCGGCTCCAGCGCGAGCGGTCCTCGATCGCGCGCCGGATCGCCCGATGCTCCCGCAGCAGCCGACCCGCGAGCCACGCCTCCCCGACGCGCGCGAGGAGCGGAATGATCAGGCGCTCCTCGGTCGCGAAATGCGAGCGTATTTCCGCGTCGAAGTTCTCCGCGAGCTGCTCCCAGCAGGCCCGCACTTCGAGGGGATCGCCCTCGCTGGCCGCGCGCCGTGCGGTCCGCGCCAGCACCAGAACGGCGTTGTGCTCACGGGACAACTCACGCAACTGCTCGGCTCTCTTCATCGGCGCAGCGAATCTCCTTGGACGGGCCGTTACGTGGGCCATGCGGCGACGGCGGGTGCCGGACGGGCCGGCGTACGGCATCGAACTCCGGCCCGTCACGACCAATCCGACGGATGCGAGACTAGCGCCCACCAGCCCGGCGGTGCTTGACGCCAGTCAAGCCCCTGCTTGCTTGCATCCCTCGGCCGGCCCCGCTGGTGCGATCGTGCCGCGGAACTCGATGCCTTGTTCGTTGTCGCTGAGAGGTCGTGTTCGACACGGTCACAGCGGGCAACGCGGGAGGGACTCTTGCCCCAGGCGGTATCAATCGGCGGCATACTGCTCGACACGCAGCGAATCGGACTGGCCGTGGCGCTATGCACAGCCCTCGGCCTCATGCGCTGGCTGGCCCCGCGGTTCGGGACCGCGCCGCACCGCGTCGAGCGCATGGGGCTCGTGGTGCTCGTGACCGCCGCGCTGGCGGCGCGTGTCGCCTTCGTGGCCACGCAGTGGCCCGTGTTCAGGGATACCCCCTGGACCGCCCTGTACTTTTGGCAGGAAGGCTACAGTCCCGCCGTCGGCGTGCTGGCCGCCGCGGCCGTCGCCGGTGCAGTGCTCATCACGCAGCGCCTGCGCTCTGTCCCGGCCTCCATGGGACCGGCCGTGCTGGCCCTGGCGGGCCCGTTCGCCGCATACGCGGCGCTGGCTGCCGCCCCGCCATCCCTGTTGTCCTCATCCGGGAAAGCCGTTCGCGGTGCCCCTGTGCCCGATCTCCGAATGGAGACGTTGACGGGCACTCCCGTGTCGCTGGCGGAACTGGACGGACACCCCGCCGTGGTCAATGTCTGGGCGACGTGGTGTCTCCCCTGCAGACGTGAGATCCCACTGCTGAACGAGACCGACCGGGCCCACCGCAACGAGGGGCTGCGGGTCGTCGGCGTGAACCGGGGAGAATCGCACGGCCGGATACGGGACTTCCTGGAATCCACGCACATCGCCTATGATGTCTGGGCGGATCCGGAATCGGCGACGGCCCCGGCACCGTCCGCAAGGCTGCTCGAACGGGCGCGATCACCGGGACTCCCGACGACATTGTTCGTCGACGCCGATGGAATCGTGCGCCGGATCAAGGTGGGACAGCTGAACCCGGCCGTCGTGCGCCAGGCGCTGCAGTTGATCCTGCGCGACGCGGAAACGGTATCCTCGCGCCCCGGCACCGATAAGGAACCGCGAACTCCGCGCTCACGTGAATCAGCCTAGATGGAACCGTCCTCCACCCTGATCGTCGAGCTCGCGCTCGCCGCCTTGGCCGGCGCGTTGCTGAACCTGACACCGTGTGTTCTGCCGGCGATCCCGGTGAAGGTGCGCACGATCCTGCGTGAATCGGGCGGACAGCCTTCGCACCGGGCGGTCGCCGCCGCCGCGTTCACGGCCGGCGCGCTGATCTTCTTCCTCGCCATCGGTGGCCTGACGGCCTGGCTCCACTGGACCTGGGGCACGCTGTTCCAGTCGCGCATGTTCCTGGTCGCGGTGATCGTGCTGCTCGTCGGCTTTGCCATCATCACCTACCGGGATCTGCCGATCCCGGTACCTTCGTTCGCGTACACCGTGCACGGCCACCGATTCACCGAACCGGCGCTGTCCGGCATGTTCAGCGCGGTGCTGGCGACACCCTGCGCCGGTCCGTTCCTCGGTGGCGTGCTGGCCTATACGCTGACGCGGCCGGAAGGCGTCACGCTGGCGATCTTCGCCGCGGTCGGCATCGGCCTGTCACTGCCCTACGTGGCGATGCTGCTGTGGCCGCGGCTGCTGACCCGGCTGCCCGCCGGCGGCAGTTGGTCGATGCGGATCCGGCAGGGACTGGCGTTCGTCCTGCTGGCGGCCGCCGTCTTCTTCACAGGCAGTCTGGTCGGGGCCGACATCACGCGCGCACTGTGGGGCGCCTGGACCGCCCTCGTGGGCGTCTGGGCGGTGGTCGCCATTGCTCGGGACTCCGACTGGCGCTCCCGCGCCGTGGGCGTGCTGATCGCCGCACTCGGCCTCGGGCTCGGAACGGCCATGGCTCTGCCCGGGTCCACTGGCGGTTCCGGCATCGCATGGAAGCCGTACAGCGCTGACGTGTCACGCGCTGCCGTCGCGAGCGGCCGTCCGCAGTTGATCGAGTTCACGGCCGAATGGTGCATTAACTGCAAGGTGCTGGAACGCACGACCTACGCCGATCCGGAGGTCGCGCGCACACTTCGCGACACCGGCGCATTGGCCCTCCAGGCCGATCTGACCCAGCCGGACGAAGCGCTGTCGCGTGCACTCAACGATTTCGGCGGTGCAGCGCTTCCCTTCGCCGTCGTGCTCGATCGGGACGGCGCCATCGTCGAGCGATTCACCGGCATGTTCGGGGCGGCCGCGCTCACCCGTGCGCTGCGGCAAGCTGCCATGAAGCTGGAGGAGAAAGAATGAAAGCCGTCCGACACCTGGTTCTCGCGGCCGCAGCCGTTGCACTGGCGGCGGGCGTGCTCGTCATGGTCACGCATGAGCCGGCCACGACAGGGGACGGGCGTCCCGGCACCGGTGCCGGCGAGTCGGCCGCCGATGCCGACGGGGGCGGTTCCTCCGGTCTGGCGCAGAGCGCAAGCAAGGTCGACGCGTCCGCCCACTGGAGCACGCCCGCGGCGGACAGAGCACCGGACCGGATCCGTGTGGTACTCGACATCGCCGACGGGTGGCACGTGAACGCCAACCCCGCATCGCTCGACTTCCTGATCCCGACGCGGGTGACGGCGAGCGCGAATGGGAGTCCTCTCAAGGTGTCTCCACGGTATCCCCCCGGCCGGGAGAGTGACATCGAGCTTGAGGGCAAACGGATCCGTGTCTACGGCGATGCCACCGTCATTGCGGTCGACGTGCCGCCAGAGTCACGGCGCACGGCGCAGGCGAGTGGTTCGCTGGAGCTGACCGTCCGCGTCCAGTCGTGCAGTGACGACGGCACCTGCCTGGCGCCCTCCGATCTGCATCTGACGGCCGACACACCTGCCGACACCTGATTTCACTGATCGTTTCGCGCGACATGGCACGGCTGCATCGTGGCCACGGCCATGTCGTGCTTCCGCCCTTGACTCCGTACTCCACTACAGGGTCTAGGCTCTTGGCGGAAGCCCGGAAGAAGTAACGGAGGAGGATCCGCAATGCTGAAGCTGAACGTGACCGGCATGACCTGCGGGCACTGCGAGAAGGCGGTCGAGGACGCGCTGGCCAACCTGCCCGGCGTGGAACGAGTGGTCAAGGTGAGCCGCGACGACCAGGAAGTGGTGCTGGAAGGCAACCCCGATTCGGCGCAAGTCATCGAGGCCATCAGCGAGGAAGGCTACGAGGCGCGGGTCGCGTAGCGCGACTCCCTGTCCCCGAACGGCTTCCGGAGGCATTGACCATGAGCGAGGAACTGGGCTTCGCCGTCGATGGCATGAGCTGCGGCGCCTGCGTGCGCCGAGTGGAGCGCGTTCTGGGCAAACAGCCCGGCGTCGAGGACGCACAGGTCAACCTCACGACCGGCAAGGCGCGCGTCATCCTCGATCCGGACGCGGCAGATGTCGAGCAAATCCTGCAGGCCGTATCCGGAGCCGGATACGAGCCGGTCGTCGCCGAGTCGGAGATCGGCGTGAGCGGGATGAGCTGCGCCGCCTGCGTCGGTCGCGTCGAGCGGGCATTGGGGCGCACGCCGGGCGTGGTTTCCGCCAGCGCCAATCTCGCGCTGGAGAAGGTGACCGTGCGCTATCTGCCGGCCAGCCTGACGCCGGCCGGCCTCGGCGAGGCCATCCGGCAGGCGGGCTACGAGCCGCGCCTGCCCTCGGTCGCGGACCACGCCGACGATGCCGCGGATACCGAGCGGGCCGACCTGCGCCGGCGTGTGCGTTTCGCCGCCGCCCTGACGCTGCCCCTGTTCCTGATCGCAATGGGCAAGCACCTGCCCGGCATCGGCCATGTGATGCAGGGCGTCCTGGCCGACCGCGGCTGGATGTGGATCGAGCTCCTCCTCGCCACGCCGGTCCTGTTCCACTCGGGACGGATATTCTACCGCCAGGGGTGGGCCGAGCTGCGCCACGCCAGCCCGGGCATGAGCAGCCTGGTGATGATCGGTGCCTCCGCAGCCTACGGCTACTCGCTGCTCGCCCTGGTCGCCCCCGGCATCTTTCCTGCCGGAACGGCCAACAGCTACTTCGAGGCCGCCGGCGTGATCGTGACGCTGATCCTGGTCGGGCGCTACCTCGAGCACATTGCCCGGGGACGGACGTCCGAGGCCATCCGCAAGCTCGTCAGCCTGCAAGCGAACACGGCGCACGTGCGGCGCGCCGGCAGCATCGAGGAGGTGCCGGTCGAGGCCGTCCTGCCCGGAGACCTCGTCATCGTCCGGCCGGGCGAGCGCCTGCCCGTGGACGGCGAGGTCATCGAGGGCAGTTCGTATGTGGACGAATCCATGATCTCCGGCGAGCCGGTACCGGTGCACAAGGAAGCCGGGGACGAAGTCGTCGGCGCCACGGTCAATCGCAACGGCGCGCTGACGTTCCGGGCGACGCGGGTTGGTGCCGATACCGTCCTGTCACGGATCATCCACATGGTCGAGCAGGCGCAGGCGGACAAGCCGCCGATCCAGGTATTCGCCGACAAGGTGGCAGGCGTGTTCGTGCCGATCGTGATGGCCGTCGCCGTCATCACGTTCGCGGCCTGGCTCGCGCTCGGGCCCACCCCCGCCCTGTCGTTCGCCTTCGTCGCCGCGGTCAGCACGCTGCTCATCGCCTGCCCTTGCGCCATGGGGCTGGCGACTCCGACCGCCGTGATGGTCGCCACCGGCAAGGGCGCCGAGATGGGTCTCCTGTTCCGCCGCGGTGCGGCACTGGAAGGCCTGGCGCACAGCGACACGGTCGTGTTCGACAAGACCGGCACGCTCACCAAGGGACGCCCGGAGCTGACCGATTTTCACGTCGTGCGCGGTTCCCATGACGAGGCTCTCGCCCTCATCGGGGCGGTCGAGGAAAAGAGCGAGCATCCGGTCGCCGAAGCCCTCGCGCGCGCGGCTCGTGAGCGCGGCCTTGAGCTCCCGCAGGTCGATCGATTCGACGCAGTCACCGGATTCGGCGTCGAGGCCAGGGTCGGCGAACATACCGTGCACATCGGTGCCGCGCGCTACATGGAACGTCTCGGGGTCGACACGTCACCAGTCGACGGGCAGGCTCGCGCATTCGCGGCCCGGGCCCGTAGCCCGATCTACGCCGCCGTCGACGGCGACTTGCTGGCCGTGCTGGCTGTCGCCGATCCGGTGAAGGAAAGCAGCGCCGAGGCGGTCCGCGCACTCCAAGCGCGCGGCCTCCAGGTGGCGCTGATTACGGGCGACAGCCGCGTGACGGCAGAAGCGCTGGCGCAGCGCGTCGGCATCGATCGCGTGATGGCCGGCGTGCTGCCCGACCAGAAGGCCGCGGAAGTCACGCGCCTGCAGCAGGGGGGACACCGGGTCGCGTTCGCCGGCGACGGCATCAACGACGCCCCTGCCCTGGCGCAGGCGGACGTCGGCATCGCCATCGGCACCGGCACCGACATCGCCATTGAAGCCGGCGACGTTGTGCTCATGCGCGGCGACCTGCGCGGGATCGTCAACGCACTCAGTCTGGCGCGGCAAGCGCGCCGGACGATCCGGCTGAATTTCGTGTGGGCGTACGGCTACAATGTCTTGCTGATCCCGCTGGCGGCCGGCGTGCTCTATCCGCTCACGGGGTGGCTGCTCAACCCGATGGCGGCCGCCGCGGCCATGAGCCTTTCCAGCGTGTTCGTGCTGACCAACTCGTTGCGGCTGCGGCACTACCGGGCGCCGCTCTCCGGATCGCCGACATCCGCGCATGCCGGGGCGGATACGGGCAGCTCGCCTGCCGGTATCGCGCCAGATCCCGTCGCCGGCCGATGAAGCCCGGCCGGGCCTCGCGCACGACTCCACCGGCCCGGTCCGGAGCTGCTGCCACTCACTGGTCCGCTGATTCGAGCTCCGCGAGATCCTGGTACCGATCACCTATCCGGTGGTGCGGGCGGCCGGCGAGCGAAGCGCCCAGTGCCACCACGACCTCGTCGGGTGCCGACGCGTCGGCAATGGAGTACTGGATGGTCAGGTAGTGCGAGCGTTTGCCCGCGTCGCGCTTGTGCATCAGAGGCATCACGATCGGGCAATCCGGCCCGCCGCGCGTGTTGGTGAACGCGAGATAGCTCTCGGCACCGACGGCGTTGCGATGGATGTTGCCGAACCGCAGCGTGTGCACCAGGGCCGACGCGTGCTCGACCTCCCCCGAGGGGCCCACGACGGCCGCCTTGCCGCAGGCTTCGACGGCATCACCCGAACCCGCGAGGCGCAGAATCTCGTCGATCAGCAACCGGCCGAGCGCCGTGCGCAGGCATGGATCCCGGGCTTCAGATCCTCGACATAGCCGTGCCCGAACGACGGGTTCTGCAGCACCGCCGCGGCCGACAGCAAGCGCAACGGCAGATCGGCGCGCCGTCCCCGTCGATGCGTTGTTCCTCGGTCCAGGTGACAACCTTGCGGACGTCGATTTCCATCGCTTCTCCCCCCGGTCGTGTGCCCGCCCCACGATGGGAGTGTGGCGGCTTCGAGCCGCTCGAGCGGCCGAGCGGAAGCTCCGCATCCTACGCTCGCTGTGAACGCGCCGGGGAGCAATCCGATCGCGCCGATGGATGCGTTCGCCTCCCTCGATCGATGGCCACAGCGCTACCGGGGTGATGCATCCACGGGTCGCTCGACGGAGCGATTGGCGAGTCGATCGATCGCGTCCGGCAACCACGGCCACTCGGCGGCGGTCGCATCGTTCACGATCAGGTACGCCTGCCTCCGGAATACGGATGCCCGGGACATGACGTCGAGCGTGCCGGCGGCTCGATACGGCTCGGCAACTGGCCATCATCATCGGCATTCCCGTCGGCATCGCGATGTCGCGCTCGAACGGGATTCAGGGCTTCATGCTGCCGATCCTCGACATCATGCATGACGATGCCGATCTTCGTGTATCTCATCCCCTTCGTGATGCTGTTCGGCCCCGGCAAGATCCCCGCGCTGCTCGCCACGCTGGTGTTCGCCCTGCCCCCCGGGATCCGCCTGACCAACCTCGGCATCCGCCACGTCGACCCGGAGGTCATGGAGGCCGTCACCGCCTTCGGCGCGACGCCGCGCCAGAGACTGTTCTCGGCCCAGGTGCCGCTGGCGATGCCGACGATCATGGCCGGG
>Ga0102944_1002091_pt1 | contig 12080 bp, 11 predicted proteins | sample SalPonD_shore_MG_FD_78172 | JGI IMG/M metagenome (GOLD analysis project Ga0102944, IMG submission 78172) | Salt pond soil microbial communities from South San Francisco under conditions of wetland restoration - Salt Pond MetaG... | ecosystem: Environmental > Aquatic > Marine > Intertidal zone >... | reverse complement strand
CCGGGCACCGGGGCCGCCGCTGCCGGCAGGGCCAGCAGCAGGATCGGAACCAGAGCGCGGATCATTTTCCAGGTTATTGATATAGTTGACTTTAGTCCCGTCATCTCCAAGTCCCTGCGATCATGGTCAACAGTAGCAATGTTTCTGCATAAACTGAAGCGCTTTGTCGGTGCCGGGCACGTCGCCGCTGACCGCCCGGTACCGTGCCTGTTATAATCGCGATCCCGCTGGCCCCATATCGATTTTCAATGACGGATCAGGATCTTTTTTTCAAGCACGCCAACGCCCTGCTGGATCGCCTGGAACAGGTGCTGCCGGTGAACGGCCGCCGCGTGCAGTTCGACGGCAGCGCCGATTGCTGGCGTTACGGCGGCGCGGCTCACGGCCCGGTGCCGGTGCGCCATCCGGCGTCTGTACAGCTGGACGATCTGCAGTGCGTGGATCGCCAGAAAGACGCCCTGGACCGCAACACGCGCCAGTTCCTGGCCGGCCTGCCCGCCAACCACGCTTTGCTGTGGGGACCCCGCGGCACCGGCAAGTCTTCCCTGATCAAGGCCGTGTTCAACCGCTACCGCGGGAAAGGCCTGAACCTCATTGAAGTGGACCGGGATCACCTCGGCGATTTGCCCGTGCTCTGCGATGCCCTGTATGAACAACCCGGGCGCTTTCTGCTGTTCTGCGACGACCTGTCCTTCTCGGCGGATGATGCCTCCTACAAGGCCCTCAAGGTGATCATGGACGGCTCCATCAGCGAGCCGCCGGAGAACGTACTCATCTACGCCACCTCCAACCGCCGCCACCTGATCCCTGAATACATGCACGAGAACGAGCAGAGCCGCATGGAGGAAGGCGAGCTGCACCTGAGCGAATCCCTGGAGGAGAAACTGTCACTGTCGGAACGCTTCGGCCTGTGGCTGTCCTTCCATCCCTTCCGCCAGGAGGAATACCTGGCCATCGTGCATTACTGGCTGGAGCGCCTCGGCGTCAGCGTCGCGGCAGCGGAACGGGAGGCGCTGGACAAGGAAGCACTGAAGTGGGCGCTGGAACACGGTTCGCGCAGCGGCCGCAGCGCCGCCCTTTATGCCCGCGATCGGGCCGGCAGGACAGGACTGGAAAATCAATCATGAGCCGCCTGGCCATCATCGGCGGCACCGGACTGGCCGACCTGGACGGCCTCGACATCGGGCGCGAGGAGAGTTTCGATACCCCCTGGGGCATAACCTCCGCGCCACTGCTGTTCGGCCGTTTCGCCGATCGGGAGGTGATCTTCCTGGCGCGCCACGGCCGCCCCCACGCCATCCCGCCACACCGGGTCAACTACCGCGCCAACATCCATGCCCTGCAGCAGGCCGGGGCGGACAGGATCATCGCCGTCAATGCCGTGGGCGGCATCACAACGCCCATGATGCCGGGCCGCCTGGTTATTCCCGATCAGATCATCGATTACACCTGGGGCCGGGGGCATACCTTCTTCGAGGACAACCTGGACGAAGTCGTGCACGTGGATTTCACCCGTCCCTATGCCGACTCCCTGCGCAGCCTGCTGGTCACCGCGGCCGAGGCCGAAGGGCTGGATGCGGTGGAAGACGGCACCTACGGCGCCACCCAGGGGCCACGCCTGGAAACCGCGGTAGAGATCGAACGCCTGGAACGCGACGGCTGCGACCTGGTGGGCATGACCGGCATGCCCGAGGCAGCCCTGGCCCGGGAACTGCAACTGGACTACGCCAGCATCTGCGTGGTGGTGAACTGGGCCGCGGGAAAAAGCGACGAGGAAATCACTATGGACGTAATCCGGGGGAACCTTGATAAGGGCATCGGCAAGGTGCATGCATTACTGGCCGCGGCCATTGAACAGCTAGTAAGTAGTGAATAGTAAGTAGTTAGTAGTAAAACCATGTCGTTTCGTCACCCCGGAAAACACGACGTGTTTATCCGGGAGCCAGCTTTCGATAATCAACGGCGTGGATGCCGGACAGCCTGCTTCGCAGGCTTCCGGCATGACGATCTTTTACTACTTACTACTTACTATTCACTACTCACTACTAACTACTCACTGTTATCCTGGTCCAACCGTGTCACCTGCACGATGACGCCGAACAGGGGGTGATCAAAGTAATGCAACTCCTTCAGGCGCACGCGGCGGCTTTCTTGCAGCCGCACGTAATCGGCATGTTGCCAGGAAGATGTTTCGCCATCCGCCGCCGTTGACGACTGCAGGATGGACGGGTCTTTGGGAAAATACGCGGCATCCAGATCGATGTGCAGGAAATGGTTGGCGCGCACCCGCAGCATGGCGTCGACGGCCGGCTGCGGCGGCTGGTAGGACGGCGCTGCATTTCCCGCTGCCGCAGTGTTATCCGCCGGCGCACCCTCTTCCTGCGCCGTGTCAGCCGTCCCGGTACCGTTCTCTGTCGGGACGGCCTGTTGCCCCGCAGGCGGATCCTCCCCGCCCTGCCCGCCGCGCATGACCTCTATGTGCACGTAGCGGGCATGATCCCCGTCCAGGCCCGGTTGCTGCCAGCTGGCATGGTACAGCGGCCGGTAGGCGCCGGAGATGGTCAGGATGTGGTAGACCTGATCCAGGCGGTTGTGATCGTCGGAGAGCATCATATAGGGAGCGAGATGCGCCGCCGCCTGCCCGGTCTTGTCCTGGTCGCTGTCCTGCGCCGTGGGGCCGGGTGGCCCGGGCAGCGGTTTGGCGGACGGCTGGACACTGGTGGTAAGCAGATCGATGGCGTTCTGCTCATGGGGCAGTCCGGGATTGACATACCAGGACTCGCCGTCGGTGTCAGGATGTGCATAGGCAAAGATAATGACTTCCACCTGGTACCAGGAGACCTGGTCCTGCCCCTGCGCCGCAGTCTGATCCGGGTCCTGCGCCTGCGCGCGGGCGGGCATGGCGATCGCCACGCCGGCGATGAGCATGAACAGCAGATGGATACCGCTCGGGGCACGTCGTAACGTTGTTTGAATGCAGTTCACTGTTTCATTTCGTCTTTGTTTTGTTTCCTGTGCGACCTGCGGCGATCAGGCGGCATGTTTCAGGGTCATATTGTCAAACAGATCGTCCAGCATGGAAAGCCGCGATTCGGCATCGGGCAGTTCGCGGGTGATGCGCAGCACTTCGCCGCCGTCCAGGCGGTATATGGCGGGCTGCTCCTGCACCAGCTTGATGATGCTGGCCGGGTCCACGTCCGGATCCGGCAGGAAATGCAGGCGCCCACCGTGTTCGCCCAGGTCGATCTTGCGTATGCCCAGCGGCGCGGCCCGCTGCTTCAGCCTGGTTACCGCGATCAGGTTGCGCGTCTGCGGCGGCAACAGGCCGAAGCGATCGATCATCTCCTCCTGCAGGGATTCCAGTTCCTCCCCGTCGCGGGCGCTGGCGATGCGCTTGTACATGATCAGGCGCGTGTGCACGTCGGGCAGGTAATCAGCGGGGATCAGGGCGGGAATGCGCAGATCGATCTCGGTGCCGTGATCCAGGGGCCGGTCCAGCTGCGGCTGCCGGCCCGCGCGCATGGCCAGCACCGCGCGTTCCAGCAGATCCATGTACAGCCCAAAGCCGATCTCCTGGATCTGGCCGCTCTGATCCTCGCCCAGGATCTCGCCGGCGCCGCGGATTTCCAGATCGTGGGTAGCCAGGGTGAAGCCTATGCCCAGTTCCTCCAGGGATTCCACTGCCTCCAGGCGCTTCACGGCGTCCTCGGTCATAGCCCGTCGCGACGGCACCACCAGGTAGGCATAGGCGCGGTGGTGGGACCGCCCGACGCGGCCGCGCAGCTGGTAAAGCTGGGCCAGGCCGAACTTGTCCGCCCGGTCAATGATAATGGTGTTGGCGCTGGGCACGTCGATGCCGGTCTCGATGATGGTGGTACAGACCAGGACATTGAAACGCCGGTGGTAGAAATCCAGCATGATCTGTTCCAGCTCCTTTTCCGGCAGCTGGCCGTGGGCCGTGTGTACCCGCGCCTCCGGTACCAGGGCTTCCACCTCCTCCGCCTTGCGCGCAATGCTCTCCACCTCGTTGTGGAGAAAATAGACCTGGCCGCCGCGCCGGATCTCGCGCTGCAGGGCTTCGCGGATCAGGCTCTCGTTCCACTCGGTAACGAAGGTTTTCACCGCCAGCCGGCGCGACGGCGGCGAGGCGATGATGGACAGGCCGCGCATCCCCGACAGGGCCATGTTCAAGGTACGGGGTATGGGCGTCGCGGTCAGGGTCAGCACGTCCACCTCCGCGCGCAGCGCCTTGAACTTCTCCTTCTGGCGCACGCCGAAGCGATGCTCCTCGTCGATGATGACCAGGCCCAGGTTGGCGAAACGGATGTCGCTGGAGAGCAGCTTGTGGGTACCGATGATGATGTCCACCTTGCCGTCTTTCAGATCGCGGATGACGTTCGTGGTTTCCTTGCGATTCACGAAGCGTGACAACATCTCCACGCGCACCGGCCAGTCGGCGAAGCGATCCTTGAAATTCTGGTAATGCTGCTGGGCCAGCAGCGTGGTCGGCACCAGCAGTGCAACCTGGGAATTATTCTGCACGGCAATGAAACTGGCGCGCATGGCCACTTCGGTCTTGCCGAAACCGGCATCGCCGCAGATGAGACGGTCCATGGGCGCCTCGGCGTGCATGTCGTGCAGCACGTCGTTGATGGCGTCCTCCTGATCCGGAGTCTCCTCGAAGGGGAAAGCCTGGGCGAAACTGCGGTAGGCGTCTTCGTCGAGGGGGAAACTGCGGCCGCGGCGGGCGGCGCGCCGGGCATGCAGTTCCAGCAGTTCCGCGGCGACGTCGTGGATGCGTTCCTGGGCCTTCTTCCGGGCCCGGTCCCACTGCCCGGAGCCGAGGCGGTGCAGGGGCGCGTGTTCGGGATCCATGCCGGTATAACGGCTGATCAGATCCAGCGAGGACACCGGTACGTAGAGCTTGTCGCCGCGGTCGTATTCCAGGCAGATGAACTCGCCGGGGATGCCGCCGGCTTCCAGGGACACCAATCCGCGGTAACGCCCGACGCCGTGGTGTTCGTGCACCACGGGTGCGCCCAGGGTAAGTTCGGTCAGGTTGCGCACCACAGCGTCGGCATCGGACTGGCGGCGCTTGCGCAGCCGCCGCTGCTGGACCCGCTCGCCGAACAGCTGGGTTTCGCTGATGACGGCGATGCGCGGTTCCTCCAGCAGCGCGCCCTGCTCCAGGGGCGCCACGGTCAGTCCCAGGGGCGCGTCCGCGGCCAGGAACGCGGACCAGTGCGGAAACTGGCGCGGGCGCAGGTTGTTGCGGCCGAGCAGATCCAGCAGGGTCTCGCGCCGTCCGGCGGATTCCGCCACCAGCAGTACGCGCCCGCCGAAGCCGTCCAGGAAACGCTGCAGCACGTCCAGCGGCTTTTCGGCGCGGGCGTCGACGGGCAGGCGCATGGGGCTGCGCGTGGCGAAACGGGCGCCGCCGTCCTGCGCCAGGCCGCCGGTATATACCCGGGGAAAGGCCTTGACGGCGGCGAATACATCGGGCGGCGGGAGGAACATTTCCGCGGGCGCCAGCAGCGGCCGCTCGATGTCGTGGCGCCGCTGTTCATAGCGTTCCTGCACGCTGTCCCAGAACCCATCGGCGGCGTCATGCACGCCCTCATCGACCACGACCAGGCTGCCCGCCGGCGCATAGTCGAACAGGCTGTCGGTGTCCTCGTAGAACAGTGGCAGGTAATACTCGATACCGGCGGGGGCGATGCCATCGCTGACGTCGCGGTAGATCACGGCCTGGGCAGGATTGCCGGGAAAGCGCTCGCGCCAGCCCGCGCGGAAATGCTTGATGGCCACATCGGTCAGGGAGATCTCCCGCGCCGGCAGGATGCGCACGGATTCCACCCGGTCGCTGGAGCGCTGGGTTTCCGGATCGAAGCTGCGGATACTGTCGATTTCCGTGTCGAACAGATCGATGCGGTAGGGCCGGTTCGAGCCCATGGGAAAAATATCCAGCAGTGAACCGCGCACGGCCACGTCGCCGTGTTCCACCACCTGGGAAACAATGCGGTAGCCGCCCTCGGTGAGACGCGTACGGAAGGCGTCCAGGTCCAGCTGCTGCCCGGTTTCCAGGATCAGGCTGTGGGCGAGCAGGTGGCGCCGCGGCGGCAGCCGGTGCATGGCCGTGGAGACGGGCACCACCAGCACGCCCCGCTCCATCTCCGGCAACTGCGCCAGGGCGGCGAGGCGCGCGGAGACGATATCCTGGTAAGGGGAAAACTGATCGTAGGGCAGGGTCTCCCAGTCCGGAAACTGCAGCAGTGGATAACCGGCGTCACCGGCCCGGTAGAACTGCAGCTCCTCGAACAGCCGCTGCGCGCCGCCGGGGTCTGCCGCCAGCACCAGCAGCGGCCGCTGTGTGCGCAACGCGGCGGCGTGGATGGCCAGTGCCTTGCTGCTGCCGTACAGGCCGTACCAGTCGCGCCGGTCGCCGGGCCGCTCCGGCAGCGGCGGCGCCAGGGGACTGAGGCGCCCGGCTTCGGCTTCGATGGATTCTGACATGCTGTGAACGATACGGAGAATAACGGTTTATTGGATGTGCCCGCCGGGGCGGGGTTCGTTATCAATACTCACTCTTTTCGACTTGTAAAAATCCTGTATTAACCACGGAGAGCACGGAGGACACGGAGTAAAATAGGATAAACGCATTTATTCAGAAACCTCCGTGTTCTCCGTGCTCTCCGTGGTTGAAAGCCTTTCAAACAACAGCGTTATGCGATAACCGCCCGGGAATGGGTGTATGACTCCGGCTCATGATTTCTTCTGCGCGGCCTGGCGGATCTCTTCCTCGATGGCGATGAGCGCCTGCAGCGGATCCGGCGCCCGGGTTACCGGGCGACCGATGACCAGGTAGTCGCTGCCGATGCGGACGGCATCCCCGGGCGTCACTATCCTTTTCTGATCGCCGCTGGCCGCGCCTGCGGGGCGAATGCCGGGCGTTACCAGGGCAAAGTCGCTGCCGCAGACGAGACGCAGCTGCTGTGCCTCCCGGGCGGAACAGACGACGCCGTCCAGGCCGGCCGCGCGGGCCAGCCTGGCCAGGCGCAGGACCTGCTCCTCCGGGTCCGCTGCCACGCCGAGTTCGTGCAGATCCTGCGCGGACAGGCTGGTGAGGACGGTCACCGCCACCAGCAGCGGCGGCCGCTCCGAGGCATCCACAGCTTCGCGGGCAGCCTCCAGCATGGCCCGGCCGCCGGAAGCGTGCACGTTGAGCATCCACACGCCCAGCGCCGCGGCAGCCGTGCAGGCCCGCGCCACGGTGTGCGGAATATCGTGAAATTTCAGATCCAGAAACACGTCAAACCCGAGTCCGCGCAGTTCCTCCACCACGGCCGGCCCGCAGCGGGTGAACAACTCCTTGCCCACCTTGACGCGGCAGTGCTTGGGTTCCAGCACACGGGCCAACGCCAGCGCCTCCTCCCGGGTCTCGAAATCCAGGGAGACAATGATCCGCGGCCCGGTCATCCGCTGCCCCCGAACACCGGCTTGACCGTGTTCCAGTTGCGGCAGCCCGGACATTGCCAGTGCAGGCGCCGGGCGTCGAAACCGCATTGATTGCAGCGGTAAATGGAACGGCTGTCGAGAAGGCGGCGGGTCAGCTCCTTGATCGACGCCAGGCTCTCGCGGGTCTCGCCCTGGGTCCGGGCGACCGCGTACTCGAGCAGGCGATCGACGCCCCGCACCGTGGGATGTTCCTCCATTTCCGAGGAAATGTAGCGGATGGCCTCCTCCTCACCCTCGGTCTGGGAGATGATTTCGGTAATGAACAGCGCCGGCGTGATGCTGCTATAGTGCTCCAGCAGGCCCTTCATGTAATCGATGAATTCATCCTGCCGGCCCAGTTCCTGGTAGCATTCCAGCAGCGGCTGGATGATTTCGGGAATGTAATCGGGATCCTGTTTTTCGACCCGTTTGAAATACTTGATCGCCGTCTTGGGCCGGCCCTGACGGCGGGCAATGCGCCCCTCCAGGATGCTGGCCCGTACGCAGCGGGGATCCAGGTTCAGGGCCCGGCGCACGTTGTCACGCGCATCCTTGTCGCGACCCTCGTCCAGGTCGACGGCGGCCAGCTCGCAGTAAAACTGCGCGATAACCGGGTGCAGCTTCTGTCCGGATATCGTCTCCAGCCGCCTTGCTATGACAATCGCCTGGTGCCAGTCCCTTTCCTGCTGATAAATTTCCAGCAACTGCTCGTAGGCGGTCAGGGAATACTCGCCGTTTTCCACCAGTTCCTGGAACAGGCTCTCGGCCCGGTCCAGCAGGCCGGAACGCATGTAATCCATGCCCAGTTCCATCAGCGCCAGGGCCCGGTGCTCGCGGCTCAGGTTGGGCCGGGCGATAAGGTTCTGGTGTATGCGTATGGCGCGATCGACCTCGCCGCGACGCCGGAACAGGTTGCCCAGCGCCAGGTGGGTTTCTATGGTTTCGCTGTCCACCTCCAGCATCCTGATGAATACCTCGATGGCCTTGTCCGGCTGTTCATTCAGTACGTAATTCAGCCCCTGAAAATATTCCCGCGGCATGCGCCGGCCGCCCTGCGCGGCACCGTACCGCTGCCGGCGGCGGGCCAGCCACCAGCCGGACAACGCCGCCACCGGCAGCAGTGCCAGCAGCAACCATAGCCAGTACACGTGGACCATCAATGCGTGTCCTTTACCGGTATCACCCTGAGATTGTCCAGTTCCTTTTCATTTACCCGCAGATGCTTCTGCAGACGCGCGTTCTCCCGCTTCAGCCCCAGCAGCCGGGGCAGCATGGACAGCCCGCCCAGCAGGGCGCCCACGCACAGGGCCGCGATGACATAGAACGAAAAGGGCAGGCTGATGCTGCCCAGATAAAAATCGAGCTCCACCAGCTGATCATTACGCAGGTGAAAAGCCAGGCCGACGAGCAAAACCAGGAGGACAAAACCGAATTTCAGGATGCGTGTCATGAGGACTCCTGCATGCATGAGAGTGACATGGGCTGGTGCCATTTTATCCTGAAGGACAGAATTCGGCACCCCGGGGAAGAGCCCGGCACGGATGGAAAAACAGGACTGCGCGTATCCCGCCGCGCCGGTGGCTGCGAATGTCCCGGCCGGGACCGGGGCCGGTTATACAGCGTCTTCCGGACTAGTCTTCCTCGTCCTCGTCGGCGCTGCTGGTAATGGGAGTGGTGGCCCGCGTCTGGTCGACACGGTCACGGAGCTGCTTCCCGGGCTTGAAATGGGGAACGTACTTGGCGGGAAGAGATACCGGTTCACCGGACTTGGGGTTGCGTCCGACCCGTGGCGGCCTGTAGTGCAGGGAGAAACTGCCGAAGCCCCGTATCTCGATACGTTCACCGTTGGACAGTGTGTTGGCCATATGTTCAAGTATGGCCTTCACCGCCAGTTCCACGTCCTTGTAGGCCAACTGCGTCTGCCGCTTGGCCAGCGATTCAATCAGTTCGGACTTGGTCATCTTGCTTTACTTTATTATTGAGAAATGGGAATGCCGGACACCGCCGCCTTCTCAGTCTCACTCCCCCTGCGACGCCGCCGCCGCAGCGATGCCCTAGCTGTTGTTATCCAAATGCTCCTTCAGCAGATCGCCAAGCTTGGTACCGCCTGATGTATCCGGCGCATATTCCCTGACGGCCGCCGTTTCGTCATCGGATTCCTTGGCGCGTACCGACACGGTAATAGTCCGTTTCTTGCGATCAATAGCCGTGATTTTTACTTCCAGTTCCTCACCTTCCTTGACCATGCTCCGGGCGTCATCAACCTTCTTGTCGATGGACAATTCCGATGCCTTCAACTGCCCGTCCACACCCTCGGCCAGCTGCACGGTGACACTCTTGGCTTCCACTTTCTGCACCGCCGCCTTCACCACACTGCCCTTGGGATGTTCCGCCACGTAACTGGAGAAGGGATCCTTTTCCAGCTGCTTGATGCCGAGGGAGATGCGCTCCCGCTCCGCGTCCACCGCCAGCACCACGGTCTCGATTTCCTCGCCCTTCTGATATTTACGTATAGCCTGTTCGCCTTCTTCTGTCCAGGAAACATCGGACAAATGCACCAGTCCGTCGATGCCTCCCTCGAGACCGATGAAGATGCCGAAGTCGGTAATGGACTTGATGGTGCCGACCACGCGATCGCCCTTGTTGTGCAGGGCGGCGAACTGTTCCCAGGGATTGGGCTGGCACTGTTTCATGCCCAGGGATATCCGGCGGCGATCCTCGTCGATGTCGAGGATCATGACTTCCACCTCGTCGCCGATATGCACCAGCTTGGACGGATGTACGTTCTTGTTGGTCCAGTCCATCTCGGACACGTGAACCAGGCCTTCCACGCCTTCTTCCAGTTCCACGAAGCAGCCGTAGTCGGCGATGTTGGTGACGCGGCCCTTGAGGCGCGTACCTTCGGGGAAGCGCTTGGTCAGATCCGACCAGGGATCGTCACCCATCTGCTTCAGCCCCAGGGACACGCGGTTGCGCTCGCGGTCGAACTTCAGGACCTTGACCTCGATTTCGTCGCCGATATTGACGATCTCGCTGGGATCCTTGACCCGGCGCCAGGCCATGTCGGTGATGTGCAGCAGGCCGTCGATGCCGCCGAGGTCGAGGAAGGCGCCGTAATCGGTGAGGTTCTTGACCACGCCCTTGATCACCACACCCTCGGTCAGTTTTTCCAGCAGCGCCTCGCGCTCGGCGGAGTTTTCGCTCTCCACCACGGCGCGGCGCGAAACCACCACGTTGCTGCGGCGGCGGTCGATCTTGATAACCTTGAACTCCAGGGGCTTGCCCTCGAGGTAGGTGGTATCCCGGACCGGGCGCACGTCTACCAGGGAACCCGGCAGGAAGGCGCGGACCTTGTCGATATCCACGGTAAAGCCGCCCTTGACGCGCTCGGTGATGACGCCGGTCACGGTCTCGCCGGCCTCGTAGGCTTTCTCCAGGTTCTCCCAGGCGAGCAAGCGTTTTGCCTTTTCGCGGGACAGGCGGGTTTCGCCGAAGCCGTCTTCCACGGCATCCAGGGCAACATCCACGTCGTCGCCGACGGAGACTTCCAGTTCACCCTTCTCATCATAGAACTGCTCGATGGGGATGAAGGCCTCCGATTTGAGTCCGGCATTGACCACCACGGTATCAGGGCTGACGTCCACGACCTTGCCCGTGACAATACTGCCGGGGCGCATGTTCAGGTCTACCTGACTCTGTTCAAATAACTCCGCAAAACTCTCACTCATGTAAAAATGTTTCCTGATGCCCGACCATGCGGCCGGGGACTGTGCTGTTGTCCAAGTGAATTAATCCGGGAGATGCGCAAAGCGTTCGCGTACCAGTTCCGAAACCCGTGCCATGACTTCCTCGATAGAGTCTTCTGTCGTATCGATGGTGATCGCATCGGGTGCCGTCTTCAAGGGGGATGCGGCCCGCCTGCTGTCCCTTTCGTCCCGTTCGGCAATATCAGCCGAAAGGCGATGGAGATTAACACTAATTCCTTGTTCTATCAACTGTTTATAGCGCCTCCTGGCACGCTCTTCCGGGCTGGCCGTGAGAAACAGCTTGAGGGGGGCGTCGGGAAAGATAACCGTGCCCATGTCCCGCCCGTCGGCGACCAGCCCCGGGGGGCGCCGGAAGGCCCGCTGGCGCTGGACCAGGGCGGAGCGGACCGGCACCAGGGCGGCGACCCGTGATGCCGCACTGCCGCAATCCTCGGTGCGAATGGCGTCGGACACGTCCTCCCCGTCCAGCAGGACCTGCATGGTCGGCCCGTCCTGCCGGAAAACCACATCCAGGTCCCGGGCCAGGGCTGCCAGCGCCGTCTCGTCATCCAGATCGACGCCGGCCCGCAACGCCGCCAGGGCCAGCAGCCGGTAGAGGGCGCCGGAATCCAGCAGGTGCCAACCCAGCCAAGCAGCCAGGCGGGCACAGACAGTGCCCTTGCCGGTGCCGCCGGGGCCGTCCACGGTGATCACCGGCGCTGCCTGGGGACTAGTCATGCTCCACGGCCTCGATATCCAGGCCGATGCCGCGCACGCATTGGACGAAACCGGGAAACGATGTGTTCACGTTGAGGCAGTTCCGCACCCGCACGGGCGCGG
>Ga0102944_1002090_pt1 | contig 12087 bp, 13 predicted proteins | sample SalPonD_shore_MG_FD_78172 | JGI IMG/M metagenome (GOLD analysis project Ga0102944, IMG submission 78172) | Salt pond soil microbial communities from South San Francisco under conditions of wetland restoration - Salt Pond MetaG... | ecosystem: Environmental > Aquatic > Marine > Intertidal zone >... | reverse complement strand
CATGTGGGCCAAAAGATTGAACAAATAGGTTTGTCCGCCGCCGAGACGAGCATTGATGGCATTGATGAGAATTTTCATTGGGTACGCTTAGGCATATGGGCGACGAAATTCAAGAGCATAAGCACCGCCCAGAGCAATGCCGAAACGTTACGCGCCCCCGATCGATGCAGGGAGAATAATTCTTGCGCCTTCTTCTGGGAAACAGGGACGACGTCAAACAACGCGCTTTCGTGCAGAAGCCCTTCGGCCCAAGCACCCAGCGGACCGCGTAGCCAGTGATCGATCGGTACGCCGAATCCACGCTTCGGGCGATCAAGGATGGCTTTGGGCACATAGCGATACGCCAGCTTACGCAGCAGGTATTTGTTCGTTGCACCACGCATCTTCCACTCCCACGGCAACCGCATCGCCCATTCCACTAGGGCATGGTCCAGCAACGGCTCCCGCGCCTCCAGAGAAAATGCCATGCTCCCTAGATCCACCTTCTGCAGATAATCGTCGGGCAGGGTCAGGAATGCGTCTAGGCGGGAACCGACCTCTCCGGCAGCTATCCGCGGAGGAAAATCCTGAGCAACGCGGGAAAATAGTCGGCGCATATCCTCTGTCTCTCCTTCCGCATCCGGAGACAATAGGTTTCCAAAATCCTTGGCAATACTGCGGGCGAACGCGAAGGCGGAAGCAGCATCAGGCTCGCGCAATGCTCCGGCCAAAAGTTTCATCCGATGCCCCGGCGACAAGCCCGCCAGAGAGGCCAGCCCTCGCCTAGCCGCCCCCGGCAAAGCAAAAAAAGGCGCCAACTGTTGAGCGATGCGGTAGTAGTGGTATCCTCCGAATAGTTCGTCCCCTCCATCCCCGCTCAGGCTCACAGTCACATGCCGGCGTGCCAGTCGGGACACGGCCATGGTGGGAAACGCCGAGCTATCAAAGAAGGGCTCGTCATACTCCTCAACGAAAAGCGGCATCAGGTCGAGCAAATCGTCCACCTTCAGCTGCTCGCAGTGATGATTCGTGCCGAGATACGCAGCCACCTCCGCGGCATGACTGCTCTCATCATAGTCACGCTCATCGAAACCGATGGTGAAGGTGCTTACGGGCTGGGAAGAAAGCCGGGTCATTTTTGCCACGACGAGAGAACTATCGATACCGCCGGAAAGAAAGGCACCGAGAGGCACATCTGCAAGCATGCGCGAAGAAACAGCCTGGTCGATCAACAAATCCAGCTCTTCGATCAGTTCGGCCTCGGTTCTCTGGCTCCAGGATATATCCGGAGCAATGGCGCGATAATCCCAGTATCTGACTAGCGCCAGATTCCCTTCCTGCCACGTCAGATAATGCGCCGGTGGCAATTTTTGGACCCCGGCATATACCGAACTCTCGGCAGGAAAATAACCGCTCTGCAGATAGTATCGGATACTCTGGCTATCCAGCGCCCCCATATCGGGGCAAAGAGGCAACAAGGCCTTGGGACGGGAGGCAAAAACGAATGCACCGGGATATTGCCGGTAATACAGAGGCTTCACCCCCATGCGATCACGCGCCGCGAAAAGCTTGCACTCTAACCGATCCCAGATGGCAAAGGCAAACATACCCTGGAATCGTTGTAGACATTCAGCACCCCAGTGCCGATATGCGGCAAGAATGGTTTCGGTATCGCTGTGGCCGTTCCATGACTGCGCAGGCAATTGCTCGCGCAACTTCAGATGGTTGTAGATTTCTCCGTTAAACACGATAGCGAATCGGCCACAGTCCGACACCATGGGCTGATGCCCTGCCTCCGTCAGTTCAAGGACGGCCAGGCGACGATGTGCCAAAGCAACGTTGGCCTCCGTCCATAGACTGGAATCGTCCGGACCACGCCGGCGAAGGGAATCGGCCGCAGCCTGGATGGCGTCGATATCGATGCGCGATCCCGCGCTTGCCCTTTCAACGAGTCCGACGATTCCGCACATTAGTTACTGTCTTTCTGCTCTGCTGCCACCGGACGCATGCCTTTGCCCACCACGCCGTTGGGTCCCTGCCTGACATCTACATTCACGAACCCCGCTTCTGCAAACCAGCGACGGACCGTGGCCACCGATTGTGGATGATCGTGTGCGGGCGAATACATGTCGAAGGTATCGAGGATCGCCCATTGGCGATTCAGCTCCGGCGACAGCCCCAGATGGGCGTACTGCACGATCGGCACAACCCGTGCGCCCGCACGTCCTAACAAGCGACGCAAGACAATAGCCGGGGTCAGAAACAGGTCGACCAGACGGCTGACGAAGCGGTACAACGATTCCCTGTCCATACCTTTCGTCCAGGGACGCAACAGGTATTTCCATTGCAGCCAGTGAATAAAGCTGCGCGTATAGGCATCCACGACCAGTTCGCCGCCCGACCGCACCTGACTGGCCAGACACCTGAAGGCCGCTTCGGGATCCGGCGTATGCTGCAGCACACCCAGACAGAACACCTTGTCAAAGGTCTCCTCCTTGAACGGGATATGAAAGATGTCGCCCTGAAACAGAAACAGGTTTTCCACAGCACCATTGTTGCGGTTGTTGGCATCAACGGCAGTCGAATAGTCGAACGAACAGACATCCGCTCCGGTGGCGACCAGAATCTCGGTAAAGCGTCCGGCACCCGAACCCGCCTCGAGGATCTTCTTCCCCTCCATGCGTTCGGGCCAGCCAGTCACCGAAAAGACGCGATCTCGCGAAATTGGCAGACCCGAATGGCTGTCCAACTGGGTACGGGCATGGATATTCCACTGATAGCCGAAAGAGCTGGCATAATTCTCCGGCTCGACAAAGCGAGGAATCCCCTCCCGGATCGGATAGTGCAGATCGCAAGAGCTGCACAGATATCCGTGCGTCTCCTGAGATAAGTCCCCTCGGCAGCGAGGACAACAAATAAAATAAGAAACATTAAACATGTCGGCCAATCATAGTAACTTGAACCGGATCAGTCTCGCCTTAGTTCGGAGCCGGAAATCGCATATGCAGTCAGCAGAGCGACCGCATTTCGCCGCATGGCTGCCTGCTTACGCCGATGCAGCAGAAACAGCGGATCCGCCCACGCAGCCCGCAGCAGATGCGCTGCGGCATCGAGCCAGTGGCGGCAGGAGAGCTCATACCAGGCGAACGAGAAGTGGCGTTGCCCGAGCATGAGATGGCTGAAGCCGGAGCCATCCACCCAGCGTTCGACCAACTCGAACAGCGTCTGCTGATCCTTCGGCAGCGGCAGCACTTCGCCGCTCTCCAGGCGATGGGAGACCAATGCAGTCAGGGCATACTTGTATTGCAAAAAACGGCTGTCATAACTGACGCTACCCGCCTGTTTTCGCAGCGCAATCAACGCCCTGCCGATCGAGGCGATTCCGCCGATACGGGAAAGCCGCAGCAGCAGTTCGTAATCCTGAGTCTTGCGATAGAAGGGGTTGTAGCCTCCCAGCTGTTGCATGACGGAGCGCCTGACCATCCAGGACGAATGCGCAAAGAATGCCTCCATTGTCTGCAATCGCTCTGCGCACTGTTCATGACTCAAATCACCAAGAGCCGTGCCGCCGATCTCTTTTCTACCCTCATCGATCATGATGGCATCCGAACCAACGAGCGCCACCTCGGGATGTCGATCCAGATAATCCGCCTGCGTCCTCAGCCTGCCAGCCAGCATGTAATCGTCGGCATCCAGACGGGCGATATAGGTGCCCACCGCCATCTCCAGTCCCGCATTCAGGGAATCCGTCAGCCCCGTATTCTCCTTGAACAACGGATGAATGCGCGCATCCCGCTCAGCATAGCGGCGAATGATCCCGGCCGTCTCATCCGTGGAACCGTCATCCACGACAATCAATTCGAAATCGTCATAACCGTTATCCAGCACGCTCTCCAGTGCCTGCTGCAGATATGCCGCCCCGTTATAGACGCAGGTCAGAATCGATACTGCGGGCGCGCTCATCGAAACAGGCGCAATGCGATCCCGATCGGTTGCGGCCGCTCAAAATAGCGATCGATATTCCCGACCTTGCTGGCATCGGATTGCAGCTCCGCCACAAGCGATCGAATCTCGGCTTCGGTCTTATAGTGCTGATAGCCATGGCTCCCGAACCAGTCGTAGGTATTGAGCACGCCGGACATATAGGCCCGCCTGAGATAGTGCTCGCCCCTGGGCACATCGCCCCTAAACATCAGCGTGGATTTCTCCAGCAACCAGCCCAGAAGCGGCACGAACCTGAGCACGGACATGATTCGGGATAGTTATGGATGAAGCGAAACGAGCGCCTGGATAGAAACGATCTCAGCCGGTTCTGGAGCACCAGACGCACGGAACGGATCAGCCCCAGATCGTTTTTCGGATAGCAATTGAACACGAACTCGCCACCATACCGGACCAGCGGCCAAAGCGCATGTGCCGTATCCTCAACCGACGGCGTATGCTGAATCACGTTGTGGCAATAGACCAGATCGATCATGCCGCTGCGAATCGGCGGCGCATCGATTGAGCACTGAACGACATCGATATGCGTCGCCCCGAAACGGGCGATATTCTTTTGCATCACCTCATCCACCGCGTGCGATAGCTCCAGCGCGATCACCCGGGATGCGCCGGCCTTGTCGATCCACACCGACTGCATACCGCTACCCGCACCTGCATCCACGACGACCTTACCCTCGAACACCTGGGCGGAACCAAAGGTGTTTCGAATCGTGTGCTCCAGCCAGTTCCGCTCGAACTGGTCGAAATTGAAGGTGTTCCATTCATCGCCAAATGAATCCACGCTTTCGCTCAGCCTCGAATCCTCGATAAAACGGGGGATGCCGTTACGCACCGGCCACTGTCTGCCGCTCTGCGAGCGCAGGAGGGCCGACTCGATCTCGCCCCGATCATCGTAGTGGGGATCGACCAGCGTTAACGGTGTCCCGTCGTGCGGATCGCACAGATAATCAATCAGATCTGGCCGCATGGCCCAACACCTCCAGTAAACCGGAAAACCTGTGATACCAGCTATGATCAGCAGCCGCTCGCCTTGCGCCCGCTGCTGCAATGCGCTCCCGTTCCGCCTCATGTTCGAGGTAATAGCGCGCCCGCTCGACACAGGCATCGACCGAACGGTAGGTGACGATCTCCTCACCAATCCGGAATAGATGGGCCAGGTCAGGATTGTCATGCGTCAGATAAAGAGAGCCCGACATCGGCGCATCAAAGTCCCGCATTTTCAGGGCATAGAAATCGCTGCAATGGCCGATGGTTCCCACACCGAGGACGATTCTGGACTGGGCGAACAGCTGCGGCGTTGCATCCAGCGGCAGTCGTCCCGCCTCCCAGCCATGACCGTATGCCATCACGTTCAGGCCGGCACGGCGCAATGCCTGCACGATCTTCTCGCGTATGCCATAGCGCCCGCCGACAAAGGAGATGTCGTACAGTTTCGGCAAATCGGGCATGGGATGAAAAATCTCGGGATCACTCGCCTCTGGAAAGAAAAGCGCCGGACATCCCTCCTTCTCATACCAATCCACGCATTCCGGTGCTGCGGTCAAAGCCAAATCCAGAGCCGGGATCAAAGGACGTATTGCATCCCAGCGATGACGATCATCCATGCCGATATTGACAACGACGGTGCCGTAGCGCGCCTTGATGGCCGCAAGTGCCGAAGGCTCCATATAATCGCTCCAGCTCTGCATCAGCAGCAACTGGGGCAGTTCCCCGGCTGCTGCCAACTCGTCCATCAACTGCTCCAACCTGTGGCTGTTGTTGGCGGCTCGGTGTTCTACATCCGGGTGGTTCTGGCCGTAACCGCCGTCGGCACGGGTAAACAGCGTCACCCTGGCCAAACGCTGCAGCGCCTGAATGGCACCGCTGCGATCCTGATACTCGTCGGTACCGACAAACAGGATGTGCAGCGATTCGTCGGGCAACACTGGAACGGATCTGTTGTCCACTGCAGGCATGGTCCGGTATGTGTCCAACCAGCGCTGATACCGCCGTTTGGTGTGCGCACTTCTTACCGCCGCATTGACGGCATACAGCGGAGCGATCGAACGCAGATATCGGCGCATTAACCCTTCAGTGTCTCGACGCATGTATGAACAGCAGGTCTTTGTATCGCTCGTTGGCGGCGGGCAACGAGCCTTCCCATCGCCGCGTGCGTCCGCCTACCTCGCACACATGAACCTCGTAGCCGCACTCCAGCAACAGTTCGCCGGCCCGCAACGAAGATTCGGAGCCGGTCTCCAACAGCACGGTCGGCTGGTGCCGGCGGATTGAGTCCATCGCGCCGGCAATCACATCGTATTCGAAGTTTTCGGCATCGACCTTGATGAAGTCCGGCGCAATACCCCGCTCGGCGACCACATCGTCGAGGCAGACGATCTTCACCTGATGCAAGGCAGGCTCCACGCCGGCCAGCACGTCCGGCATCCGGGTATCATCGGCCAGGGTGTTCCAGGCGCAGAATCGCAATCCGTAATCGCGGATGGAGAGCTCGCCCGGCGTACGGCCCATGCCGACATTGATCGCCTCCGCATTACGGTAACGGGAGAGATTTTCGGAGAGTATGGCAAACGTGGACGGGGTCGGCTCAAATGCGATTACCCGCCCCTCTTCCCCGGCCAGATGGCGGCACAGCAGGGAGACATAGCCGAAGTGCCCGCCGACATCGAGCACGGTATCGCCGGGACGCACGCTATCCATCACCATGCGCGTCACCTCTTCGTCAAAAAAGCCATAGGTGTAGATCACCTCGGAAACAACTTCAGGCAGAACGACCTGCATCGTTTCGCCAAAAAAGAGCCGCGCCTCCCGTCTGGTGCCGTCCCCCTGCCACCGCTGCCAGCGACGCACCAGAAAGCGCAGGATGCCCGGCTTGACCAGCTTGGAAAACGGCGAGGCATGCATGGTCTTCACGGCATGCTCAAACTGCTGCTCAGCTGTCGTCACTGCTTCCCCCGGTGCGGGTAAAATGGAAAAGCCCTAATCCGAAATCGGCACGCATCGCTTCAAGCTCGGCTATTCGCTGATCCTCCGGGGACACCTGAGGCAGGAATTTACCCTTGGCATCCACCATGGCCATTTCAACCAACGTGAGTTCCGAAAACATATCGATCACTTCCCGAACGGCAACCACGCGCTGTCCGTTAAACTGCACTCGCGGCGAGCCGATCGGCATCGAGACCAGCAACTGCCCGCCATCGGCCAGCACCCGCTGCAACTCGGCGCAAGCCTTAATCGAGCCCTCAGGATCGAGCGGATCGCCGTAGCGACCAAGGCCGATGTGTTCAATTACATGCATGCAAGAGATCGATCGCACCGACAGATCATCGAAGGGCATCGCCAGCACCGAACCATCAATCCCAGCATAATTGGGAATATCCAGCTGTAACGGACGAATATCAACGAACTGCACGGGCATCATGGTGGTCAGCATGCCCACATAGCGAACATCGGAGCCGACATCGACATGCTCCGGCGGATCGAAGACGTGGATTTTTCGCCCGGCCCACACGGCCTGATGAAAATAATGCGGATCGATGCCGGTCGAACTCGTCCGGTCGAACAAACAGGGCCAGAAATCACCCGATTGAACCACTCCGCCCATACTCCGATAACGGCGGAGATCCGAGAAGAACCGCCAATAACCGCTGACAGCCGGCAGCACGGTGGTCAGTGAAAAAAAAGGCTGCACCGAGCGATAAATCATCAACAACAATCGCCTCAAGGAAGGAGCCATAGCCGGTATGCCTACTGCTTCTGCGCGGTCACAAAATAACCGACGGTGAACTGGCCTTCACTCTCACATCCGTCCAGCAGATGGCATATGACGGGCAACAACAAGGAGAAGAATACCCGAACTACCACTTCAAGCGGGAACAGTGCGATACGCAGCAGCAATGAACGCGGTCGGGCCATGGCGGCGAAACGGCGTGACTCCTGACCAAACAGTTTGAAAAAACCGCCATTCGGCTCGCAGCTCTCTACAGTCAAGCCATGCTCCGAGCAGAAATGTTCGTACCAGTAGGGCGAAAAGCCACCATAAAAATGATATGGTGGCATATGAATTCCCGAACCCAGCGGAGCGGTCAGCACAAGTCGCCCCCCCGGTTTGATAATGCGGGAAAACTCCCGCAGGGCGAGATCAGGGCGGGGAATATGTTCCAACACCTCAGTACACAATATCATGTCAAAACTGGCATTCGGAACAGGAATCTCAGTGATATCACAAATGTAATCGAGTTCACCGTAGACATGTTCCTTACCGGGATATTTCGCAAAATCCTGAGCACGATATTCGCAATGGGAAAATAAGGGTTTGTAATGACATTGTCCCGCCCCGGCGTCAAGAACTGTACTGCCAGTAGGAGTAAGCTTAGCCTCATTGGCAACAAATTGATTGCGATTATGAATATTGAAATTGAAGATTGAGTCGAACATTAGCCTTGTCCTCCTGCTATGGATAACTTGCTGTTTACAACAATCACCATTGCCAAATAAACCAGCGAAGAAACACACAACGCAATAGCCATTCCATATATATTCATTGATCTAACAAGGAGGAATCCCACCAAAACAAATGTCATTGCTTGTAAAACCTTTGGTACAATGTAAATCGACGGTTTCTTGGCATTAAGCCCGTGAAGCACGAATAACTGTGCAACCTGAAAAGCGGCCATGCCGGTCACAACAATCCACAATATGTCCGCGTATTTACTGAATTTCTCATTGGTCAACAACCGGACTAAAGAATAATCAAAAATGAATGAAAAGATTACAATCACTACCATTAATAGGGCAGTAAGAGTTGCAGTTTTGTTAATGATACGTCCACCACTATTGCGTTGCTCGACAGTGACCATTTCCCCAGCATGCTCAAATACAATCGGACTTATAAACTGAGAAACAATCGTTGAGATAATTACAACAAGAGAAGTAGCAATTTGTGTAATAGCCGCATATATACCGACCATTTCCTCCCCATAGTACCCCTGCAATATCCAGCGATCTACATACTGGCTAATTCCGCCAAATATAGCAAAAATAATAAATGGTCGACCGTATTCTGCGAATTTACGATTAATTTTCGCCAATGCCTCGGTTGAACAGTTACTTTTCAACTGATTGAAAAATTTAATTCTCAATCGCCGGAAGAGTAGTAACACAACGATAAACCCACCTGCTACATAGCCAGCTAGCGCAACGTACCCATCATTTCCTATCAACCCAAGGAATAGAACCGCAAGCAGAAAACGTAGCCACAAATCGGCACTCTGAAATAGGGCCACAAACATTCGATGGCGAACAGCATTGAACAGGGCATACATTGTATTGCTGGTTCCATTAATCACCCCAAACACAAGAGCTGCAAAAGCCACCAAGGCCCAGTGCTCCCCCCAATGCTGCCAAATTAATGGAAAAACCAATATCCCCAGCGATGCGAATATAATCAGATATCTTCGGTGAATTCGGATCATAACATGATACATTTCAGAAAGCTCAGTCCGCTCTCTACAGACTGAATAGAAACGCATGACCACCTGTGATAACGGCCCATAAAACAACATCATCATGATGCCGCAAATACTCATACCAATGGAAAATATCCCGTACTGATCTGGTCCCATCAGATTAGTAAGCATTTTCACACTAGCTAGGCCTCCCAGAAGCGAGGTGAATTGGCCAATGATCACCCAGAATAATTCATTGCGTATATTCCGTCCAAATAGAGCATTGGCGTGATTCATTTGTTAGCCTTACTGATTATCTGGCCATCGAGTGATAATTCATCATATAGATAGTTGTATCGAATCCGATTTCGCGCAAATGGAGTTAGTGAGAGCATGGGCGTAGTATATTCAAATCCGTTATAACCAAACAGCAACATTTCTCTCTGATAGGTCTCCCGCACTCTCGCTTCAAGTTCATCCGTGTAATAGGATGATTCGCCCCCCTTTCTGGGAGCGACCCGTTTTCTTTCGCTTGCAATAAACTTCAATCCAAAATACTCATGCAACTTTCTCAAATCTGAATCAAGAAAGCGGTTCCGATTGACCCAATTCACTATGCAATCACCCGATTGCGAGAACAATTGCGAAAACAGGAACTTCCTGGATGGCCAACAACTATCACGATCAATAATGGAGTTCACAAAGAAATCAAATCCACGACTAGCTAACTCGTAATCTTGGTTACGATTGTTTACATACTTCCCAAAGCCCAAGACATGATGATAATAAGATACTAGAAATGTAAGAGGATTTCTGACCGTAGAAAAAAGAAAAAATCCTTTTAACTTTCTTTCATCGATCGAAGTTAATCCTACTGGACACCATTTATCACTCCGATTCTTTCGCGCCAACACATGCGAAAAATTAACAAGTGGCAAAGAATCAATTGAACTAATATAGTTTCCGCCTGTCTTTGGAATATGAATATAGCCTATCATTGGAAGATCTTCAGGCTTAGTTCTACGCAGGCGAAGCTTTTCTCGAATAAAATTAGGCCTGAAATCGATATATAGCATCAAAAGTCGCACATAAGGCCAAGTCGGTCGCTCATCATAATTAAACGACAAATATCGCATCCAGGCTGGAAAGGGCTTGGGTATATGGATCATCTTTTTGGCCTCTTTTGAATTTTGAGTCGGTAGCATACCTCCATCCCTGTTGGATGTGGAGGTACCGATATGAACAACAGAGGTGGCCCCGTTTGCTTGGACAGTAAATCCCATTCTATAAGTGGATCCCCGCCGGTTTCTTTTCAGGCTGCTTTTGGCAGCGAGATCAGATTTTCATAGTAGAACGCATCGGGCGTAATGCCGTCAAGCGAACTGTGTGGCCGCCTCTGGTTGTAGAAGCGGATGTAACGATCCAGCCCTAGCCTGGCTGCTGTCACGGTGTCGTAGGCATGCAGGTAAACCTCCTCATATTTGATGCTGCGCCACAGGCGCTCGTCTCGCCAGCACCCCTTGCCATCCATGCTGATAGCGATGCCGTGCTGTTTAAGAAGCTGGGTAAACTCCATGCTTGTGAACTGGCTTCCCTGATCCGTGTTGAATATCTCCGGCGTGCCGAAGCGGGCGATGGCCTCCTCGACCGCTTCGATGCAGAAATCCGTCGTCAGCGTGTTCGACAGGCGCCAGGAAAGCGTACGACGGCTGGCCCAGTCCTGCACGGCGAACAGGTAGACAAAACCCCTCCGCATCGGGATGTAGGTGATGTCCGCTGCCCAGACATGGTTCGACCGATCAATCTTCAGGTTGCGCAGCAGGTATGGGTAAACCGGATGCGCCGGATGCCGCTTGCTCGTGTTCGGCTTGCAGTACAAAGCCTGAATGCCCATCAGTTTCATCAGGCGCTGGATACGCTTGCGTCCAACCCTGAAACCGTCCAGACGTAGCAGGTCGCGTAGCATCCGGCTGCCAGCAAATGGCACATCCAGATGCAACTCATCGATCCGCCTCATCAACTCCAGGTCGTTCTCCGATACCGGCTGTGGCCGGTAGTAGGCTGTCGACCTCGGCAGCATCAGAAGCTGGCACTGCTTTGTTATGGGTAGGGCATGGTTGCGGTCGATCATCGTTTTGCGCTCAGTCGTCCCGCCGTGACGAGCGCTCCCTCTAAAAAATCGTTCTCCAGCGTCAACTCGCCGATCTTCGCATGCATCGCCTGGATATCCGGCTCTTCGCCTTTTTTCCGAGGGCTGCCGAACACATCCTCAGCCCCATCCAGAAGCTGCCTCTTCCAATCGGCAATCTGGTTCGGATGAACATCAAACATCGTGGATAGTTCGGCCAGCGTCTTGTCACCCCGAAGTGCTGCAAGCGCCACTTTCGACTTGAACCCCCGCTCCGTGGTTCCTTCTCTTTCTTCTCATTCCTTGCTCCTTGATACGAACCGCCTCCGGCGGCTCAGATTAGGCAAGGAATCCACTTATAGCACTGTCCAATTTTCCGGGTCCGGCTCTAACCAACTGTTTGAAGCAGCCCTTGAGAATAGCCTTGATGACGCACTAGCGGTAATAGTGCTTCCTGAGAAGTACCGCCGTCGACTGGCCACGACCAATATGCAGGAGCGTCTCAACGAGGAGGTCCGCAGGCGCGAGCGCGTG
>Ga0102944_1002089_pt1 | contig 12088 bp, 11 predicted proteins | sample SalPonD_shore_MG_FD_78172 | JGI IMG/M metagenome (GOLD analysis project Ga0102944, IMG submission 78172) | Salt pond soil microbial communities from South San Francisco under conditions of wetland restoration - Salt Pond MetaG... | ecosystem: Environmental > Aquatic > Marine > Intertidal zone >... | reverse complement strand
TAGAAAGATCCCCAGCCCGATTGGGAGGGCGGAATCTTGGTATTTTCGAGCCATGTACCATTGGCATATTCAAAAAAGTTATTGGCCGGGTTCGCCGAAGAATCGACGCCCGAAAGATCCAACGGGTGTGTATTGCGCGGCTGATTGGAACAACCGGCAAGCATACCAACTACCAATACAGCGGCAATCAAAGCACTGAATAGATTTTTCATTTCTTAATGTCTTTATTTACAAGATTTACAGGTTAGCAAAATGCTAAGGTAAAAGATTTACTATCGCTCTACAATAGCCAAGTACATGATAACACAACATTTTACGCTTTTGCTACGGTCATAAGAATTAATCATTCCCCAAATAGCTTTTTATTATTGGTAATTATTCTTTGATATTATATATATAATTAATAGGCAAGTTAATTAACGACCACTTCTAATCAATAAAAGGGAGATTGCAATGAATAAATATTTTACCTCTTTCATGGGCGCCGTAATTGCTTTTGGATTGTCGATAACCGTCCAGGCACAATCAATAACCAAAACCATTGAAGGATTTGCTCATCCCGAGAGCGTCGTAGAATCGGGAAATTATCTATATGTAGGTAATGTCGGAAATGAATTGCAGCCGTCTGCCAAAGATGGGGATGGATTTATCAGCAAAGTAAACGTCAGTACGGGTAAAGTTGAACAGCTCCATTTTTTGCCGAATGGGGATGCTACTCTTAATGCCCCAAAAGGATTGACTATTGCTGATAATACACTCTATTTAGCAGATATTAACCGTGTGATGGGGTTCGATCTGGATTCGGGCAAAATGGTGTTTGAACTGAATATCCCGGAGGCAAGTTTTCTGAACGATGTGGTTGCCGGAGATTCCCAAACCTTATATGTAAGTGGCACTTCCCTGGGAAAAATTGCTCGCATCAATATACCCAAGCAAAGCTATGAGTTTTTGGATATTCCTATGATTAAGGGTGCAAATGGATTGGACCTTTCGACTGATAAAACCACCCTTTATTGCGTGGGGTTCGGTGCCGACAATCAACCCAACGGGCGAATTACCGAAATAGAACTGGATCCGCTTAAAGCTAAAACAATCGGCAACTACCAGGGACTTTTAGATGGTGCCCAACTCTACAATGGAAAACTTTATTTTTCTGACTGGAAATCTGAAAACAAGGGAATCATCAATATTTTAGACTTACAATCCAATCATGTGAGTATGCTTGATTTAAGCCAGACCATTGGCGGTCCGGCTGATTTTTACCTCGATCAAAATTCAAGCATTTTGTATGTACCCAGCATGCTCGAAAGCAAGATTTACGTAATTAAATTATAGAATCCACAATTTACTCTGAGGGAGGGAGTTGTACTCACGAATTGCACGTCTGCTTCAAGTGCAACCTCTTGCAAAAATATTCCAGTGCAGGTTACCTAATCAGCCAATGCCTGCTCCAGATCTTCGAGCAAATCGTCGGGATGCTCCAGTCCCACGCTGATGCGGATGAGATTTTCCGGTGTCGTTGAATCGGGGCCTTCACTGCTTCTGCGATGTTCCCAGGTTGTTTCCACTCCTCCAAGACTGGTCGCCTGGGTGATAATTCTCGAACCGCCTGTAACTTGCAACGCTTCTTTACGACCGCCTTTTATCAGAAAAGAAATCATGCCGCCAAAGCCCTTCATCTGCTTTTTAGCAATTTTATGCCCAACATGTGTTGACAATCCGGGGTAAAGCACCTTTTCTACTTTTGGATGATTTTGCAGAAAGCGCGCCAAATGCCCGGCATTATCATTATGCGCCCGCATGCGATACGGCAACGTTCGGATACTGCGTGACAACATCCAGCAATCTTCGGGCGACGGCACAGCCCCCATCGTGATCTGCAGATTCCGAATTCTTTTCATAATGCCGTCGGCATTCTTGCCGATGACGGCTCCGCCCAGAATGTCGCTATGGCCACCCAAATATTTTGTAGTAGAATGCATCGATAAATCGGCACCCAGATTCAAAGGCTGCAAGTTCATAGGGGATGGCCAGGTATTATCCACACAGACCAGTGTGTCCCGCTCGTGAGCCAACTTAGCAACCGCATTCACATCGGTAATATTCAATAGTGGGTTGGAAGGCGTTTCGATCCACACCAGCCGGGTATGGTCATTAAAACTCTCCTTAATTTTATCTAAATCGGTCATGGGGATAAAATCCACCTTCAACCCCCAGGGAATCATCACCTCTTTGATGAGCTTACGGTTTCCCGCATACACATCATCCGGCATCAGCACATGATCACCGGGTTTCAATGCCTGGAACACAGCCGTTGCAGCAGCTACTCCCGACGCAAAGGTAGCGCAGCTTTCACCTTCTTCGAGCTCTGCCAGCGTATGTTCCAGCCGCAGCCGGTTGGGATTAACCGCCCGCGTATAATTCAGATCACCTTCCCGGTAACCTTCTTTGCGATGCTCAAACACCGTGGACTTATGAATCGGAGGGACTACATCCGTGGTATCCCGCTGGATATCGAGTCCTGCATGAATGGCTTTGGTTTCAAAATGCATGATAATTATTAGTAAATGTTGAATTTAAAATTGTAAATGACTGTGAGGATCATCACGCCAAGGAGCTTACTTATAAAGCATAAGCCAAATCATCTCCTGATGAAACGATAGAATATAATCCAAGGAAAAGTTTTAGCTTTGCATTAGAAATAATACAACTCTGTAAGCAGCTAATTGAAAGAAAAGAATATATCGTTTCAAAACAACTGCTAAGGAGTGGTACAAGTCTGGATGTTAATATTGAAGAAGCATCAGGCTCAATCTAAAAGAGATTTTGTTTCGAAGATGGCAATTGCATCCAAAGGGGATCACGAAACCTACAAAGAGATCTCTGGATAGTTAATTCAAAATTATTCCATCATTCTTATACTTGTGGGTATTTAGACTTTACGTATCGCCCTAATTCTCTGCAAAACTGTGGGATGCGAGTAATTCAAAAACACGTAGAACGGATGGGGCGTTAAATTCGAGAGATTATCCTTCGATAACTTTTTGAGCGCCTGTATCATCGGCTCTTTTTTGTAAGTGGTTGATGCAAACGCATCAGCTTCATACTCGTATTTTCTGGAAAGAATTTGCATAAATATCGATACAATCAAATCAATTGGAGCATAGAGCATCCCAAAGAAAATAAGTCCGGCATAAACGGATGCCTGCTGCATGTAAAAAGCATTATACAATCCCTGTGAATTCAGAAAAATTGAGAGTAAAAAGAACATGATACCTGTCTGCAAAATACTTATGAGCATATTTTTAATAATGTGCTTCTTCTTGTAATGCCCCATCTCGTGTGCCAGCACGGCCACCAATTCGTCTTCTGTTTGATTATTTATAAGCGTGTCGTAGAGAGCGATCCGCTTATTTTTTCCAAAACCGGTAAAAAAGGCATTTGACTTGCTGCTTCGCTTGGATCCGTCCATCACATAAATACCTTCCAGTTTAAAATTCACTTTATCGGCGTATTCACGGATTTTTTGCCGAAGATCGCCCTCCTCCAGCGGTTCAAACTTGTTGAAGATTGGCATTATCCATGTGGGAGCAATAAACTGAATAAAGAGTGTAAATATTGTAACCGCACCCCAGGCGTATAGCCAGGCAAATTGATCGATAAAAGTAAAAAAAGCAAGGATTCCGGCAAGTAAGGGACCGCCGAGTACAATGCCCAAACCCAATCCCTTGAGCATATCCATCACAAAAGTTTTAAATGTCGTTTTATTAAAACCGAATTTTTCTTCAATTACAAAAGTAGAATATATACTGAAGGGAAGGGTCAAAATACTTCGCCCAAGAATAAGGATTCCGATATAAACCAACCCTGTCCAGATTACACCCAGGTGCCAGCCTCGAACGATCTGATCGAGCCAATTGAATCCCCCCGCAAACCAGAAAAAAAGTAACAAGGATAGATTAAATGCAGAGGTCAGAATACCAAACTTCGTTCGAACTTTCGTGTATGCCTGCGACTTGTTATAAGTTTCTTCGTCATATACATCACTGAATTCTTTGGGTAGTCCCTTATCAAGCGATTTTAAATTGTAATAATCGGCCACCAGATTGAGGATAAAATCAACCCCCAGCGTAACCAGGATGATAATGCCAAAAATGTTCATAATTATTAATAACTTAGGATTTGTGATCCTGAATTTGTTTCAGGATGATATTGCATTCTTGTAGCTTTAAAAAGCCGGAATACAATTTTAATATATGGGATGTACAATCAGAATGGTCTGATGATTAGTAACAATTGAAAATAATTCTAATTTATTCCATTCCAAACCCCAGGCTTAAATCTCTTCTCCCTTTTCAAATACCTTAACTGCAGTCCAAATCAATAGAAACCCAACGAACAATAAAACCACCAGTGACAACCATTCCGGATAATAAAATTCCCCCATAATGGACCCGCGCATCAGGTCAACACCGTAGGCAACGGGATCTGCATAAGAGAGTTTTTGCAGCCAACCGGGGGCTGTACGTAATGGGTAGAGCGCACCGGAAAGGAAGAACATCGGTAATAACACTGCATTCAAAACCACAGGAAACACCTCGGTTGAGCTAAAGTTTGTAGCTACAGCAACGCCCATTGCCGAAAATACCAAGCCGCTTAAAATCATGAATATGATGAATAACAGTAACTGCAGCGGCCCAAAATAGATCCCGATCATAGGGGCAAAGATAAGGAGCAAAACCCCTTGGACCAGCGCCTGAATAGCTCCCGAACAAACCTTGCCAACCGCAACCGAAGGACGGGATACCGGGGCAACAAGAACCGCTTTTAGAAAGCCGGTCTCACGATCAAAAACGATACTGATTGCTGCAAAATTGGCGGTAAAAAGCAAGGAAAGTGCCACAACCCCGGGAAAAATGTATTGCAAGTACTGACCACCGCCGAGTTGGGTAGCTGCTCCAATACCTGATCCCAATAGAAATAAGTACAGCAGGGGCTGCGCCAGGCCGCTTATCAGCCGAAAGGGCTCAGCCCAAATGCGTTTTAAATCTCGTAGAATTACTGCCCAGAAACCTTGCATTATTTCACCCACTCATTTTTGACAGATTCGATTTCTTCATTCTCCCCATTTTTCAGACTGCGACCAGTAAGCTTCAGAAAAACATCTTCCAGACTGGGCTGGCGTATTTCTGCTCGTGTAACTTTTTGTTCTATATGTGACAAGATGGTCGGAAGCAAACCGGAGGGGTCGTTGGAAACGATAAACAATCCTTCGTTGCTGTTCTCTGCTTCAAGATCCTGCTGTTTCAACCAATGTAATACCGACTCGTTATCTTCAGTATCCAGCCGAATGAGCCCGCCTCCAACCTGCTCTTTGAGGGAGCGGGGCGTATCTACGGCTATGATATTTCCCTCATCGATAAGTGCAATACGATCGGCCACTTCTGCTTCTTCCATATAATGAGTCGTTAGAAAAATTGTACTGCCCTTTTCGGATAGCTTCTTAACCTCATCCCAAAAATTACGGCGAGCATCCACATCCAGTCCGAGGGTAGCCTCATCCAAAAAGAGTAATTTGGGTTCTGCGATGATCGCACGCGCCAGCTCCAGCTTTCTTTTTTGTCCCCCGGACAGCTTACGGGACGCCCGATCTGCAAAATCGTTAATATCCAGCAAATCCAGTACTTCATTGGCCCGTTTTTTGGCTTCTTTACGGGAAATCCCATAAAAAAGAGCCATCAGCATGAGGTTATCACGTGCTAAAAGACGTTCGTCCAGGGCCGGTTCCTGAAATACAATGCCTATCTGCTGGCGAATCTCCTCCCGGTATTTTAGCACATCCTTTCCAAGCACCACAGCCTTTCCTGATGTGGGCTTTCGGAGAGTGGCTAGGATGGAAAACAGCGTAGTCTTACCGGCACCGTTCGGCCCCAGCAAAGCAAAAATTTCTCCCTCTTCCACCGAAAGACCGATTCCCTTCAAAGCCTCGACATCATCGTACTTTTTACGAAGATTTTGTACTTCAATGATTGTACTCATACAATAGTAAAAATTTTTTGAAACTCTGCTACTTTAAATAGGATTTGGGAATCAGTCGTTCAAATTTTTTTAGCTTTATCCAGGCTTGCATACAGTCGTTTCATCAACTGAATTTGTGCGATATGATAGGAATCGTGCACTACAATGCCGGTTAATAACTGTGCATAGGTCCACTTTTCAGAATTATTAATTTTCTCATTCAGTCGATTTTCGGGAAAAGCCTTAAGAGTAAGAACCAATTTATTATGTTCCTCGGTTATCAACGAAAGGTCTTCTTTCCAGGCTTTATCAGAAGTATCGGGATTTTGAGGAAAATTCGACGGTGACCGGGTAAATCCTTTCGGAACGGCCGGATCAAAATGTCGCCTGACAGAATAATTCCAGTAGGCAATATGCAAGGCCAGTTCCCAGATGCTATGACGATCCGGTGCCGGTTTCCAGGCGGCCTGCAGGGCGTCGACTCCGCGCAGCGCACCCATCAAGGTAGGTCCGCCATGCCACGGACTGAATCCCCTGGGCGGATCCAGTACCTCAAAAATACTTTCTAAGGACACATTTTTCATGATCCCTCCATTTGGTGATCTTTATAGAAATAATATATGTTAACAATGTAGCAAATAAGAAACGATTTCAATTTTATAAAAATTAACTGCTTATGAGCTTTGATTTTAAAAATCGCCATATTATTGTAACGGGTGGAGCCGGATCTCTGGGTACCGCAGTTGTAGAATTACTAGTAGAATCGGGAGCTAAATGCAGTGTTCCATGCTTCAATAACGCAGAGCTAAATACCTTTTCGCTGGCCGATCATTCAAACGTATTTGCCCTATCAAATATTGATCTTAGCGATGAAGAAACGGCACAAACTTTTTATGCGGATGCGATTGCCGAGCACGGATCACTCTGGGCGTCTGTACATATAGCCGGCGGTTTTAGGATGGGAGAAATCGGAGACACTCCATTGACTGACTTTAATCAGCAATTCAATCTCAACACCGTAACTTGCTATAATTCTTGTCGAACTGCTGTACAATGGATGCGTAAATCGGATTATTCCGGAGGTCGCATAGTTAATGTTGCCGCTCGTCCCGCGCTTGAACCGCGACAAGGTAAAGGAATGATTGCTTACACCGTTTCCAAAGCAGGGGTTGCAGCTCTCACCGAATCGCTGGCAGCCGAAGTTGTAAACGAAGATATTCTTGTTAATGCTATTGCACCTTCTGCCATCGATACTCCCCAAAACCGGGAGGCTATGCCTGATGCCAATTTCGATAAGTGGCTGAAACCCAGACAACTGGCCAGACAAATTCTTTATCTTGTTTCTCCCGATAATGAAGTTACGCGCGGTAGCGTTATCCCGGTTTATGGAAAATCCTGATTTTATGTTTAAGGAACCGGAACTATAATCACTCTATATTAGTTTAATATTGAACTAAATTTACAATTATATTTCTCACAGTTCTATCTGAATAATGACAAACAGAGGCATCCATCATATCACTGCGGTGGCGGGCGAACCGCAACGAAATTATGAATTTTACACACAAATATTGGGGCTCCGACTCATCAAAAAAACGGTCAATTTTGATGACCCCTCGACCTACCACTTATATTACGGAATCGGGAACGGCGATCCGGGAACCATACTAACATTCTTTCCATGGGAACATCTTCAAAATGGTAGGCCCGATCGCGGGCAAGTGGTTGCCATCTCTTTCTCGATTCCACCAGCTTCAAAAAAATTCTGGCTTGAACACCTTGAAACAAAAAACATAGATATTGAAGCCCCCTTCTCCCGATTCGGTAAGGAAGTTATCGGGCTGCAAGATCCTGATGGACTTCACCTGGAACTTGTATTGGATCCCAAGGCTGCCCGTGTTGATGGATGGGAGAATAGCCCCTTACCCAAAGAATATGCCATACGTGGTTTTCATGGAGCTACCCTCGCAGAGGAAAATTATACCAAAACAGGACGTTTGCTCGAGGAAGACCTCGGATTTGTTCTAACTAATCAGTTAGATAATCGTTATCTCTATGAAACTAAAGCACAATTCGGATCCGTAATTGAGATTATTGATCAGTTTGAGCTTGATGGAAGGCCCGGCAAGGGTACGGTCCATCATATTGCCTTTCGTACCAGGGATGATAGGGAACAACAATCTCTACGTAAAAAGTTGTTGAATAAAGGTTATTATCTGACTGAAATTAAAGATCGTCAATATTTTCAATCGGTATACTTCCACGAGCCTGGAGGGGTCCTGTTTGAAATTGCCACCGACTCACCCGGTTTTACTATCGACGAAGAACCCGGGGAGTTGGGAACCAGCCTCAAGCTGCCTGATTGGCTGGAATCGCACCGCCATAATATCGAAAGTCAATTACCTGAATTAACCAGTTAGTTATTTTATGTCTATCCATCGGGGACTTCATCATATTTCTGTTATAGCCAGCGACCCACAAACGAACTATGACTTTTATGTCAAGAAATTAGGAATGCGCATGGTCAAGAAGACCGTCAACCAGGATGATCCAACCAAGTATCATTTATTCTATGCCAACTCAGAAGGCGGGGCGGGTTCTAGTCTGACCTTCTTTCCCTGGCCCCGGGCTCGCAAGGGAACACCCGGATCTGGTGAAGCAACTGCTGTCTCTCTGGCTGTACCCGACGATTCTATTTCATATTGGAAAAACAGACTGAATGAGCAAAATATAGTGTTCGAAGGCCCATATCGTCGGTTCGAAAAGAAAATCCTCTCTTTTAAAGACCCCGACGGTCTTCAGTTGCACCTGGTATTTGAAAATCGCAAAATTGGCCTTCCGGATTGGCCGAAAACCCCTGTACCCAAAGAATCTCGGATTCAGGGTTTTTGGAGCACTACTTTAGAGCTGGATCAAACCGAAGATACCGCTGAAATTCTTACTTCCATTTTAGGCTTTAGTGAGGTAGCCACTGAAGACAATGCCACACTTTACCAAACTGAAAGCGAACTGGGGCACTCTCTAATCATTGAAGAAGTGCCATTTCGGCGTGGACAAAACGGAGCCGGTATTGTTCATCATGTGGCTTTCCAGACAAAGGACGATGAGGATCTTCAAAAGTTACGGCACGAAGTGTTGCGACTTGGATTACAACCGACTGAAATTATAGATCGGCACTTTTTTAAATCGGTCTATTTTCGAACTCCGGGCGGCGTGCTGTTTGAGATGGCAACCCACGGGCCCGGCTATTTTGTGAATTCTGATCCGGCCGAAGATCAAGCCGAAAAATTGGAACTTACCCCTTGGCATGAATCAAGACGTCAGGAGATTGAGGCTGCACTTCCAACCATCAAAACGTAAGGGGATATGCCACTTTTTCGAGTAGATCCCAATATGCCTTTTCAGGGGCCGCACCAAAATCAACCGGTTGTCACAGCAGGCGCGGCTGTTGACGATACTTCCTCGGCTATGATTCTCATTCACGGACGCGGCGCTTCGGCGCAGGGCATGTTACAACTTGCTGAGGAATTTAAATGGGACGATATTCATTACCGGGCGTTACAGGCAAACAGGCATACGTGGTATCCAAAGTCTTTTTTGGCTCCCGCAGAAATGAATGAGCCCGGCATCTCCAGTGGCCTGCAAGCCATCTACGATCAAATTTGTGAACTGAATAATGCCGGAATTCCAACCGATCATATTATTCTGCTTGGATTTTCACAGGGCGCATGCCTCACAACGGAATTTGCGGCACGTCATCCACAGAAATATGGAGCTATTGTCGGGTTAAGTGGCGGACTCATCGGCGATGAAGTTGATTCCCAAAACTACAGCGGTTCTCTGGAAGAAACTCCCGTTTTTCTGGGTTGCAGTGATCATGATCCCCATATCCCAAAAGAGCGCGTGGATGAAACAGAAAAAGTATTCATGCAATTACATGGAACAGTTATCAAACGCATTTACAAAGGAATGGGGCACACAGTTAATGAAGATGAGATCGCATTTACTAACCAACTTATTAGGAAGCTATAAACAATTCCTACACCCGTTATAGCCCCTTAATATAACAACCCATCCATTCCATTTTATTTCTTGGTATTGTAGATTACAGATATTCAATAACATCAAGAAAGTGCCATGGATATTATCTGGATTGGAATGGCTTTTATTTTGGGGATGGTAGTCAGCCGTATCAAATTACCACCTTTGGTTGGATACTTAGCTGCCGGAGCCCTTTTGTCTGCCGGTGGTTACGTAGTCAGCCCCGACCTACATGAAATTGCTCACCTAGGAGTTCTTTTTTTGCTATTTACAGTAGGGTTACATCTTCGACTAAAAAATATATTTCGACTAGAGGTACTTGGCACCGGTGTTATTCATCTCTTGATAAGCACCTCTTTTTTTTATCCTATTGCGATACTTCTAGGTTATGGGGTATCCGCATCGCTAATTATTGGAATATTACTCGGTTTTTCAAGTACGGTCCTGACCGCAAAAAATTTGGAATACCGAAATGAACTTGGGGCTTTCCACGGTCGCATTGCCATTGGCATCCTCCTTTTCCAGGATCTGGTGGCTATCATATTACTTGGTATTACAGGAGGTAGCCAACCATCAATCTGGGGTCTCCTTCTGTTAGGGCTCCCCATATTATCTCCCATATTTAAAAAACTTCTAACCCTTATCAAGGAAGATGAGCTGAAACTCTTATTCGGATTATTATTGGCCTTAGGCGGAGGGGCAACTTTTGAGAACCTCGGATTATCGTCTGAACTGGGCGCACTCGTAGCCGGCATGCTATTATCTGAATACAAAGTTGGCGAAGATCTATCCAAAAAGTTATGGGCGCTTAAAGAAGTCTTTTTGGTTGGATTTTTTCTTGAAATAGGACTTACTGGATTACCTGGGAAACATGATTTTTTTCTTGCAATCATCGCCTTAGCGCTTTTGCCTGTTAAATCTTTCTTCTTTTTTGGATTAATGTTGTTCTTTAAGCTTCGTGCACGAACCTCTTTTATTACCACGATATCACTTAGTTCATACAGTGAATTTGCACTAATTGCGGGATCGGTGGCTGCTTCATCGGGTTTGCTACCTGCAAGTATTGTGGTAGCCTTTGCAGTACTTACCGCTGTTTCATTTGCATTAAACGCCACCCTTGTCATCTGGGAAGAAACGTTATGGAAATACGTAGAACCAATGCTCGCAAAATATGAAAGAGATATTCGACATCCCGACGAACAGATAATTTCTCTTGGTTCTGCAAAATTTCTTGTCGTTGGGATGGGGAATGCCGGCATTGCCGCTTATGATTTTCTTAAAAAACGAGACAAACCGGTTGTTGGTATGGATATCGATCCTGCGAGAATCGAGCAAAACCTAACTGAAGGTCGGCGGGTTATTTATGGAGATATGCAGGACCAAGACCTGTGGCAGCAACTGGATTTAACCCAATTAGAATCTGTTATGCTGGCTATCGGAACAACAGACTCTAAAATCAATGCAGCAAAACATTTGCGATCCAGTAACTATAATGGAACTATTGTAGCACTCACAATGCAGGAAACAGACCGACAAGCCCTGATAGCAGCCGGAACCAGTGCAGTATGCCTGCCCATAGCAGAAGCGGGTAAGAAATTGGCAGAACTGAGTTTATCAGAGAGGACTAATTCGCCAGCATCGGCATTTCCTGCTAACAGCTCTAGCAAAGAGTAGCTAGTTACTCATCGGATATTGTATGAAGAGCATTAGCTATCATTTCAGAAAGTACTTCTATATAACGATCGCCCAGCTGCTGCCGTTTTTCGACCATAAGGCCATTCCACTTCTCTCTGATCTCTCCGGTCAGTTTATTACCTTCATCTGTACATACAATTGATGTCGAACGCCCCTCGGAATTGCGTTGTACCAGCTGCCTCCTCTCAAGTTTTTGTACTAATCGAGTAATCGTCGACGGCTTAAGATATAGGTTTTCAGCCAGTTTGCCCGGTTGAATACCCGGATTTTTATCAACCAATGACAATATTAGCACATGAGAAGTTGATAACCCGAATTTAGCAAAAGCCTCATC
>Ga0102944_1002087_pt1 | contig 12111 bp, 15 predicted proteins | sample SalPonD_shore_MG_FD_78172 | JGI IMG/M metagenome (GOLD analysis project Ga0102944, IMG submission 78172) | Salt pond soil microbial communities from South San Francisco under conditions of wetland restoration - Salt Pond MetaG... | ecosystem: Environmental > Aquatic > Marine > Intertidal zone >... | reverse complement strand
TCTTGTCCATGGTCTTGCGGCGGATATCGGCGATCTTCTGCTGCTGCTGCTCGGTGAGGCGCAATGCCGGACCGCTATAAGCGCCCGTGCCGCACCCCCGCATCATTCCCGGGCCCATACCGTAGCCGTAGCCGCCCATCATGCCCGGGCCCATCATACCCGGCCCCATCATGCCGGGACCGTAGCCGTAGCCGCCCATCATGCCCGGGCCCATCATGCCCGGGCCCATCATTCCCGGGCCCATCATTCCCGGACCCATCATGCCGGGGCCGTAGCCGCCCATCATGCCGGGACCCATCATTCCCGGTCCCATGCCGTAGCCGTAGCCGTAGCCTTCCGCGCCCCGGGGCCCGGGTCCATAGCGGTAACCTCCCATCATTCCCGGCCCCATTCCATAGGGCATGCCGTAACCCTGCTGTGCACTGTTTTGCGACCCGGAACCGGACTGGTCGGCCGCCAGGCCCACGCCGGGGCAGGCCAGAACGCCCGCAAGGGCGGCAGGCACCATCATTCGAACGATCCCTTTCTTCATGGCTTGTCTCCTCCGTACGGTTGGTTGGCCCCGGCAGTCCGCGGGGCCGAAGCTCTGTGGAATTGAGTGTGAACCTGTACGCTGGATACAGGTCAAGCCCGGACCGGAGCGTCGGAAGCCGGCCGGCGTCAATTCGGCGACGTTCCGGTGGGCCGTGACCGGCGGCTGCCGGACCCCGCCCGGCCGCGTCGCTGCACTCAGTGGGGCATGCCCGCCTTGATAGACTATGGACACGCTGACAGAGTCTTTCCAGCTATGGAAAACATACTCCATGCATGGGAAGGGCACCGGTTGCGGACGCCGGCGCCGGTGCCTGTTCCGGACCGCCCCGCCCGCCCGTTTGGGATCCCGCCGCCGGCATCCTGACAATGGCCATCCTGCTTGCTGTCGCCCTGATCTGTCTGGCGGCCTGCCGGGTCGCGGCGCCCTGGCTGATCCGGCGCGCCTTTCGGGCACCTCGTCAGGCAGAAACCGAGACCCCGGAGGCCCACGGCCTTCCGTACCGGCCCGTGTCCATCGCCACCGCCAACGGCAGGCGCCTGTTCGCCTGGTATGTTCCGGCATCGACCGCAGAACCGCTGCCGTGCGTGGTGCTGTTGCACGGGTGGGGCGGCAACGCGCAGGCCATGCTGCCTTTCGCGCCCCATCTGGTGGATCAGGGATATTCGGTGCTGCTCATGGATGCACGGAATCACGGGCGCAGCGATGAGGACGATTTCTCGTCGATGGTGAAATTCGCCGAGGACCTGGCCCATGCCCTCGAGTGGCTGCGCCGGCAACCTTCTGTGGATCCGGATCGGCTGAGCGTGCTGGGCCATTCGGTGGGGGCCGCCGCCGCGCTGCTGGTGGCGTCCACCGACCCACGTCTGTGCGCGGTGGTGAGCATTGCCACTTTCGCCCACCCCGCTCGGCTCATGCGCCGGATCATGAAAACCCACCATGTTCCCTACCTCCCCGTGGGCTGGTGGGTGCTGCGCTACATCGAACGGCAGATCGGCGCCCGCTTCGACGACATCGCACCGGTGCGCACCATCCGGCATGTAAGCTGTCCCGTACTTCTCGTCCACGGCGCCATGGATGACCAGGTGCCCGTTTCAGATGCCCAGGCGGTGTACGCACAACGCGCTTCCGACGCGGTGCAGCTGAGGGTGTTGTCGGACGCGACCCATTCCTCCGTGGAAAAGATTCAGCAATACGCCCCCGAGTTGATGAGTTTTCTGAACGCCGCACAGCAATCTGGACGCCGGCCGCCTGCGTAGTCCGGCACCCGGAAACGTCCCTTGGCCGCGACACCCCGTGGCCGGCAGGAAGGGCGGTCACTGACCACCGTTCCACATCCCGGGCCTCAACGGCACCCTGGGAAAGAGCCCACCGGCATGATCGCGGCCGGCCGGTTCCGCCTACCGTTTCCGGGAGCGCGCTGCGTAGATGTCGGAGGGCTGGCTGCAGCACGCTCCCTTGCCGCCACCGGCGTTCGCCCGGGCGTTGTCGTCCAGATAACTGAACCACTGACGCTTCAGCCGGCTCCAGACGCCCCCTGCCACCGGATAGCCGGCTGCCGCCAGCTCCGAGACCAGATGGTCGAAGCCCACCTGACTGGCATCGTAGGTGAGACGCACCCGGCAACGGCGTCCATCGCGATGGACCGCCATTACACCCGGGCAGCTTTCCAGCCGTTCCCGGATGGCCTCCAGGGCTTCGGCTCCATCGGCACCCGGCACCGCCACCCGCCGTTTGGCCACAAAAGCCGTGTTGATTCGATCATCGGCCGGTGCAGACATCGCACTCCCCTCCAGGTCACGTAAGCGGACACACGGCAGTGTCCGTCAACGACACGGCGCACACGCCCGCCGGGGCCAGGCCTTGCCCGCCCTCGGCGGCCGCCCTAGGGGCAGGGTGCCCGCGGATCGCAGGCTCCCGCCCGGTCCAGGCGGTCCTGGACCCGGGAGCAGTAGGGGTCACAGTCGCCCAGGCAGCTCTCACAGATGCCCCAGGAGCCGGTCAGGGTCTCCATACGGTGCTGAAGGCGCTGCAGTTCCTCGATCCTGCGCCGGTTCTGGTCCATACGCCGCTGCACCAGAGCCTGCAGTCGCCGGCAGCAGGGATCTGCGGTGGGATGGTCCAGCAGTTCGGTGATGTCGTTGAGGGTCAGCCCGACCCGCTGGGCCTTGCGGATGAACCGCAGGCGGTCCAGATCCCGGTGATTGAACAGCTGGTAGTCGTTCCCGGGGTGCCGTGTCGGCTTGAGCAGTCCGATGCGGGCATAATAGCGCACCACGTGGGGCCGAATCCCCACCTTCCTGGCAAGTTCATTCACGACCATGACAGTATCCTCGAATCCATGTCGCCATCCCCAGGCCCTGGCGCAGGCCTGGCCGATGATAGGCGGCAGCGCCGCGCCCGCGCCCTGTCGGCACAACGGGCTGGCGCCGCCCCAGCGGATGCGGCCGATCGCTAGATACGCAGACGCAGGGTGGCCAGATACACCGGCAGAGGCGGAGCTCGTTCCCGACCGACGGCGGGTCCCGCGCTCGCACCCCGGGCGGGCGGATTCACCGGACGCAGCCGGTGGACCGGGAAAAGGGACGACGGATGCAGGTCCCAGCCCTGGCCAGCTTCCGTTGTCGGGACCGCCTTCAGCTGTAAATGCGGGACAAGGGTTTCCCCGCAGTGGGTGTGTACGGGCCCTTCCCCACTGGCCCTATGATCATGGATGTCGCCCCGGGTCCCGTGATGCGAAGCCTCCCCAAAGGGCGTATGAGCCGGCGGCACAAAGCTGTCCGCAATGGCTTCGCAGCATGGCTGCAGGGTGCCGAGTCCGAGCAACGTGACCCAGACGATGGCCAGCGCGGGGGCCAGGCGGTTTGCAAGCCGTCGCCAGTCAGACACGTATCACACCCTCCCGCCTGCCGGACACTCCCGCTGCCTCAGTCAGGCCGTCGCACCGGATTTTCCGGTAGCGTCGCGCTTCCCGCGCGCCCACTCCATGACCGGGATCAATGGCCGAACCGTATCGGTCATCGCGCCCGTGTGACCACCGGTTACCCCGATCGTTGCCGACCCCGGGGACCTGCGCCGGATGGTCAACGCCACTGCCTCAGCCGGCCGGCTCCAGGTTCACGGGAATGGTGTACTGGGTCATCACCCAGCCGTACTGGCCGTCGGGCAGGCGCACGTAGTACCAACCCGGACCGCTGCCGAACACCGCCAGGCTGACACCCCGCTCCACCCGGGCGATCACCGTGAACTCCAGCCCGGGGCCGGAGCGCACATTCAGCACCGCGGCCTGGATCACGACCCGGCGGACCCCCGTGTACACCACATCCGGTGCCGGCTGGGGCGCGGTGACCACCACATAGCCCTGGGGTGCATGACGGTAGTACACGCCCCCGGCCAGGAAATAAACGACGCCGCCGATGTGTATGTTGATCGCGCCGACGGGCAGGGTCGCGACCACCAGACCGATGGGTGGGGCCACCAGCACGAAGCCGCCGGAACGTCTGTCGTAGTAGCGGCCCTGATGCTCATAGTAATGCCGATCGCCGATGCGCACGGTGACGTGGTTCTTGGGCAGGGACTTGATCGGCCCTGCCGGCGGGCGGGCAATCACGTAGCGGTTGCGGCGCCACTCATAGCGGTTGCGCTCGGTGCGCTGGGCGTTGCCCTGGGGCTGATGGCCCCGGGGCTGGGCTGAGCGGTGAGCCGGCGGCTGAGCGCAAACCGGGGGCACCGCCAGCAGCGAGGACGCCGCGATGAGCGCGCCGGCCATCACCACCCCACGATCGCCTCTGTCCTTGAGCCATCGGGTCGCTAATCTCATCATCGGCTGCCTCCGGGTGTCTGTGGTTTAAGTTAGTTCAGCCACCGGGCCGCTGCTACCTGCCCCTTCCCCCCGGGCGCCTCCGAGCACCGCGCGCCCCCACCGGGGGATTCCCGGTCCGGGCACGGCAGGAGCGGGTATAAGACACTGAAGCCCTTGTTTTTACAAAGCCCCCGGCGTGACCGGCACCCCTGCGGCTCCACTGCCGGGACCGTGGCGACTATCCTTGGAAGGCGGGTCGCCCCGAATGGTCCGGACTTCGTGCATGCGAGGTACCGCTTATGGCAACCGACGCGGATCCCAGGGTAGGCAACTGGTACCGGCATACGGACAAGGGCCGGAAGTTCGAAGTGGTGGCCCTGGACGAGGACAACAGGGTGGTCGAGATACAGCATTTCGACGGTGACCTGGAGGAAATCGCCCTGGACGACTGGTACGCACTGGATATCGAGCCCATGGAGGCACCTGCGGACTGGACCGGACCGTTGAGCAATGTGGAACGGGACGATCTGGACACCACCGAAACGGGCATGGACGACGATGACTGGGCCAGCGGGACCCGGGAATGGCCCGCCCGGCGGGAGGCTTGGCAACGCAAGGAGCCCGGGGAAGAACGCGACGAGTGGGGTGACGCGGGGCCGCAGGAAGAACCCCTGGAACCCGAGGACTGACCGCTCCCCGCCGGCCCGTAACGGGCCGGAGCCGGTGACCGGCCCGGCTCGAGGGGAACCACCCGTCCCTGGCCGGTCAGGGAGGATCCAATGGCTACGTACGTCATTCTGAGCAAGTTCTCTTCCAGCGCGCTTCGTGAGCCGAAGGATCTCAAGCGCCTGGCACAGACCGTATCCGACACGATCGAGAACGAGTGCCCGGCGGTCACCTGGAAGGACAGTTATGCCACCATGGGGCGCTTCGACGTGGTGGACGTGGTGGACTCCGGGGACCCCCAGCAGGTGGGAAAGGCCGCCATGATCATCCGGTCCTACGGCCACGCCACCACGGAAACCCTGCCGGCCACCCCGTGGCAGCAGTTTCTGTCCTCGCTGTGAGCTGTCCGCGCCCGGGCCCACGGCCCCAGGGAGGCCGGATGTGATCCTGCGCAGACTTTCGGCGGCTGTGCTGATCCTGCTGGGCGCGCTGCTGCTATGGCTGGCGCCCGAAACCATCAGCGGCATTGTCCTGATCGTCGCAGGCGTGGCCATCGAGCTGGCGGGAATCGCCATCGAACGCCGCCGGTGAGTGGCCCGACCGGCCGGTGGTCGGTCAATCCAGCTTCAGGAAGCCATAGCGTTCACGCTGCGCCCGGTCCCAGCAGGACATGCCACCTCGCTGTCCCACCGTCTCCAGAGCGATGATCAGGTCGGGATCCTCGAAATCGATCACGGACCCGTCGCCCGCCAGTGCAGCCATGAGGAAATGGTCGAGAAACAGCTCTTCGTGCTGGCTCGACAGGCGGCCCCGGAACCCGCGACGATGTATGCGTACGTGGAAACGCCTGGCGCGGAGCCGGTCCACCCAGGGCTGGATCGACCGGCAGGCTTCGCGCTCGAATTCCTCCACACGCTGGAACCGAAAGGTCACGGACAAGGGCATGACGCGTCCCAGACCCTGGACCTTGTCGGGATCGGCCACCAGCTCCCGACGCAGCGCCTCGCAAAACCCCTGCACGTCCGCCACCCGCATGACCAGCACGTTGTAATAATCGGTCGCACCCACCGCTCCGAAGCGAGCCAGCCACCGTCTGGCCGACCGGTAGCCCCGCGCCTCGGCCGTCACCACCACGTTCCAGTCGGCGACCCGTTCCATCGGCTGCCTACCCCTGCCGGGCCGAAGTGCCCGGCGGCCACGGCCCACGGGTTCCACGGCCGATCAGGACCGCCAGCGCCCCCGGGCGCCGGGGCAGCGAAGCGCCGCGCTGAACCCGGTCGGGCCACCCGCGGACCGGATCCGCGGCCCGGCGCAGCATGAGGGGGGATAGCGGGGTACCGCCGGCCGCCACAATGTCCGCGGTCTCTTCGGCCAGCGCATGGAGGTCGCGCCCCCGCGCCGCCGCCACGGTGGCGGCCCGGCCGGGCGCGTATGGCATTGCCTGGATGGGCTGCATGATCCCCTGCCCCCGGCCGGACGGCCGGCCCCCCGCGCTGAGTGAGGTGCGTGTAGACAAGGGTAGTCCAGTGCGGGCCGCGTCAGCGCTGCCGGGGGGATCCCGACGGCCGGGGTGCCCCGGCCCTGACCGGTACAAAGACACGGCAGGCCCCCTGGATTCCCTCAACCCGGCGTGGAGGCCTGCCGTGCAAAACCTGTCTGTGTCCCGCGCCCGCGCAACCGGCTTGCGTGGGGCGGGGGCTTAGAAACGGATATGGGTGGAGGCGTTCAGGCTGGCCCGGCTGCCCCTCCAGTTGTCCACGTGGAAGCGCGTGAAAGGCATGTCCGTCAGCTCGAAGAAACGCGTCCAGCCGATACGCTCGATCCATTCCCCCATGCGCTCATAGTCACGCGCATGAACCTTGTAGGTGTCCAGGATCCTTCTGACCACCGAGGCCACCTCGGGCCATCGGGGCGGGTTGTTGGGCAACCCGGCGGCCACCAGCTTCTGCAGGGCCGGCTTGCTGCGGGCGTTGGAGTTCTTGCCACCCACCCAGATGGCGATCTTGGAGTGCTCCGGGTCGTTGATCTGCATCGGCGGACAGGGCGGGTAACAGGCGCCGCAGCACACGCACTTGGTTTCATCCACTTCCAGCGAAGGCTTTCCGTCCACCAGGGCCGGGCGGATCGCCGCCACCGGACAGCGGGCCACCACCGACGGGCGCTCGCAGATGTTGGCCACCAGATCGTGGTTGATCTTCGGCGGCTTGGTATGCTGAATGTTCACGGCGATGTCCGCCTGTCCTCCGCAGTTGATCTGGCAGCAGGAAGTGGAAAGCCGAACCCGGTTGGGCATCTCCTCGTGGACGAATTCCCGGTGCAGCTCGTCCATGAGGGACTTGGCCACTCCCGAGGCATCCGTGGCCGGGATATCGCAGTGCAGCCAGCCCTGAGTGTGGGCGATCATGGACACCGAGTTGCCGGTGCCGCCGACAGGAAAGCCCTCCTGGTCGAGCTTGTCGATCAGCGGCTGGACCTTGTCCGCAGCGCTCACCATGAACTCGATATTGCTGCGGATGGTGAACCGCACATGGCCTTCGGCATAACTGTCCGCGATGTCACACAGCCTGCGGATGGTGCCCACATCCATCTGCCGCTGGGTCCCGGCACGGACGGTCCACACCTCGTCGCCGCCCTCGGCCACATGGTGCAACACCCCGGGACGGGGCCGGTCGTGCCAGGCCCAGCGGCCGTAATTCTTCTTCAACAGGGGATGCAGGAACGGAGCCACGTCGGGGACCCCGCTTTCCACGGGCATGCGCACTTGTGTTTCCATAGACGATTCTCCCGGCCTGTTCGATGGTTGACGTCGGCTTGCACGCGGTATCAGTGAGGCTGCGCGCCGGTGCGCTCACGCCATTTGCCCGCCTCCTCCTCCCACCGGTCGGTGCGGACAAAGGAGTTGGTGCGCGGGTGGTTGACCATGGCCGGGTCCACCGGCAGGCCGACACCCTCCAGGAAATTGGCGAGGCCGATGCGCTCGATCATCTCGCCGCAGCGCTCGTGCTCCAGGCCGTTCTCGGCCCAGAAGTCGATCACCGTCTGGGCCAGGTCCACCAGCCACTGACGGTCCTCGTCCGTTTCCAGGCGCACGAACGGCACGATCACGGTGCCCATGAGATCGCCTATCTTGAGTGTGCGCTTGCCTCCCATCAGCACCGTGGCGCCGCGCTCGCGGCCCGGCGACAGCGCCCGGGTCATCACGTTGATGCAGTGCATGCAGCGCACGCAGCTGTGGTTGTCCAGGGCCAGGGAGTCGTCGTCCTCCAACGCCAGTGACCGGGTCGGACAGCGGGCGACGACGTTGTCGATGACATAGCGTCGCCCCTTGCGCGCGACATAGCGCTTCACCTCTTCCTGGTTGACGCGGATTCCGTCGCGCCAGGTCCCGATGACGGCCATATCCGCCCTTTGAATCGAGTTCATGCAGTCGTTCGGGCAGCCGGAGAATTTGAATTTGAACTTGTACGGCAGCGAGGGGCGGTGAAGGTCGTCGGTGAACGCGTTCATGACGGTGCGATGCGCCGCCGGCTCGTCAAAGCACGAATGCTCACAGCGCGCGTGGCCGACGCAGGACATGGATGTACGCACCGAAGGACCCGCCCCACCCAGATCGAAGCCCATTTCGTTGACGGCGTCGAAGGCGGGCTGGACGTTCTCGCTGGTGCAGCCCTGGAGCATGATGTCCCCGCTCTGGCCGTGCAGCGCGATCAGCCCCGACCCGTATTTTTCCCAGATATCGCACAACTTCCGGAGGGTGGCGGTGTCGTAGTGCATGCCCGGCGCAGGCATGATTCGCAGGGTATGAAATTCCGAGGATTCCGGGAACTGCCCGGCCACCTCCGAGAACCGGGGAATGACCCCGCCCCCGTAGCCCTTGACGCCGATGGTTCCGCCGCGCCAGTAGCCCTTGCGAGTGGTGTAGGAGTGTTCGAGCTGCCCGAGAAGGTCCACCATCATGTCGCTGCCACCGGCCAGGCGCTTGAGACCCGTGACGAAACTCGGCCAGGGCCCGGTTTCCAGCTGATCCAGCATCGGAGTGGGGTGCGGCTTCTTGCCCATGTGGCGGTTCTCCCGGTTCGCTCGTGGAGCACACAGGAAACCCGCCGGCTGAGTCCGGCGACTTGATCCAGGTCAAGACCACCCCCAATGGAACCGGCTCCTATCCCCCTTGGCGGGAGCCGGACTATTCCATTTGGAATGTTCGTTGGAATGTGCGCGGGATATTGAGGTCGCGGTTGCGGGCACCCGGGATTCACGGGCGTGCGCTCTCACTGGCAGGGATCGGAGTCCCTGGGGAGCCACGTTGACAGGGGCTCGACAGCCGGCCTGCAGGGTTCAGGCCTTGACGGCGTGCTCGTGGCAGATCTGCAGGGTTTCGTCCGGCTCCAGGGCTTCGCGGGTCAGACCGCAGCGGAACCGTCTGTCGCCTTCATGGAGCAGGTGGCGGCAGGTCCGGCAGGGCTCGAAGGTCTTGAAGTCGTTGGCCCGCTGTACCTGACGCAGCAGTTGCTTGAGTACCCCGGTAGCCGCATCGATCTCCCCGTTGCCCAGGGCGGCCACGGCCCGGTCCAGCACCTGGCGCGCCTCGCCCCCCGACACCAGCTTGCGGCCCCGATCCGTCAGCACCACATGGACCAGCCGGCGATCCTTCTCATCGCGGCGCTTGTCCACCAGCCCGTTGCGCTCCAGCACACCCAGAGTCTGGGAGACGGTGCCCTTGGTGCTGCCCAGGTACTCAGCCACCGCAGCCGGTGTGTTGCTGTAACGGTTGCAGCGCTGCAGATAGCTCAGGACCTGATAATGCACCGGCTGCAGAGGCGCGGCGATGCCGGTCTTGCGCTGCTCGGCGCGCAGGATGGATCCCAGACGCTCCACCAGTTCCAGAAGCTCGCTTTCGGTCATGCTCATGAGCGGATCGTATCGGCCCGATGGAATATTGACAATCCGCGCAAAGCGCCCATATGGTATCGACACGATACCGTTTGACCGGTACCAAGAACAACAACATGCGGCCGGATGCCATCGCCACCGCGCCCCGAGGGCAAAGGCGGAGACGCTCCGGATCCGGCGGCCATCCCTTGGCAAACAGGAGATCTGCAACGTGACCACCAGCCAGTTCGTGATGCCCGAGACGGATGTAGAAGGTTTCCTGGTCGATCCGACCGAGTGGACCGAGGAGGTCGCAGAGCATATCGCCCACCAGGAAAACGTGACCCTGACGGATGCGCACTGGGAAGTGATCAATTTCATGCGCGAGCACTTCGAAGAACACCATGTGCCCCCGGACTCCAGGCTCATGGTGCTGGTACTGGGCCAGCGCTACGGAAAGGACAAGGGGACCCGCAAATACCTCTATGAGCTCTTCCCTTACGGTTACACTCAACAGGCCTGCAAGGTGGCCGGCATGCGCCGCCCCCGGGCGTGGAGCACCGGTTGAGCCGTCTTCATGAAAAAGGGGTCGGTGACAAATGATTGTCATTTGTCACCGACCCCTTTTTTGGACTTGCGCCGCGACGGGTCACTCCAGCAGCGGCTCCAACCCCCCTTCCATATCCAGATCCACCAGATCGTCATAGCCCCCCACGTGGGTGTCGCCTATGAAGATCTGCGGCACGGTATCGCGGCCGGTACGGGCCTGCATGGCCGCGAACAGCTCGTGTCCCCCACTGATGTCGATCTTTTCCACCGTGGCGCCGCGCCGGGCGAGCAGCTGATCGGCAAGCGCACAATACGGGCATGTCTGCGTGCAGTACATCACCACCGTTGCCATCGAGTCAGCCTCCTTAACTGAATGGGTTGAAGCCTGCCGGGTCCCCATCGACCGGCCAGGCACCTGCACGACGATCAGCTTCCCGCGCCGACGAACGCGCTTGCCGTCACCTCCACCGAAGCGAAGACGCCACGCAGCCAGCGCAGCACCAACTGGCTGGACATGCGCTCCAGTCCCTCCCGGGGCGCGCCGCGCTGCAGCAGGGTCATCAACAGCTCCACCTTGACGGTATCGGGCGTGTAGTGCTCGGCCAGGCGGGCCAGCGCATTGAGCTCGCGCGGTCGCACCGTCGGCATGGTGAACGCAGTGCACAGGATGGACTGGAAGGTCAGACTGGTGACCACCGGACGCAGCCGGGTCTGGACTTCCTGGCGCACGAGCTGGGTGGCCAGCCAGCCGGCCTGCTCGGCGGCGTCGTACAACGCCTTGTCGACGATTCCCTGGGCCTGGAGAAATTCCAGCGCCGGGAAATAGCCGGTGGCCTTGTCCGCCGCATGGCTGGCGGCCTGGGCTGCGAGCTCCTCGCCCAGAAATCCCAGGGGGAACGGCAGATAGCGCTCCAGCGCCTCCTCGGGCACCCGCGCGCGAAGCCCCAGAGAGACCTTGGCGAAGGTCATGCCGCCCATGTCAGCCTCTGCCCAGCAGGCAGTGCACCTGCTCGGAGATGGGCCGGGTGACCGGTTCGATCTGGCGGCGCATGACCGACCCCACCGCATCGGAGCGCGCAAAAATGGGGCGCACCAGCGGTTCGCCCACCAGGGACAGGGCCACCGTGGCGCGCAGTTCCGGCTCGAGCTCGGGTGCGGCGGCCAGCACCTGTCCGGCCGGGGCCGTGGCGCCGGCACCCCGGCCCGTCTGTTCGGACAGGCGCAGCACGGCGTCCATGTCGGCGGGCCCGGGGCCGGCCTGCTCCGGGCGTGCGTCCCGGAAGTAATCCTGTATGCCCTGCAGCAGAGCGACCACCACGTCCTGGTCGGCGGGACGGCGCAGGGCCCGCTCCACCGTGGCCAGAAACGTCTGCCCCGGCGCGGCCAGGGTGCGGCACAGCCGGGCCGCGACGGCGTTGCCCTCGGCCGCCAGCGGCGCCAGCCGCTGATCGGCCAGCTCCCAGCTGCGGTGGGGAGTCAGCGGCTCGGGCAGATCGTCCGGGACGGCCTGAAGGAAACCGATATGGTAGGCCGTCTTCTGCCGCCCCCGACCCCACAGACGGGCGCGGGTGTCCGCGCTGATCAGTCCCGGTTGCAGCACCAGCCGCACTGACTCGGCCACGGACAGGGGATCGGTCTCGAAGGGCAGGTAGTCCACCAGGTACTCGGCCAGCACCGGGCCCATGGCGCTGGA
>Ga0102944_1002086_pt1 | contig 12111 bp, 11 predicted proteins | sample SalPonD_shore_MG_FD_78172 | JGI IMG/M metagenome (GOLD analysis project Ga0102944, IMG submission 78172) | Salt pond soil microbial communities from South San Francisco under conditions of wetland restoration - Salt Pond MetaG... | ecosystem: Environmental > Aquatic > Marine > Intertidal zone >... | reverse complement strand
ATGCCTTTTTCATAAAGATTCAGAAAGAAATCCTGCGATGTTTTATGATGTACTGGGGAGCTCGTTCGTCCGTAATAATCAAATGAAATGCCAAAATCATTAAATACCTTTTTATTGATAGAATGAAACCGGTCGACAATATCCTGTGGGGACACACCCTCTTTTTCAGCGGCTATCGTTATCGGAACACCATGTTCATCCGAACCGCAGATAAAGATTATATCTTCACCTCTTAAACGACGGTAACGTACAAAAAAATCTGCCGGGAGATAGGCGCCTGCCAAATGTCCAAGATGGATGGGACCGTTGGCGTATGGTAGTGCTGAAGTAACTAATGTTCTTTTTGACATTTTTTAAAAGATAATAATTTTAACTGTGTTTCATTATTTGGCTCCAAAAATACAATACAATCTTCCCAAAATAAAAAGTAACAACAATAGATTCGCAGTATATTTATTTCATACTTAAATTTTTCTCAAGCAGACTAAACATAACAATTCCGGCGGTAACCGACACATTTAAAGAATGTTTTTCTCCGTATTGCGGTATATCAATGAATTCATCTATTAAAGGCATGATGTCTTGATCTATACCGGTAACTTCATTACCCATAATGATGGCAACTGGTTGAGAATAATCGATAACATAATCAATAAGAGAGCGGCTTTGATTAGTTTGTTCAATTCCAATGAATGTATAGTTTTTAGCTTTTAAAATTTCCCTGGCGGATTCAAAGTGGTCATACTGAGACCAGTACACATGCTCTTCGGCACCTAATGCTGTTTTGGATATCTCGGGACGGGGAGGACATGGGGTATAACCCGTAAGGATCAATTCCCCAATGCCGAATGCATCAGCAGATCTAAAAACGGATCCAACATTGTACATACTGCGAATATTATGGAGTATGATCTTTGTCCTGTTCAGATGATCAGGAACCACCCGTTTTTGATTAATTTCGTAAATTTCTTTTGTTGAAAGTTTCCTAATATCTGCCATTAAGTATTCAGTTCCAGTATGGATTGTTTTTATAAATAAAAACGCCCTTAATAAAGGGCGTTAAAACCGGATATAGATGCTAATCAATCCTGAAGTGTTACTTTCCTTTTAAAATATGTTAGTGTTTTTTTAAGTCCTTCTTCGCGGCTTATTTGAGCACTCCACTTCAGGATATTTTGTGCTTTGGTAGTATCAGGCTGGCGTATATGCGGATCGTCTTCCGGTAATTCTTTAAATACGATTTTACTTTTACTATCGGTCAGTTTTATAATTTCACGGGCAAAATCAATAATTGATATTTCCTCCGGGTTACCGATATTGACCGGGTATATATAATCCGATTGTGAAAGCCGATAGATACCTTCAACAAGGTCATCAACATAACAAAACGATCTGGTTTGGGAACCGTCACCATAAACAGTGATGTCTTCGTTTTGTAAAGCCTGTGTCATAAAGGTGGGAAGGGCACGGCCATCCTCAATTCGCATACGGTCGCCATATGTATTAAAAATACGAACAATGCGGGTATCAACATTATGATACCGGTGATATGCCATTACAATTGCCTCGGCAAAACGTTTTGCTTCGTCATAAACCCCGCGATAACCAATGGGATTGACATTTCCCCAATATTCTTCTTTTTGAGGATGCACGGTGGGATCACCGTAAACTTCGCTTGTTGACGCCAGGAGAAAGCGGGCGTTTTTTGCCTTGGCTAATCCTAATGCTTTATGAGTACCTAATGAACCAACCTTAAGTGTTTGAATAGGCATTTCCAGGTAGTCAATAGGAGATGCAGGGGATGCAAAATGAAGTATGAGATCCAGATCTCCATTTACATGAATATAATTTGTGACGTCATGTTTAATGAACAGGAAGTCATCATTACCTATCAAATGCTGAACATTTTCAACCTGACCGGTAGAGAGGTTATCCATACAGATAACCTCATATCCTTCATGTAAATATCGCTCACAAAGATGAGAACCTAAAAAACCGGCTCCACCTGTTATTAAGACTCTTTTTTTACTTTTTCCCATTTACTGCAGGTCTTCCTACACTGTAATATGTTAATTTTGCTTCTTTGGCACGTTCGAGATCATACAGATTTCGCCCGTCAAAGATGACCGGTTTTTTCATTTTTTCATGAAACCATGTAAAATCAGGTCTGCGAAACTCATTCCACTCTGTACAAATTATCAGGGCGTCAACTCCGTCAATTGCATCCATGGGACTATTAACAAAATCTATCTTTGAGCTTTTTTGCTTACCTAATGTCTGCTTAAAATTCTTTGTAGCTTCCGGATCATAAGCACGTAAATTAGCGCCGATTTTTATAAGTTCGTCTGCTATGTAAAGGGATGGTGCCTCACGAACATCATCGGTCTCCGGTTTGAAAGCAAGTCCCCACATTCCGATCGTCTTGTTTTTCAATTCACCGCCATAATATTCTTCCAGTTTTCGAACAATGGATGTTTTTTGCTTGTTATTGACATCCATGACGGATTTTAGAATACTGAATTGATATCCCAAATCGTCAGAGGTGTAATCGAGAGCCTGAACATCCTTGGGGAAACAACTGCCACCGTAACCGATACCTGCGAACAGGAATCTTTTACCTATACGGGAATCAGTGCCTAAACCACGGCGTACATTATCAACATTGGCACCTACGCGTTCACACAGGTTAGCCACTTCATTCATAAATGTGATTTTTGTTGCCAGTAAAGAGTTAGCGGCATATTTAGTTAATTCGGAACTGCGTTCATCCATTACAATAATAGGATTGCCGCTCCTGACAAAAGGCTCATAGAGCAGTTGCATCTGCTCGGCTGCTTTTTGACTCGATGTACCAATAACGACACGTTCAGGACGTAAAAAATCATCAACGGCCGCTCCCTCACGCAAAAACTCAGGGTTTGATACCACATCAAATTCAACATCGGTAAGATTTGCAATTTTTTCGCGAACTTTATCGGCCGTACCTACAGGCACGGTACTTTTATTGACAATGATTTTATAATCTTTAATTATACCGCCAATATCTTCTGCGACCTGCAAAACATATTGTAAATCAGCCTGACCATCGGCTCCCGGAGGGGTTGGCAAACAAAGAAAAATAATTTCCGCATGTTCTACAGCATCCCTGAGATTATCCGTAAAAGTTAATCGCTTTTCTTTTGTGGATCTTTCGAACAGGGATTCCAAACCCGGCTCATAAATAGGAATTTTACCTTTATTTAATGCTTTCAACTTATTTTGGTCATTATCCACACATATCACACGATTACCTGAATCAGCGAAACAAGTCCCGGTAACCAACCCTACATAACCTGTACCAACAACAGCGATATTCATTTTTAATTATCTCTCAATATTTATTATTTCCAATTCCAGTTTCCCTGCAGGTACATCCACTTCAACAATATCACCAACTTCATTACCCATCAAGGCCTTACCTATTGGTGAATCAACGGAAATCTTTTTCTCCTTGAAATCAGCTTCCTGAGGTGAGACAATGGTGTACTTCATTTCTTTATTAACTTTCTTGTTCAAAATAGTAACGGTAGAAAGAATATAGACTTTTGACGTATCAATGTTCCTTCCATCCAATATTCGGGATTGCGCCAAAGTATTTTCAAGTTCAGCTATTCTTTTTTCAAGATGCCCCTGCGCCTCCTTAGCTGCATCATATTCCGCATTTTCACTTAAATCACCCTTGGCTCTCGCTTCAGCAATTTGATTTGCGATATCCTTTCTACCTTTTCCCTTGAGCTCTTTTAATTCCTTCTCTAATTTTCTAAAGCCTTCTTCACTTAGATAATTTACTTTCACAACTTAACTATAATTTGTTTTTGGGTTCAAAATTACTCGCAATGATATTTTGTATAAAATCAACGTAATTTTTCATTTATTATGTTACACAATAGAAGATTTTTTAGTAGTAAAAAAATATTTAATTAATATAAGAGTGAATAAAACCATTTAGCAAGTTGAAAATCAGATACTTAAAGTTCGCATCTTCTTTCATCTTGAAATGATATTTAACGGGGAATTTAAAACCCATCCCTTCGCCTATGTATATAAGTATTTAAAACGTAAAACCCCTTCTAATTAATATGTCTGTTATTCAGGATAAAACAACCAAATATCTTAATTTCTCACCAGGGAAATGAAATCATTTGAATACAATAATTAAAATTAAGTTTAACAGATTTACAATTACATTCTAATAGCATGGTAATTTTTTAATATTTCAATTTAAATTTAGGGTGATGCTAATTCTAATGAATCATAAAATTAGTCACTGTTACCCACATATTTAAGAGTTATTATATGACTTTTGTTCTGAGTCTCTGTAATTTTGCATTTTACCTTTTCTGCTGAATATGAATAATTAATTATGCCTGATTTAAAAGTTATTGATGTTTATCCTTACCACGTATTTGAAGGAAACATTGAATATTTATTACTGCATCGTTCAACCGACAAACTGTATGCCGGTCAATGGCGTATGGTAGGAGGTAAAGTGCAGGCCGGTGAAACAAGTTGGCAGGCCGGTTTAAGAGAGTTGCGAGAAGAAACAGGAGCAATACCTCAAAAATATTGGTCAGTACCATCTATTAATCATTTCTATGACTACAAAAGTGATCAAATTCTTTATATTCCTGCCTTTGCAGCTTTATTGGATATTGAGACGCCTATATTATTAAATAGTGAGCATGATGATTATAAGTGGCTAACAATGGATGAAGCCTCAAAATTGATTCAATGGCCGGAACAAATCCGCCTGATTACAATAATTAATAAAATCGTCCTTCAAGGCGAAGTGTTATCGAATTGGATTATAGAATGAATTGCAGATATCGTTTTACCATACTATTCAAGTTCTTAATAATTATTTATTTGTTATTACAAGTATATCCTGGATCAACTCTTGCCCAGTCTATGAATGGCGACGGTTCAGGCTATCGTCTGATACCCAAACCTGATGCATGGTATAATAGTGTAGATGGATTGCGACTCGGTCTTATTTTAAAAGGTGAAGTCCCGGGAACTTTTAATGATGGTCCGCACCGGTTAAGGCTGGGTTTTTGGGCCGCTTCAAAGTTGCCTGAATTACCTGTCTCATATTATTTGTCATTTATTGAACCGATAAAATCGTTGTCTGATTTTGGTTCTGAAGCAAATATTCAGTTAATAAGCAGTATCAGAACCGGGTATGATTATCATGCGATAGCATTCAATAAACGCTGGCAGGTTGGGTTTGATGAGTCGAATTATCATAAAATTCGTTTTTCTCTGAATGCTCAGAAAATGATGAACGATAAATATAGATTATTTCCTGCGCAATGGAATAAAGATTGGTTAAGTCAGTTTACGCTGCTTTTTGAAAGTAAGAATGAAAACAGCTTAGGGGAATATTTCTATAAATTACGTTTAAATACAGGTATCCCGGTACAAAGTGATTTTTATGAGCAATTCACGGGCAGCTATAATCAAAAAATCAAAATAGGTGCCGGGTTTGATGTCGCAGGCCGGTTATTCGCTGGTTTATCAACACAAAAAGTTCCATCACAAATGCTCTTCAACCGAAGCTTGGCTTCTCCGGTTGATTGGCTGGATAATGGGGTAACCCGTGCCAGGGGTACAATACCTCCAGTTTGGCTTCGCGAAGGCTGGGTACAGGTAACCGGAGGTCCCGGACTGAGGGGATATACCAAACAGGATATTTCTAAGGAATTCATTGGGCATGGAAATCGGTACCTGAATTATTCGTCTGCCAATATAGAACTGGATTATCCCAACCCGCTTGGATATGCGTTAAAAAAGATAAAGGTACTTGGCGATCTCTTTAAATTGAGATCTTACTTATTTTGGGATACCGGAAGTGCATTGAATTTTTCAAACGGGCCCTTTATCCGGAAGTTGAATGCTGATGCCGGTCCCGGTTTTGCATTGTCCATAAGTATACCCGACAATACCGGAAATATGAAAAATATTGTTCTAAGATATGATATCCCGCTATGGCTTTCTAATCCCAATATAAATGAAAATCAGTTCCATTACAGGAATGTAATTGGGTTAAGTGCTATTATTAATCTATAAAATTATTTAATAAATATTATGATTGTTCTTGTTATTAATTGTGGAAGCTCATCTGTAAAATATCAGTTGATTGAAACTGATGATGAAGAAATAATTTGTTCAGGTCTTGTTGAACGTATCGGTGCCGTGACTTCCATTATCAAACATGAAGTTACAGGTCAAAAACCGATTAAAAAGACCATGACTCTCGAGGATCACACAAAAGCACTTAAAGAAGTCCTCGATTTTATCAGCGACAAAGAAAATAATGTTGTTAATTCCTTATCTGATATAGCCGCTGTAGGACATCGTGTTGTTCACGGTGGCGAAACTTTTAAGGATTCAGTTTTAATTGATGATGACGTAATTAGTGCTATTGAGCAGGCCATAGATCTTGCCCCCCTCCATAATCCGCCAAACCTAAAAGGGATCTATGCAGCTAAGAAAACGTTGCCTGATGTACCTCATGTGGCTGTTTTCGATACGGCATTTCATCATTCATTACCAAGCAAAGCATTTCTATATGCTATACCTAACCGATTATATAGACGTTATAAAATTCGTAAATATGGTTTTCATGGTACATCTCATTACTATGTCAGCCGTCGTTATTACAATATAAAAGATATTAATCCTGAAGGTACGAATGTCATAACCTGTCATCTTGGTAACGGATCTTCGTTATGTGCCATTAAAGATGGATTATCAATTGATACAAGTATGGGATTTACTCCACTATCCGGTTTAATAATGGGTACAAGAAGTGGTGATATCGACCCCTCCATTTTATTTTATATTGTAGAAAAAGAAGAAATGCCCCTGAGTCATGCCCATGCATTGCTAAACCGTCACAGTGGCTTATTGGGAATGAGTGGTTATGCAGCGGATATGCGCGATCTCATCGAAGAAGCTGAAAAAGGTGATAGACGTTGTCAACAGGCGATTGATGCTTTTAGTTATCGTGCCAAAATGTACCTTGGCTCGTATATGGCAGCCATGAATGGTTGTGATAGCATTATTTTTACAGCTGGAATAGGGGAGAACGCACCGCTTATTCGGGAAAAGATATGTGAAGACCTTGATCATCTTGGTGTTAAACTTGATCCGGCTATAAATTATGACCGTAACGCCACGGGAGAACGCAAAATAAGTCATAGTGATTCAAAGATAGAAGTTTACGTGATCCCGACTGACGAAGAAATGGTTATAGCTTTGGACGCTGCTAAAATTGCAACAGCGGCCAGGCAATCTCCGTGGATATAATAACGCTTGTTAAAATGTTATATATCAATATACTATTTGAAAGGAATCAACAGTAATGCAGTACAGAAATAAAATCCTTGTATATCTGATCAGTATTGCAGCATTATTGCTTATTTCAGGTTGTACGAGTTCCCGCTGGGTTGTACAGGACCAACCCGCTGTTGATACCTCTAATGGTACTGTTTTGAGTAAAACAGAAACCATATTCATTAATCCGGATCTTACACCTTCAAATCCTGTTTTGACGTTAAACCTGATGCAGATAAATAAGGTCAGGTACCCCAAACGTTATGTTGTAAAACGTTACATTCAACGTTACAGGCCCCGATACGGTTTTTTAATATTAGGTCTGACCGGATCAGCTTTCCTGTTTTATACGGCAAATTCCAAAACCCTTACAACAACAAAAAGCAGTAAGAACATCCTGAATATTGGGGGTGGATTACTCGGACTTGCTTCTTTTTTGAATATGAAACCGGCGGGTAAGGCTAAAGCGACCGGAGAAACACAATTTTCTAAAAAGACCGGTTCGGTAGTCCGAATCGACACGGTACATCATAAAATTAATTCGGATACAAAGGCGGATATATCAATACAATATAAAGACAATACACTATTAAAGAATCTGAGCGTTGCCTTCAAAAATGGTGATATTGACATTGATTTAGCCAATACTGTTAAGATTGGAGATATTAAATCAAAAAATCCGGGTGATTTGGACGTCAGTGTCGAATACAATAAGAAAAACTATTCGTTTAAAGTACCTCTTGAGAAGTTCATGAAACGTTATGCGGTCATTGAGCGTCCCAATGCTTTATTACATAGTAATCCCGTTAATACGGAAGCTAATGTGATAACTAATATCAAATATAATTCACAATTACAGTTTGTTAACCAGGTAGATTCGACCTGGTACAAGGTTTTATATGGAATAACTCCATCATATTTGAATTCATCAGATGCCCAATTGGTCTGGCGAACGGTTTCGAGTGCTACTCCACCTGATATTGTTGTATCTCCCTATTCAAAATTCGGTACTATTGATGTCGAAAGGGGAATACCGTATGACTCTGTTAAAAATCGGTATGGAATAGCTCTGCTTTTAAATAATACGTTTAATGATGATAAGAATGATGATCATAAAGAAATCTATGATCGTGATACCCGTCTTATGAAAACGTATATTGAGCATTCAATGGGCTATACAAAACAAAATATATTTACTTTTAAATCTGATCATAAAACGGAATTTAAAAACGTACTGGGTTTAAATAATATACCGGCGACAATTACTAATGAGATAACACCTGATAGTACTGATTTAATACTCTATTATGTGGGAGACAACATTCAACTGACAAATGGGAAAAAGAACTCTGATTTTAAGCAGGACTCTGTTAAGTTCGTTTCTTTGTATCAACACTTATTGGAGAGCGTCGCTAATCTTAAAACCCGAAAATCAATCCTGATCTTTGATACTGAAATTCTTCAAAATAACTCTAAACCGTTTTATGATGATCAGAATAAAAATGATAACAGCATTAAAAAGGCCATCTTTAATATTTCCCAAAAAATAGTCGATCAGAATCCTAATATGGCTGTTGTGTATTCGTCTGATATCGGACAAAAAGCCGGAATCTATAAGTCCTCTGTTAATAGCATCGATAAAATGCACAGTATCTTTACCTATTATTTTTGTAAAGGATTGAAAGAAGGAAATAGAAGTTTATTGTCCCTATCAAGGTATCTGCAACGGAATGTTACTTTTACATCAAGAAGTTTATTAGACAGGGCACAAGATCCAGTTTTCTTTGGTAATCTTGACCTTCTTTTAACAAGCATTGATAATAAGTGACAGAATGGGAATCCTATTTGTATTACTCAGTGTCGGATGTTCCCTTTTAATCGCGCATTTTTTAAAATATTGTGAACAGTATAATCTTCGATTATTTAGAGTTCTGACGGTAAATTATGCTGTTGCTTCTGTAGTTGCCTATGGCATGAGTACTTCATCCGGACCATTTCCATTGTATAATATCCCTCTATGGTTAACGGGTTTGATAATTATAACCGGGTTTATCTTTATTTTTAACTTTGTCATTTACAGCCGGTCGATAAATACTAACGGTGTAGGAGTCAGCATTGCAGCAATGAGAATTTCATTACTTATTCCTGTTTCCATTTCAATTTTATTTTTTGGAGAACTTTTAACCGGATGGAAAACCTTAGGCATTTTCATTGTTATAATTTCTCTTTTTTTATTGATTTTTTCCCGCCCGACACTTAGTAAGATTACAGTCAATAACCATATCTATTTGTTGGTATTATTTTTTTTCACCGGTATTGGAGATGCTGCTTTAAAAATATACCAGGTTTCAGGAAGCCTTTATATCGATAAATCTCTATTTATGAGCGGTATCTTTATATTTGCCTTTTTAACAGGGGTGATATTATCGATACGCAAAGGGGGTCCTTTCATTACAAAAAAAGAATTGTTAATGGGATTATGGATAGGCATTCCCAATCTATTTTCATCAATTTTTCTTATTAAAGCATTGGATTATTCAAGTGGGTCATTCGTTTTTTCGCTTGTTAATGTTCTGATCGTGATAGGAGGCGCCTTGATAGGGAAGATTTATTGGAGGGATTATATCACGAAACGCCAATATGCAGGTATGGGACTGGCATTACTTGCGATTGTATTATTGTGGATATAAAAAAACCCCGGTTTTCAGCCGGGGTCGTAAAAAGATTATCTTCCTTTTTACTTTTTAGAATTCAATTTTTGCAGTCTTTGTTGCAAATCTTTTGATTGCTGGAGAGTCGTGTAAATTTGCTTATATCGAGCTACTTCCATGCCGTCCGATTTTATTTTGGCCATCATCTTTTGATTAACATTTTGTTCGATTTGCATAATGGATGCACGGATCTTGGAAAATTGTTGTTTTTCCTTGGGAGTCATTTTAACGTCGCTCTTCTTTGGATTTCGCATACTCATCATAATCTGGCGAAAACGTTGAAGATCCATACCCTGATCTTTCACGGCTTTTTGAATATCTTTTACAGAACCCATTTGAATAGCCTGAATATCATTCGAAGTTTTAACAAATGTCTGAAGCTCCTGGTTCGATATACTATCCGGGTTAATCTTGGCAGGCTGCTTTTGTTTCATGGCTGCCTGTGCATGGGAGGTGCTTACACTGATTACTAAAAAAGCCAGTGCAGCTAAAGTAGATGTTAAATAACGCATACTAAAATTTATTTTAAAATTAAGATTTATCATCCGCTACTGAGACGGGAACATATTTTAAAAGGGTAGATACCCATTATTTGATGAAATAGCAAAATATTTATGTCTTCCTAATATCATGTATTTCAGTAAAAATCCGTTTAATGGACATCGATATTTGCCCACATCTTATTATCTTATCGATGAAAATTATTGTAAGAAGGTATTCATTTTAACAATGACAAGGATATATGGATATTATTTCAGAAATACGTAATAAAGCTATTAATGCCCATAAAACAATCATATTTCCCGAATCCGGTGATCTGAGAATATTACGTGCTTGTGCTTATCTCGCTGAAGAAAAAATATGTAATGTTGCTATCGTTGGCCGAAAAGAAGCTGTTCAAAGAAGAGCATCAACAGAACATATCGTTTTGCCGGATAATATTACCTTCCATGACCCCTTGAATGATCCTGATATAGATGATTACATTGAGCATTTTTATGAAAGAAGGAAGAAAAAAGGACTATCAAGAGAACAGGCTGAATTGCAGATTCAACATCCTCTTTATTACGCTGCTTCAAAGGTAGCCGCAAACAATGTAGATGGGTGTGTTTCAGGGGCCGTACATACTACCGGGGAAGTTTTAAAAGCAGCTATTCAGGTCATTGGATTAAAAAAAGATTCCGATGTCGTTTCAAGTATTTTTCTCATGTCTTTACCGGACGGTCGCGTGTATAGTTACGGCGATTGTGCCGTAGTACCTTACCCGGATTATAAACAACTTGCGGGTATAGCTATTGACTCTGCTTCGACTCATCATTTATTGACCGGCCAAGATCCTGCTGTAGCTATGCTTTCTTTTTCAACAAAAGGGAGTGCTATACATGATAATGTTAAATTGGTACAGGATGCTTTACATTTAGCAAAACAACGTAAGAATGACTTACTAATCGATGGAGAGTTACAGTTCGACGCGGCTATTGTACCGGCTATTGCCCAAAAAAAGGCGCCCGGCTCTCCGGTTGCCGGACATGCCAATGTGTTTGTTTTCCCAAATCTGGATGCCGGTAATATCTCATATAAAATTACGGAACGCTTAGCCGGAGCTATTGCAACAGGACCCATTATCCAGGGTCTGGCACGTCCCATGAATGACTTATCACGTGGCTGTTCATGGCAGGATGTTGTTAATACAGCGGCTGTCTGTTCGATATTGGCTGAGAATGAAGAAGATTAACCCGGGTTATTCACCAGGAAATTATGGAACCGAAGTGTTAATTTTTTGACGACCAACCAACCACAAACCACCAACCACAAACCAACCAAACGACGTCATCCTGAATTTGATTCAGGATCCAGCCAAGGCGTTGGCACAGTTTACAAACAGTGGTTTTTAACCCCAAAGCATTCCTTCCAATTAAAAATGAAACAACGCCCAAAGCCATTAATAGCAAGATTCCGGGTCGGTGCCCGGAATGACGTCAAAAGGGCCCAGAATGACGTTGATGGGCCATGGAATGACGTT
>Ga0102944_1002085_pt1 | contig 12112 bp, 8 predicted proteins | sample SalPonD_shore_MG_FD_78172 | JGI IMG/M metagenome (GOLD analysis project Ga0102944, IMG submission 78172) | Salt pond soil microbial communities from South San Francisco under conditions of wetland restoration - Salt Pond MetaG... | ecosystem: Environmental > Aquatic > Marine > Intertidal zone >... | reverse complement strand
GATGACCACCAGCTCGTCCGCTCGGGCCTGCGCAACCTGCTGGAGAGCTGCGCGGATATCGAGGTCGTCGCCGAGGCCGGCGATGCGCGCGAGGCACTGGATCGTATGACCGGTGTGCGGCCGGACGTCGCCCTGATCGATATCCGGATGCCCGGCATGGACGGTCTGCAGCTCGCGCGTCACCTGGTCGGGCCACCGCATGGCGTGCCGGTGGTCGTGCTGTCCATGTACGGCGACGACGCCTACGTCCTGCGGGCGCTGCAGAATGGTGCGAGCGGATTCGTCCTCAAGACCGCGGGGCCGGGCGAGCTCGAGCTCGCCGTGCGAGCCGCGGCGCGTGGCGAGAGCTTCCTCTGTCCCTCCATCGCGCGCCGCGTGATCGCGGCCTATCTCGAACGTCTCGAGGGCGCCGGAGGCCGTGATGGCCGGCGACCCCTGACGCGGCGCCAGCGGGAAGTCCTCGAGCGGGTCGCGCAAGGCCGCACGAGCAAGGAGATCGCGCGCGATCTCGATCTGAGCGTGAAGACGATCGAGGCGCACCGCGCCGAGATCATGCGCCGTCTCGGGGTCCACGGCATGGCCGGCCTGGTGCACGCGGCGGTGCAGATGGGGCTGGTGCGTGGTGACACGTGACGCCGGTCAGGGGGTTCGCCGGCGCGCCCACCCTGATAAGGGTTTGCCCTGATTCACGTCAATTTCCGTACCCGCTAGCGTAATCCATCCTTCCGTGGGAATAACCTTTCAGTCACTTGCCGGACATGTCTCGTGGGACTGCCCGGCCCCGTTGGGAGCGGGCCCGGTGTCCGCGCACCGGTAAAGGAATGTTTGGCCACCTTGAGCATCTCACCGAACAGTATGGATCGGATCAGGATACTGATCGCTGACGCCTCGGAACGCGTACGCACGAACATCCAGCGCATCGTGGAGCAGTTCGACGATGTCGCGTGGGTTCGCCAGGCGCGTGATTGCGACGAGGTGCTCGACATCGTGCAGCGGGACGGAGTCGAGGTCGCGCTCGTCGATCTCGCTCTGCCCGGACTGGATGATGGCATCCCGATCCGCCGGATCACCGACTCCGTGCGCACCATTGCGCTGTCGCGCGAGGGCGAGGAACGGGACATTCTGCACGCTTTCCACGGCGGTGCGTGCGGGTTCCTGCGCAAGGACGTGGGCGCGGACGTACTGGCCATCGCGATCCGTGCGGCGGTCCGCGGCGAGAGCTTCCTGTGCCCCTCGGTCTCGCGCCGGGTCATCGACGCCTACGTGCAGCGGGTGGAGGAGTCCGCGCAGGGACCGAGCGACCGGCTGACGGCGCGTCAGCGCGAGGTGCTGCGCCTCGTCGCCGAGGGCCGCACGACCAAGGAGATCGCGCGCGGCCTCGGACTCAGCGTCAAGACGGTCGAGAGCCATCGGGCCGAGATCATGCGCCGTCTTGGCGTGCATCACGTCGCAGGACTGGTGCACGAGGCGGTGCGCATGGGCCTGCTTGCATCCGGCGGCTGATCGCTCGCGCGCGACGCTCGGGGTGACTCCGAGGCCGGTATTGGGGTTCGCCCGGATAGGCGCCCGAATACGCACCCTTTTACCATGCTACTATGCACGTATTCCGAAAAGGCATATTAGTTGCCTGAGAGGAATATGACCGATTGCACGCCGCGTTGCCGGTGCTGCTGATCGATTGGCACCGCCACCACAGGCCCGTATCCGTGTGGTGGCAGGACCCGTGGAAGACTGATGGCAGGCACGGATGATAGTCGCACCGATCCGGTTCGCATCGTGATGGTCGACAACCATGCGCTCGTCCGGACCGGACTGCGTCGCATCATTGAGGACTGCTGGGGCTTCCGCGTGGTCGGCGAGGCGGGTACGGCTGCCGAGGCGCTCGCACTGCTCGACGGGGCGCGCCCGGAGCTGGTCACCGTCGACATCGGCGTGCCGGATCTCGACGGCCTCGACCTGATCCCGATGATCTTGCGCAAGTGCCCGGCCGCCGGCGTGGTGGTCGTCGCCAATCACTATGGCCCCTCCGACCTCCGCCGCGCGCTTCGGTCCGGGGCGCGCGGCTACGTCACGAAGGCGGACCGAACGGAGGTGCTGCGCCTCGCGCTGTCCGCAGCGGCTCGTGGAGAGAGCTTCCTGAGTCCGCGCATTACCTCACTGGTGATCGACGAGCTCTGCCGGGGGAAGGAAGTGTCCGCCCCGTCGGTCGAGGGCGGCGCTGACATCGGCACCGCCTGATGCGTATCGCAATTTCTTTCCCGTTTCGCCCGTTTTTGCGTCCGATCGACTCATTTCCGCGCATCGGTTCAGGGTATTCCCCGATGGATGTACTCGTGCGGCACGCGGATACTGGCCATGAAAAGAGCTGCAGCGATACCGGCGTCGGTCTGTCGTGCGACTGCGCCGCGCAACGTCGTCCACGCCGGTGTCTGCGGGATGGTATGCGGTGAGCGAGGCGTTCGCGGCAAGGAGTACCCGTGCGGGCCGTCCCGGCGACCGCGCAGCGTGGCGGCTGCGCTGGCTCGCCGTGGCCATCGGCGGTGCGGCCGCCGCATGGCTCGGGAGCGATGCCGTCGCGGGCGGGCCCGGCGGGACACTGCCGGGGGTGCTGCTGTCGATGGCCGGTCCCGGCATGGTGCCGCCGCGCGGGCACGCGCCGCGGGACGGTGACGACGGCGGGGATACGGCGCCGGCGGACGCGCGAGGGGCCGAGCAGTTCCGCCTGCTGGTCCAGCAGGTGCGCGAGTACGCCATCTTCATGCTCGATACCGCGGGCCGCGTCGCCACCTGGAACGAGGGCGCCCGGCGCATCAAGCAGTATTCGGCCGGGGAGATCGTCGGCCGGGATTTCACTTGTTTCTACCCGGAGGACGCCGTGGCCGCCGGCTTGCCCGGTCGGCTGCTGGAGGCGGCCCGCGCCGCCGGACAGGTGCAGGACGAAGGCTGGCGGGTGCGGCGCGACGGCTCGGTTTTCTGGGCCAGCGTCACCATCACCGCCATCCACGACACGTGCGGAGCGCTGACTGGATACGGCAAGGTCACCCGCGATCTGACGCAGCGCCGCGCGGCCGAGGCCGAGCGCGAGCGGCTGCTGGAGCACACCGACAAGCGCATGCGCGAGCTGCGCTGCCTGCACCGCGTGGCGGAGGAGATCCGGCGCGAGCCGCCGTTCACCGAGCTGCTCGAGCGCGTGGCCGTGGCACTGCCGGAGGCGATGAGCCGGCCCGAGCGGACGCGCGTGCGGATCCGCATCGACGAATACGGCCGCGAGCCCGCCGAGTGGCCGACCACTGCCGTCGAATGGAGCGAGCCGATCCGGATCAACGGGGCGGAGCGCGGCGTCGTGGCCGTCGCATATATGGGCGGCACGGATGAAGCGGAGACGGCACCCGCATTCAGCGACGACGAGCGCGAAACCATACGCGCGCTGGCTACCGCTCTGGGCGAGACGACGGAGCGACGGCGCAAGACGCGCGAGCTGGAGCGCTACGCGCGCGAGCTGGAAGCGTTCAGCTATTCCGTGTCGCACGACCTGCGCGCACCGCTGCGCGCGCTCGACGGCTTCAGCCAGGCCCTGGCGCGCAAGTATCCCGACCGCCTGGACGAACGCGGGCGCGACTATCTGCAGCGCATCCGCAACGCGAGCCAGCGGATGTCGCACCTGATCGATGCGCTGCTGCGGCTGTCGCGCATCTCGCGCCAGTCCATGCAGTGGGGGCCGGTCGACCTGTCGGCCCTCGCCCGGGAGGTGGTCCAGGACCTGCGCGATGCGGATCCGGGGCACGCCGTCGAGGTGCAGTGCCAGCCGCGCCTGCGCGTCTGGGGCGATGCACCGCTGCTGCGCATCGTGCTGCAGAACCTGCTCGGCAACGCCTGGAAGTTCTCGCGCGATGCGGCCCGCCCACGGATCGAATTCGGGCGCGACGCAGAGCACCCGAGCCGCTTCTACGTGCGCGACAACGGCGCCGGCTTCGATCCGCGCTACGCGGACCGGCTGTTCGGCGCGTTCCAGCGCCTGCACTCCGAGTCGGAGTTCGATGGCACCGGGGTGGGCCTAGTGACGGTCAAGCGCGTCGTACTGCGCCACGGGGGCGACGTCTGGGCCGAGGGCACGCCCGGCGAGGGCGCGACGTTCTGGTTCGAGCTGCGGCCCGCGGCCGCGAGGAAGGAGGACGATGGCAGCGATCAAGACGATTCTGCTGGTCGAGGATAACACCGACGACGAGGAGCTGGCGCGGATCGCGCTCGAAGAGAGCCGGATCGCCAACGAGGTCCGGATCGCGCGCGACGGGGCGGAGGCGCTCGAGTGCCTCTACCCCGAGGAAGGCGACGGCAGCCGGGTGATGAGTCCGCCGCCGGCGGTGGTGCTGCTCGACCTCAAGCTGCCGAAGGTGGACGGCATGGAGGTTCTGCGCCGCATCCGCGCCGACGAGCGCACGCGCCTGCTGCCCGTGGTCGTGCTGACCTCCTCGGCCGAGGAGGAGGACATCCTCAACAGCTACGGCCTGGGTGCGAACAGCTACATGCGCAAGCCGGTGGACTTCGACCAGTTCCACGACATGGTCAAGCAGTTCGGCATGTACTGGCTGCTGCTCAACGAGGTGCCCTACGGCGAGCGATGAACGAAGCCGACCACAACCTGCGTGCGCTCATCCTGGAGGATTCCGAGGACGATGCCCGGCTCGAGGCGATGGCGCTCGAGGCGCAGGGGTATGCGCTCGCCTGGGAACGGGTCGACACGGAGGGGACATTCAACGCCGCCCTCGACCGCGGCAGCCCCGACATCATCCTGGCCGATCACAGCATGCCGCAGATGGACTCGACCCGGGCGCTGGAGATCCTGAACGAGCGCGGCACGGATGCGCCCCTTGTCCTCGTGTCCGGAACGATCGGCGAGGAGGCGGTCGTGTCGGCCCTGCAGCACGGGGCGAGCGACTACGTCTCGAAGGGCAGCCTGGAGCGGCTGGGAGCGGCGGTCCAGCGGGCACGCAACGAGATGCAACTGCGTCGCGACCGACGGTCTGCCGAAGACGCACTGCGCGCCAGCGAGCGACGCTACCGCAGCCTGGTGGACGCCGCATCCGACTTCCTCTGGTGGGCCGACCGGACCGGGGCGGTCACCGAGGTCGCCCCGGGATGGCTCGAATACACCGGATTCGCGGCCGAGCAGGCGCTGGACTGGGACTCCTTCGCTGCCATCCACCCGGACGATCGCGCGGGCTATCTGGCCGCCTGGCGCGAAGCCGTGCGCGCCGGGTCGCGCTTCGCGCGCGAATACCGTCTGCGGCGCGCCGACGGCGGCCATGGCTGGTTTGCCGACCGCGCGGTGCCCATCGCGGATGAATCCGGCGCGGTGGTCGAGTGGGTCGGCGCCAGCGCCGACATCACGCAACGCAAGGAAGCCGAGCTGGCGCTGCGCGACAGCGAGGCGCGCTACCGCACACTGTTCGAGCAGTCGCCCAACGCGATCTTTCTCATGGAGGAGGAGCGCGTGGTCGACTGTAACGTCCGCGCGCCGGGCGTCTTCGGTCGCACACGCGAGGAGCTCATCGGCATCGAGTGGGCCGACTTCTCGCCCCAGCGCCAGCCGAATGGGCGCCGTTCCGCGGATCTGGCGCGCGAGCACATCGAGGCGGCGCTTGCCGGCGCGACGCGCGAGTTCGAATGGCAGATCGTGCGGGGCGACGGGCGCCGCGCGACCCTCGAGGTGACGCTCTCGCGGGTCGATCACCACCTGCACGCGATCGTGCGCGACGTCACGGAGCGGCGCGCGCTCGAGCAGCGCGAGCGCGAGCACCACTCGATCCTGCAGGGCATCTCGGAAGGGACGACCGACTTCGTGTTCGTCAAGGATGCCGAGGGTCACTACCTGCACATCAACTCGGCCGCGGCAGAGGCGCTCGGGCGGAGGCCGGGCGAGATCCTCGGGCGCACGGACCTGGATCTGCTCGACGCGGACACCGCCGCCCGGATGATGGCCGACGACCTCGAGGTGCTCCAGACGGGCGCGACGTCCACCTACGAGGAAGAGCTGGCCGCCGCCGGCCGGCGGCGTGTGCTCCAGACAACCAAGGGCGTCTGCGTCGACCAGCGCGGCGACGTGCTCGGGGTGTTCGGCATTTCGCGCGACGTGACCGACGAGCGCGAAGTCGCGGCCGAAATGCGCAAGCTGTCGCGCGCGATGGAGCAGGCGGCCGAGGCCGTCATGATCACCGACGCCGACCGGCTCATCGAGTACGTCAACCCGGCCTTCGAGCGCATAACGGGCTACGGCGCCGAGGAGGTCCGCGGCCGCTCGCCCGCGCTGCTGCGCTCCGAGCAGAACGAGCCCGGCGTGCGCAAGCGGTTGGGTGACGCCATCAGGGCCGGGCGCGAGTTTCACGGGATACTCGTCAACCGACGCCGCTCGGGCGAGCTCTACTACGCGGACATGAGCATCGCCCCGATCCGCGACGACGCCGGGCGCATCACGCACTTCGTCGGCACCCAGAGCGATGCCACCGAGCGCCTGCGCACGGAACGCGAGCTGGCGCGGCTCGCCTACTACGACCTCGTCACCGATCTTCCCAACCGCACTTTGCTTGTCGAGCGCCTCGACCAGACGCTGACGCAGGCGCGCCGGTTCGGCTGGGTCGTCGTCGTTGTTCAACTGGATCTGGACAGCTTCGGGCTGGTCAACGAGACGCTCGGCCACGCCGGCGGCGACTACGTGCTGCACACCGTCGGCCAGCGCCTGCAGAACGTCATCGGCGGTGACGGCACGGCCGGCCGCATCGGCAACGACGGCTTCACCGTGCTGGTTACGCTGACGGACGCGACGGATCGCGCCGACCGTGTCGCGACGGAGGTCCAGGCAGCCGTGTCGGCGCCGATCGTGTACCAGGAGCAGGAGATCACGATCACCGCCACCGCCGGCGTGGCCGTGGGCCCGACCGATGCCGAGCGCGCGGAGGCGCTGATGCGCGCGGCGGAGACCGCGCTGCACCGGGCACGAGGGCGGGGCCGCGAGCAGATCGCCTTCTATGCGCCCGAGATGAGCGAGCAGGCGCGCCAGGCGCTCACCATCGAGAGCGCGTTGCGCCGCGCCCTGGAGCAGGGCGAGTTCCACCTCGAGTATCAGCCGCAGGTCGATCTGTACACCGGGCGGATCTCGGGCGTGGAGGCGTTGCTGCGCTGGGACCACCCGGAGCAGGGGCGGGTGTCGCCGGCGGAGTTCATGCCGCTGCTCGAGCGCACCGGACTGATCGTCGACGTCGGGCAGTGGGTCATCCGCGAGGCCTGTGCCCAGGTCCACGAATGGCAGGGCGAGCTCGGTCGCGACGGGAACGGGATCAGCCGCGTGGCGGTCAATCTGTCGCTGGTCCAGTTCGAGCGGCGCGATCTCGTCGAGGTCGTGCGCGAGGCCCTCGAGGTGACCGGGACCGATGCCCGCTTCCTCGAACTGGAGCTCACCGAGACCTCGCTGGCCCGTCATCCGGACGAGGCGGCGCGCACGCTGGCCGCCCTGCGGGAGCTGGGGGTGAGCGTCGCGCTCGACGACTTCGGCGTGGGCTACTCTTCGCTCAATTACCTCAAGCGCTTTCCGATCGACACCGTCAAGATCGACCGGGTGTTCGTCGAGGGCGTCACGCGCGATGCGGGGGACGCGGCCATCCTGCGTGCGGTGCTGGAGCTCGCTCGCAGCCGCCGCATGAAGACGATCGCCGAGGGCGTGGAGACGGAGGAGCAGGTGCGGTTCCTGCGCGCGGAGGGCTGTCGACACGTCCAGGGGTTCCACTTCTCGCGCTCCGTATCGGCGCACGAGCTCCAGCGGATGCTGACGTCCGGCGAGCCGTTCGCCGTCGCCCTCGACGCCGGCGAGCGGCTGCCCGGGATCCTGCTGTGCAGCCGCAGCGGGCCCACACGGTCGGCCGTGCGCTCGGCGCTCGAGCCGGAAGGCTATCGCACCGTCGATGCGAGCGATCCGGAGACGGCATTGGAGGCCCTGGCGGTGGACGCCCATATCGGCGTAGTACTGGCCGATGCGTCCTGCGAGGACGACGCGGTCGATCTGCTGGGGCGAGTACGGACGCTCTACCCGAATGTGCGGCGCGCGCTGATCATGCCGTCCGCGGGCAACACGGAGATGAAGCACGCCATCAATTCGGGCTCGGTCAATCGCGTCCTGTCGCTGCCGGTTGATGCCGCGGAGATGCGGCGCGAGGCGGCGTCGATGTTCCGCGAATACGAGGCCCGCCGGTCTATGAATGATGCACCACGCTGATCCGGCGAAGTGAAGCGCCTCGCGACGATGACGGCAGCGCGCGAGAACGTAGCGGGGCTCGGGCGCGAGGCGCTCGATCGGGTCGATGACGCGGTGCTGATCACGGACGGGCGGACCGAGTCACCCGGCCCGCGCATCGTCTACGCCAACCGTGCGTTCCGCGAGATGACCGGCTACCCTGCGGACGAGCTGCTGGGACGCACGCCGGCCGTGTTGCAGGGCCCGGAAACCCGGGCTGCGGACGTCGAGCGGGTCGACCGCGCCCTCGCCGCCGGCCAGGCGTACCGGGGCGAGATGACCGGCCGCCGGCGCAACGGCGAGGCGTTGCCACTGCACTGGCGCATCGAACCGGTGCGCGACGGGGATGGGCGCCTCAGTCATTTCATCGCGGTCGCGCGCGACGTCACGCTGGAGCGTCGGTACGAGCGGCGGTTGAACGAGCTCGAGGTACTGGTGCGCGTGCAGCGCGAGGTCGCGGCCGGTGGCCTGGACCTCGACACCGTGCGCCAGCGGGTCGTCCGCGCCGCGCTGGAGGTCAGCGGTGCCGACGGCGCGGCAATCGAGGAGCCCGACGGCGACGAGATGGTGTATCGCGCGGTGGCGGGCAAGGCGGCCGGCCACGCGGGTACGCGCCTGCCCATTGACGGCAGCCTGTCGGGGACCTGCTACCGCGAGCTCAGGAGCATCTTCTGCGACGACACCGCCGAGGACGCGCGCGCCGCGGTGCAGGCGACGCGCGCGGTGGGTTTCCGCTCGGGTGTGCTGGTGCCGCTGTGCCGGGGGTACCGGTGCTTCGGCGTGCTCAAGGTCTACGCGCAGGCCCCGGGGCGGTTCTCGGCGGTCGAGCAGCACCTGCTGGAGCTGGCGTCCGGAGTTCTCGCGGCCTCGCTCGAGTCGGCACACACCTACCATGCGGAGGTGGACCGGCGCGAGCGGCTGATCGACGCGCTGCCGATGCTCATCGCCTACGTGGACCGCGACGGGCGCTACCGCGAGATCAACGCGGCGAGCGAGCGCTGGTTCGGGCTGGCGCGCGCGCAGCTGGTCGGTCGCGAAATGCGCGACGCCCTCGGCGAGCACGGCTACGCCGCGATCGAGCCGTACGTCAACGCGGCCCTTCGCGGCGAGTCGGTGCACTTCCAGACGCAGACGACCTTTCGCTCAGGGGACGAGCATTACCTCGAGGGCGACTACATCCCCGACCTCGACGGTCGCGGGCGCGTGCGCGGCTTCTACGCCGCGGTGCGCGACGTGACCGGGCTGCAGACTCTCTACACGGACTACCTCACGCGGCTGAGCAATCGGCGCCGGCTGGAGGAGCAGGGCGCGATTCTGATCGAGGCGGCGCGGCGCTACGGTCGGCCGTTGAGCCTCGTCATGATCGACGTGGACTACTTCAAGTCGATCAACGATGCCCTCGGCCATCTCGCGGGTGATGGCGTGCTGATGGAGCTCGCGCGCGTCCTCGAGGGCGAGGTCCGCGCGGCCGACGTCCTCGCGCGCTGGGGCGGCGAGGAGTTCGTCGTGCTGGCACCCGAGACCACCGAGGCCGAGGCGGCCGCATTCGCCGAGCGCATCCGCGCGCGTGTGGCGGAGCACGGTTTCGCGCCCGCCGAATCCGTGACGCTGAGCATCGGCTTGGCGGAGCTGGCAGGCCCGGAAGAGGACATGGCCTCGCTCTACGAACGCGCCGACCGCGCCCTGTACCGGGCCAAGCGGGCCGGGCGCAACCGCGTCATTCGTCACGGCGCCGCGATCCGCCGTGGCAGTGGTTCCGCCTGGTAGAAGCGGGCTTGCCCGGGAAATCGGCTTCTCGGTCGGCACGGTAGCGGAGCCGTTTGCGGCCGCGCTCCTACAGCTCGGGCGCCGCGCCGAGTGTTGCAGTGAGCCACTCGGGGATGCGCCGATCGAGCCACCAGTCGGGTCTCAGTTTGCCGCTGACGAAGCCGACGTGGCCGCCGCAGGCGCTGACGTCGAGCTCGACGTGGCGGCTCACGGCGTCCGGGGCGGGCACGGGACGGGGGCCCACGAACGGGTCGTCCAGCGCCTGGATGACGCGCGTCGGGATGCGGACATGCGGCAGCCAGGGTCTCGAGCTGGCCCGGGCATAATAGTCGGCGGCGTCGCGGAAACCGTGCAGCGGCGCGGTGACGCAGTCGTCGAACTCGCGGAAGCTGCGCGCCCGCTCCATCGCCCGCATGTCCACCGGCAACCCCCCGAGGCGCTCGTGGCGCAGCCGCGTGGAGCGCTGCATGCTGCGCACGAGGTGCGCCTGGTAGACGCGCGAGAATCCGGTGTCGATGCGGGTCGCACAGGCGTCCAGGTCGAACGGCACGGACACGGCCACGGTGGCGTCGAGCGGCGCGGCGTCGCCGAGCTCGCCCACGTACTTGAGCAGCGCGTTGCCGCCGAGCGAGAAGCCGACCGCGCCGAGCGGCGTGGCCGGCTCGCGCTCGCGCAGTGTGTCGATCAGATGGCCGATGTCACCGGTGTCGCCGGAGTGGTAGGCGCGCGGCAGGCGGTTTGGCTCGCCGCTGCAGCCGCGGAAATGCATGAACGTCACGCGCATGCCGGCGGCGGCGAGGTTGCCGGCGAGGCCGCCGACGTAGTGCGACCGCAGCGAACCCTCCAGGCCGTGGAACAGGCAGACGACGGGGCCGGCGTCGCCCAAGTGCGCCAGGTCCACGAAGTCGCCGTCGGGCAGTTCCAGCCGCTCGTGCTGCCACGGCAGGTGCGGGCGCGGGTGCATGGCGAAGGCGAACAGGGTCTGGCGGTGTGGCCCGCGCAGGTACGGTGCCGGCTCGAACCGGCCCGGCGTCATTCGTGCGCCGCCAGTGCGCGCTCGCGCCGCGCGGGCCATTGCTGCACGACGTTGCCGGCGACGATGAACCCGAGGCCGACGATGGTCGCCGGCACGATCTCCTCGCCGACGAGGAAGTGGATGAACACGAGCGAGCCGAACGGCGCGAGGAAGATCAGGTTGCCGACCTTGGCCGTGGTCTCCGAGCGCTTGAGTGCCTGCAGCCAGAGCACGAATGACAAGCCCATCTCGAACGTGCCGACGTAGATGCCGCCGGCCACACCCTGCCAGTGCGATGTCGCGACCTCGGAGAACAGGGCGGTGGTCACGAGGATCAGCGGCAGGCTGAAGCAGAAGGCGAGGAGCAGCCCGGCGACCGGATCGCCGGCGTCCTTTGTGTTGTAGATCCAGTACAGCGCCCAGATGACCGTGCTGAGCAGGCACAGGCCGACGCCCGGCAGGCTGGTGAATTCGAGGCCGAGGACGTCGCCCCTGGTGGAAATGATGAGCACGCCCGCGTAGCTGATGAACAGTGCCAGGAACGACTTCGCCGTGATTCGCTGGCCGAGCAGTGGCACCGAGAGCAGTGCCAGGGTGATCGCCCAGGTGAAATTGAGCGGTTGCGCCTGCTGGGCGGGCAGCAGGTCGTAGGCCTCGAACAGTACGACGTAGTACAGGAACGGGTTGAGCACGCCGAGCACGCCGATGCGCAGCATGTCTTTACGCCGATAGCGCGCCAGCAGCCGCAGCTGACCGCGCACGGAGAGGATCGCGAACAGGATGACCACGGAGGCCGCGTTGGCGTACAGCAGCAGCTGCAGGGGATCGACATAGCGCAGCGAGAGCTTGAACGCCGACGCGACCGTCGACCACAGCAGGATCGCGGCGCCGGCGAACGCGTAGGCCTGTGCCTGCCGGGTCACGGATGGACCCCGGGAACTGCGCAGGACGCGTTGGCAGTGTCGGAAGGAAGGGGTAGCATGATTTCCGACAAGGAATCCAAACGGGGCGCAGTGTAGCGCGCGCCGGGAGCGAGAGCGATGGCCGCG
>Ga0102944_1002084_pt1 | contig 12114 bp, 8 predicted proteins | sample SalPonD_shore_MG_FD_78172 | JGI IMG/M metagenome (GOLD analysis project Ga0102944, IMG submission 78172) | Salt pond soil microbial communities from South San Francisco under conditions of wetland restoration - Salt Pond MetaG... | ecosystem: Environmental > Aquatic > Marine > Intertidal zone >... | reverse complement strand
CTGGCCCCAGGTCCGGCCTCCGTCTTCGGATCTGAGTAAGGGAGTGCTTGGCAGATAAACCACATCAGGATTGTTTGGATCAATATAGATCACACCATACCATTTGCCACCCCATAGAGTGAGGTCGTCCGGGCTCATCTTTTCCTAGGTTTTCCCTGTATCTAAGGAGCGGTAGACTTCTCTTCCAATTTTTCCCAGCTGTTTCCGGCGTCAGTGCTTTTATAAATACCACTGAGAGGGCCGCTTTCTTCAAAATTCCACGGGATTCGGCTCTTATCATAGGTGGCTGCATAGACAATATCTGGATTTTTTGGATTTAAAACGACGTCCACAACGCCTACTTTTTCGCTGATAAAAAGCGATTTCTCCCAGGTTTTTCCACCGTCTGTAGTCTTGTAAAGACCTCTTTCCGGGTTGAAGGAGAAGTGATATCCCACTGCCGCCGCATAGACTATATCCGGGTTTTTTGGATGGATGGCGATCCTTCCGATGTGGCCTGTATTTTTTAATCCCATGTGTTCCCAGATTTGACCCCCATCCTCGGATTTATACACTCCGTCTCCCAAAAGAGAAAGACGGCCTGAAGCCGGGGTTCCGGTGCCCACCCAGAGGATATCAGGATTGGATGGGGATACAGCCATATCTCCGGTGGCAATGGTGTTTTGGTGGTCAAAAATGGGTTCAAATGTTGTGCCGGTGTTGGTGGTCTTCCATATTCCTCCACTGGCTGTGACAATGTAAAAGGTAAATTTTTGTTCAGGATGAGAAAGAATCCTGAGTATGCGGCCTCCCTGATTAGCGGGTCCTAAAGACCGGTATTGAAAGGGGTACAATAGCTTTGAATTGAATCGGGCCTGCTGTGCAAAAGCAGGAAAAGCAACCAATAAAATCAAAAGACTTGAAGTCCAGAGGTGTCTTTTTTTCATGTTATCTCCTTTATTTTTGTTTAGGGTGATCCTGTCTATGTCAGAGGAATTTTTGATGTGTTTAAGAGCCCTCATAGGAAAGAAACCATTTTAGATTATCATTATCACCCTATTGAGACAAGAATTATATTTTGTTGACATATAATCACAAAGAAATATTATCTTTAAAGTACAGAGAATGAACTTGACCGGCTTCCTAATATTCCACCTTAAAGTTGGAGCTCGTCTTGCCTTAAGAAAAATAGCCCCTGTTCTGGGAGCCATGTTTACTGCCCAAATCCCCGTTCTTTGTGTGCTGATTTTCTGCCCAACAATCAGGTTTCTTCAGAATTAGCTTTAAAAGCAGTGACTTTTGGAGGAGCTCTGAGCATCACAGTTTTTCTAGCCTTGTTTTCAAATTATTTGGCTAATAGACGCCCGGCTTGGCCTTGGATTCGTTCTCTTCCCTGGTCTTCATTATCTATTAGAAAAGGGGTTGATTTAAAAATGGGAGCTTTGGGACTTATATTAAGTTATGGATTTATGGGATCTTTTGATTTTAATCTTATTTCGTTTATGATAGAATAATAAAAAGGGAGGATTAGTGGCATGAAACCAAAATTAGTGATTATAGGGATTTTATGTGTCATAGCTTTGATCTTAATACTACAGAACTCTAAAGTGATAACCATTCAGCTTCTTTTCTGGACGGTCAGTGCTTCTGGGGTTATCATGATTTTAGGACTTCTCTTTATTGGATTTCTAATAGGATATTTATTAGGACGCCGTTAGTCAGATCGAGTGAAGGCAACAAACGGAAGCTGGAAGATGAGAGCGAGTGATAAACTTAAAAAGCTCAAGCAAGAATTGGAGTCTGCGGGAAGTCTCATCATCGCCTTTTCCGGCGGAGTGGACAGCAGTTTTCTTGCCAGCATTGCTCATGAAGTTCTGGGAGATAAGTCCCTGGGAGTGACCTTTTCATCCGAAGTTGTTCCTCAGTTTGAGGTGCAGGAGGCTCAGAAAATAGCCCACGAGATAGGCATCAAGCATAGAATAATCAAAACGAAATTACTTGATCACAAAGATTTTATAAAGAATTCTCCCCAGAGATGTTATTTTTGCAAAAAAGAAATTTTCTCACTCCTGAAGCAAAGAGCAAAGGAAATGGGATACAGACACGTTGCCTGTGGTGAAAATGTGGATGATAAAGGTTCCTTCAGACGAGGAATGAAAGCCTGCAGAGAATTGGGCATATTAACACCTCTTATCAAAGCAGGATTGACAAAAAGGGACATAAGAGAATTGTCAAGGGAAAGAAATTTAAGCACTTGGAATAAACCTTCCCTTTCTTGTTTGGCCACTCGCATTCCTTATCACACTCCGCTCACAAAAACTGATCTTTCTATGATAGAAGAAGCTGAAGATTATATTCGGGGATTTGGAATAAGGCAGTTGCGAGTCAGGCATTATGGAGACACAGCAAGAATAGAAGTGATACCAGCTGATATGGAGATCTTGATAAAAGAAACAATTAGAGAAAAAATTTTATATAAACTTCATCAGATTGGTTACACCTATATTACGTTAGATCTGAAAGGATATAGGACAGGCAGCATGGATGAAGAAAAACTGGTTTAATGATCAATTTTATATGTTATTTAAAAATCAATCATGATATGATAATTCAGAAGTGAGAGATCCGTTTTTTACAAAAATCCGCTATCTTGACGGCACTCGCTACAGCCGTGCTGTGAGGGTGGGATGTCAAAAAGTTATTTCTCATGAAAAAGAGCTGAATAAAATAAATGTATTTCCCATTCCTGATAAAGACACAGGTTTAAATTTAAAAAAAACATTTCAGAACATAAGCACAAACATTTTATTCAAAACATCATCTTTGAGCCAAAGCAGTGAGAAAATCGCTGAGAGTGTTGAATCCACAGCTTTAGGATATTCTGGGACTATTTTTGCTGAATTTTTTTCAGGATTTGCACAAGGAGTTAAGAACTTCAAAAGAGTTTTTGTGAAAGATTTTTCTCAGGCCGTGGAAAAGGCGGTCAAAAGGGTCTATCAATCATTTGAGAATCCGGTTGAAGGAACCGCTCTGTCAGTGATGAGAGCATGGGTTGAATGTATAAAAAGATCGGTTTCTGAAACGGATGATTTTTTTATCCTTTTGCAAAAGTCCTATGAGAAAGCGGCATCAGCCTTAGAAAACACCCCGAATCAATTGGAAGTTTTGAAAAAAAAGGGCGTGGTGGATGCAGGGGGAAAAGCCTTTGTTTATTTTTTAAAGGGAATTCTTGATTTTATAGAAAAAGGGGTTTTGATTTCTGGATTTGAAGAGGCCAAAGAGGGAATTTATAAGCCGGGATTAAAAAAGAGAGAGGAAAAAGGAGGGTTCTGTGTAGAATGTTGTGTCAGGAAAGAATATCTGGACCGGAAGAATTTAGTGAAAGAGCTTCATACATTAGGAAGAGATTTGATTTTTTACAGTACTTTAAATTTTGCCAAGCTGCATATTCGAACCCAAAATCCTAAGGAAACATTATTTCTTGTGTCTAAATTTGGAAACGTATCTTCAGAAAAAATATGGGATAATTCAAAGAGTCCTTCGTTTGAGAATAAGAAACCCCTGGCCATAGTGACTGATACCACCTGTGACATACCAGAGGAATTTGTGGAAAATCATGACATCTACTTTGTCCCAGTTAAATTTCATGCTAAAAACAAAGTGTTTACAGATAAAGTGGATATTATTCCAGAAGAATTCTATGATATACTGGAATCCTCCCCTGAAATTCCTAAGACATCCAAACCTTCTATTCAGGATTTTACAAAAGTCTATAAAGACCTCCTTTTGCATTATAAAGGGGTGCTTTCTATCCAATTATCGGGCAGTCTCAGCGGGACTTATCAAACAGCTCTTCAGGCAGCCAAGAATATTGATCCACATAAAATAAAAGTTATTGACAGTAAAAATCTTTCCGTAGGGCTTGGATTGATCGTGATGGAGGGTCTTGAATCACTAAAAAAAGAAAGGTCCTTTAAAACTGTTTTGAAAAAAGTAGAAAAAGCAATCCAGAACACAGAGATTTACATTGGGATTCAAACCATGAAGTATCTTATCAAAGGAGGAAGGGTGACCAAGGCTAAAGGCTTATTGGCAAAGATCTTTCATATCAATCCCATCCTTTCTCTAGATCTCAAGGGATCACTCATTTCCATTGGAAAAGCAAGAGGAAGGAAAAAGCTTGAAGAAAAAATCTTATCCTTGGTGATTCATAGAACAGAAATGGAGAAACAGAGGAAAACAAGGTTTCGAACAGCTGTGGTACATGTCAATGCCCAGGATTCTGGGGAGAGAATAAAAGAAGAAATCAAACAAAGAATAGGAAGGAAGCCAGTTATGGTCATGAATGCAGCTCCAGTACTGGGGGCGCACTCGGGACCGGGCACCATTGGTGTGGCTGTTCTGAGATCAGACTAGAAGTTAATTTTTCATTGATTTTTGAGCGAGTCATGATTTAAATAAAATGGAACAAAAAATTTGACTTGGAGGTTTTCATGAGTGAAAAGATTAGAAAAGGAATCATATTTTTATCAGTTTTTATCCTTATTTTATCTTTGGCATCCTTGTCATTTACCCAAGTCAGAGGAAAAGCGCTTTATGAGAAATTAATCAAAGATAAAGATTTGATTAAGACAGAAGGGCTGGAAAGGATCCAGTGGCTGCCAGATGGAACAGGCCTGTATTTCAAAGAGGAAAAAAGCTTTAAAAAAATAGACATCAAAACAGGGGAAAAAGAAGACCTTTTTGATGAAGAAACAATCATCTCTAAATATAATGGACTCACAGGGAAGAATCTTGAAAAACTCCCTTTTGAAGATTTTGAATTTATAAACCAAGGGAAAAAAATAAGGTTTAAGGTCAAAAGCAAAGCATTCATTTATAATCTTAGTTCCCATGAGATGATTTCTTATGTTCCTGAAAAAGAGTTTAGGGGTGTCCGAGGCAGAATATACTCTGAAGTGCTGTCTCCAAACCTTAAATACAGAGCTTTCATACGTGATTTTAACCTCTATATTAAAGATTTTGAGGAAAATGAAACACCCTTAACCAAAGGAGGCCATAAAGACCTCAGAAAAGGATTTCCAGATTGGGTATATCCTGAAGAGTTGGGGCAGTACGATGCTTTTTGGTGGTCTCCAGATTCCTCAAAAATTGCTTATATGGAATTTGATGAAAGTCCTGTCAAAAAATATCCTATTGTCCATGATATAGATCCCAATCCACCCTTAGAGATGCAGAGCTATCCAAAGGCCGGGAAAAACAATCCCATTGTTCAGTTTTATATAGTGGATATTGAAAGTCAGGAGACAGTTCGTATTGAGACTGGTATTGACACAAATGTTTATCTTTTTAAGGGAAAATGGACCCCAGATGGAAAATATTTCACCTGTCAACGCCTTAACAGGCTTCAGAATGTACTGGAGCTGTTTGCTGCTGATCCAGAAACAGGGGAAGTCAACATGATACTGAGAGATACCAACAGCTGTTACATAGAGGCAGATGATGACTTTAGGTTTTTAAAAGACAACAAACATTTTATCTGGACTTCAGAGAAAAGTGGATGGAAAGAGATCTATCTTTATGATATTTCGGGAAATCTAGTGAGACAATTAACAGATACCCAGCTTCCCATAAACAGAGTTTTGGGAGTGGATGAAGAGGAAGGATGGATCTATTTCAGTGGTCAGGAAAATAGGGGATTAGAGTCTTATCTTTACAGAGTAAAAACAGATGGGAGTGGATTTGAGAAGCTGTTACAGGAAGTGGGTTCTCATCAGGTATCCATGTCTCCAAACTGTGGCTATTTTATCGATTATTTTTCATCTTTTGATGAACCCAGACAAATATATCTCTATACAGCCGATGGGAAGAAAATAAGAGAACTTGGTTCTTCTGTGATCACACAGGAATTCAAGGATCTAAAGCTAATCAAACCAGAACATTTTATTTTTGAATCAGCAGATGGGAAATATAAATTAGATGGGATTTTGTATAAACCAGCGCATTTTAATGAAAATGAAAAATATCCTTTAATCATGTCTGTTTATGGAGGACCTGGAGCCAAGAGGATTTATAATCGGTTTAATTGGAACAGCCAAAGCCAGGCTCTTGCCCAACTGGGTTTTATTGTGGCATCTATTGATCACAGAGGAGTCTCAGGAAGAGGTAAGGATTTCCAGAATCTCATGTATATGAATCTGGGGCAGATAGAACTGGCAGACCATGTAGCTGCTGTGAAATTTCTAACAAAAAGGTCTTATATTGATGAGCAGAGGGTCGGAATTTATGGTCATTCTTACGGAGGTTACATGACCTGTATAGCCATGCTGAAAGCTCCGGATGTTTTTCATGTAGGAGTGGCTGGTGCACCGGTTACAGATTGGAGAAATTATGACACCATTTATACAGAAAGGTATATGAGAAGACCCCAGGATAATCTTGAAGGATATGAAAAGGGTTCCTGTATGAACTATGCGAAAGATCTAAAAGGCCATTTGGCTATTCACCATGGAGCTGTGGATAACAATGTTCATCCTGGAAATACCATCCAGCTGATTCAGGCCCTTTTAAAACAGAATAAAAAATTTGATTTGATGATGTATCCAGAACAGAGGCATGGAATCCGTTTTGATCGTTACGGAGAAGCAAGAGTAGAGTTTTTTATTGAGCACTTAAAGCCGGATATTAAATAGAGATCTTTTGGATTTATTTTATTGAGATGAAATGCCGAATATTTGAATCCTGTTGTTGTCTCTCTCCACAACATAGACTAAACCATTAGAATCAATCATTATCCCCACAGGAAAATTCAACTGGTTGTCTTGGGTTCCTTTGCTGCCCCATTCAGTTATAAAGAATCCAGTTTCATCAAATTTTTGGACCCGGTGGTTATAGGTATCTGATATGTAAATATAGTTATGGCTGTCAGTAAAAATTCCTGTAGGTCTGTCAAACTGGCCTGGTTCTGTTCCCTTATCTCCCCAACTCAAAACAAATTCTCCATTATTGGTGAATTTTTGCAGTCTTCCTTGATCGGTGACAAACACTTCATTTTTTTCATTAACAAAGATTCCTGCTGGATAGACAAAATTTCCTTCTGCAGATCCCTTGTCTCCCCAAACTTCTTTTAAAACTCCCAAATCAGTGAACTTTTTTACTTTATGGTTGCCTGAATCAGCGACATACACATTATTATCGCTGTCCAAAGCAATTCCTAAAGGCGTATTGAATTCAGTGTCTCCCGACCCTTCTTGTCCCCAAGAGAGAACAAAATTTCCATTTTTGTCAAACTTCATAACACAGTGTTTATTGATGTCAGTGACGTACAGATATCCCTGGTTGTCCACGGTGATCCCAAAAGGACTCTTCAGTTTTTTGAGATCCCGTTTATTTTTTGTCAGTTCCCCGGTGAATACTCCTTCTGGTCTGAATTTTTTTATCTTCAAGTTACTTTCATCCACCACATAGAAGTTGCCTTGTTTGTCCATAGTTATTCCTGTGGGAGCTTCAAAAAATTTTGTATCGATTTTTCCCCATTGATCAACTTTGACATATTCCTTTGATTTGAGGGTGACTTCTAACTTGAGAGGGCCTTCGCCCTGCATGACCTCGAAATTTTCTTCCCAGTCTTCAAAATGCGTTTTTGTGATCTTTAATTGGTGGATTCCAAATTCCACAAACGGCAGGTTTGTATTTGTTTCTTTTTCCAAATATTTTCCATCAAGATAGATTTTTGCTCCAGAAGGAATTGAACTTATATGGACCTCCCTGCCGTTTTTCTGAAGAATAAATTCTTTTTCACTGGTCTCAGCTACCAAGAAGATCTCTTCTTTAATGCTCTTATATCCATCTTTTTCAATTTCAATGTTAAATATAGGGGAGTCTGATTTAATGGTTTTAGGAGTGTTGCCTATTTGGGTTCCATTTAATTTTAGTATGGCATTCTGAGGTTTGGTGGAAATTTTTAAATAATACTCTTTAATGAGACCTAGATATTCTTTTTCCGCAAGGTTTATTATTTTGGCAATGTTTGGGTCGTAAATATTTCGCGAGATTTCAAGGGCATAGGAATGATCGACCTCAAACATATTTTTTATTTCTTTGAGGGCTGAGAATTCTTTATTCTGAGCTGCATAGCCTAACCCTATCCAGAAATATATCTCTCCTGCTAATTTTTTCTGTTTGTTTACATCGGCAACTCTGAACACTTTTGGAATCAGGGGCCTTAGCGATTCTATGGCTTCATCCAGTTGGGTTTCTTGGCGGATTAATTTTTTACTGTTTTCAATAGTGGTTTCTATTTTTGCAATGATTTCTTCCTTATCAACCACTTTGACCAGCATTTCATGAATGTATCCGGTTATTTCCTCATCTTGTTTATGAAAGCTGACTTTATACCATTCCCCTTGTTTTTCTTCACCTACAAGGATTGTGCCGATGTTGACTTTGGCAATGTTCTCGCCGCCTATTTCAGGCTTTATTTTTATATTGGCGTTGTTTACGATAACTTCCAGTTTAACGGAGGAAAAAGCCAGGGTTACAAAAATAAAGAGAAAAGCCACAAATTTGGAAGAATTTTTTCGGCTGCAAATTCCCCATCTTTTCATTTTTTTTTTGCTAAATAAATATTATCAGATTTTATTATTAATTATCAACGATTTTCCAGTTATTTCCAATCTTTTTCATCCTCCAAGTTTTTATTCCATCGAACAGGACTTTTCTTTGATTTGTTTTTTCATAAACCGCTATAAGCATATGGGAAAACTCCACTTTGGCTTCTCTAGTGTTATTAAAATTGACCTTTACATCAGAATAAACAGATTTGATGTCTCGGTAGTGGTTGAAAAGAAGATTCAAGTCAGCTTTTCTCTGTTCTAAAATATTTTCGGATCCTATGTCAGTGATTACAGAATCAAGATCTTTGGTCTCCTCTGCTTTTCTTTGCTTTTCAAGTATATTCTTTATTTCAATTTGAGATAAAGCAGTATCAGCCAAATAGATATAATTTTTAGCTTCCTGATTTTCTTTGTCTAATTTCAAGATATTTTTCATATCATCTATACAGTTCTCATATCTTTTTTCTTTGTAATGATTGATCCCTGATTTTAGATATTTAGATATCTCATTTTCTTTGGATTTATTTTGGATTTTATCTTGTGCCTTCTTAAGATAGTTTTTATTCTCAAAACTCATTTTTACCTGGTTTTCAAGTTCACGTGGAAGGTTTATCAATCCTTTGATTAATTTGGCTGGAGGAAGAGGAGATTCAACTGTTATTTCTATGGATTTTTCAGAAGTCATAAAAGGCAGATGTATTTTTCCTTTTAGCAGCAGAACGGAAGCTGTTGCTAAAACAAAAAAAGCAGCCACAGCAGCAGATATTTGAATCCAAAGTATTTTTGGTTTTTCAGAAATTTTTTGGGATGAAATCTTTAAATTTTCCTCAAGGTCATTTTTGAGTTGATCACATGTTTGATAACGTTTCTTAGGATCTTTGGATAATGCTTTTGAAATAATGGGTTCAAATCCTTTGGGCAGTGATTTTTTTATCTCAGTTGATGAAAAGGGCTCTTCGTTGATAATTTTATAGATGACTGTGGTTATGCTATCTCCATGAAAGGGTCTTTTTCCAATAAGAATTTCGTAAAGGAGAACACCCAGAGAAAAAATATCAGAACATTTGTCTACCTTTTCCCCCATTACTTGTTCCGGTGACATGTAGCTGGGAGTCCCTACAGTCCTTCCTGTTTGAGTGATGGTGGATGTCTCAACTCTGGCTATACCAAAATCAACCAAATAGGGATTTTCTTCTTTGTCGATAAGGATATTGGCAGGTTTTATGTCCCGGTGAATGATCCCTTTTTGGTGAGCATATCCTAAGGCATCGCATATTTGGGTCATAAGACGGACTGCCTTTTCAGTGGGAATTTTTTCGCCTGAAGAGATGGTCTTCTGAAGACTGTATCCTTCGATGTACTGCATCACTATGTAGGTCATATTTTCACTTCTCACCACATCATAAATAGTAACTATATTTGGATGGATGAGTTTTCCCGCGGATTGGGCTTCTCTGATAAAGCGTTTCATTATTTCTTCGCGGTCGGATTCTTCGGAAATGACATCAAATCTTATTGCTTTGATAGCAACCACTCTATTGATATCTGGATCTAGAGCTTTATAGACCACCCCCATAGCCCCTTTTCCAATGGTATCAAGGATTTCGTATTTACCGATTTTTTTGTTGTTTTTCGGCATTCATTTCCCTTCAATCTTTTCTATAAATGACCTTACGCTCACATTTTTGCTTATTTGTGGGAATATCCCGTCCAACCAATCTTCTCAAAAATTATATCTTATAATAGAGATAGTGACAACTTTTTTTGGGAGATTTGTTTTGCCCCCTGGTTGACATTTTTTTTATCTTAAATATAATGATTAATGTGACGGGGGCGAATTGGGTTCGACGGAGGTAAAGAGACTGAGGAAGCATGTCGAGGCCCCACCCACCTCGTTAATCAGGTGGAAATTTATAAGTGCAGAATCAATGCAATTAGCTGCCTAAAAAGGCATGCCGTTTCTCTAGTGCTCTCCTGCGGCGCTCTAGAAACGTCGACTAGCAGGATAGCAGACCTGGCGGGCTCCGAGCCAGGCGAGCGAAATTTTTTGGAGCTGGCTTCAAGGTAGTTTTCCTCTTCAACAGCTTTGAAGCGAGAAAAATGAAGAGGATAAGCATGTAGCGTCCTCTTGTTGAATACCTTCGGACGCGGGTTCAATTCCCGCCGCCTCCATTAAAAATATCTACGGAAATGAAGAAATACTTATTGAAAATTTTCATTATTTTAATATTTATTCAGGGATTTCTTTTTTCACAAGAAGAAGTTTTTATCCGGGTGTCAGTCAAAGACTATCCAAGTTTTTCTCGCGTTTTTATTGAATCTTCTCAGCCTTTGAGCTTGAATACTGAAAAAAGCGGTTCTTATATAATGGTCAGAGCAAGAGCTGATAATCCCTTTCGTATAAACAAAAGTCCTTTTCAAAGCACTCGGATAAAATCTGTAGAATGGTTAAAAGGATCTGACTACTGCATATTTACCATAAAGGCATTTGATGAAAGTTTTCAGTACCAGCATTCTATTTCTCAGGATTCTTCACTTGTTTTAATAGACCTGGGTTCTTCATTTGAGGAATCTGCAGAAAACAATAATGATCCGACGCTCCCTGATAAAGAATCTGGTTTAAACAATCCAACAAATATCTCTGGACAAGAGGAATTAAAGACCATTGTTATCGATCCAGGTCATGGAGGGCTTGAAACCGGGGCTGAGGGAAGGTATGGAACCAAAGAAAAGACCATCACTCTGGAGATCGCATTAAAACTGAAAAGGATAATTGAAAGAAACCTTCCTTACCGGGTCCAACTCACAAGAGAAGAAGATGTTGATGTATCCTTAGAACGAAGAGCTGCTATTGCCAATAATTACAAGGCATTTGTGTTTATCAGCATTCATGCCAACGGATCTTACAGAAGGACCGCACGCGGTTCTGAAACTTTTTTTCTCAGCTTGAACGCCACAGATGAAGAAGTCCGCAGGCTTGCCTATATGGAAAACAATTCCACTGAGTTGGAGGGGATCCAGAGCGAAGAGGAGGATGACTTAAAATTCATTTTATGGGATATGGCTCAATCTTCTTTTATCCGTCAGAGCAGCATACTTGCAGAAAAGATTCAGACTAAGCTCAATACTCTGAGCGGAACTCTGAACAGAGGAGTTAAACAAGCTCCGTTTAAGGTATTAACTGGGGTGGCATGCCCAGCTGTTCTGGTTGAGACCGCATTCCTCTCCAATCCTGATGAGGAAAAAAACTTAAGTAAAGATGAATTTCAGAATAGAATCGCCACAGCCATTTACCTTGGATTGGCTGAATTTTTAGAGGATTATACTCTCCAATAAAACAGACCATGGAATATAAAAAATTAATTCTGCCTGCAGCTCTTTTTGCTTTGCTCATTATTTTATTAGTTCTTTTTTTTGCCAGCCAGGGAAAGGAAAAAACTCCTGAAATGACTTCTGACGAGACCATGGAGACGGACATTTCCGGAGAAAAAGAGGTGGAGACAAAAGAAATGGTTTTGTT
>Ga0102944_1002083_pt1 | contig 12115 bp, 12 predicted proteins | sample SalPonD_shore_MG_FD_78172 | JGI IMG/M metagenome (GOLD analysis project Ga0102944, IMG submission 78172) | Salt pond soil microbial communities from South San Francisco under conditions of wetland restoration - Salt Pond MetaG... | ecosystem: Environmental > Aquatic > Marine > Intertidal zone >... | reverse complement strand
TGGGTCAGACATCCTGGTCATTCATAAAATATGTATGCATTTTCATACACATTTATCATGATTGCTCTTCTTATTTATATTTTGTTTATCAAGAACACGATTATTAAGTATAATTCAGTTATGACTTTAATTTTATGCATACATATTTTACCTTACAGGCAAGCTGATCTTACGGCATCTGCTTCGTTGCAGGGCATTCGCGGTGAAGGACCACAGCTTCATACCATGCGCCTCGCATCTGTCGCAACCTCAACTCGTGAATATCCCAGGGTCATATTCATGAATTCGAAGGCTAAATCTTCAATATCGCTTCAGATATGCCCGTTATTCAAAAAAGGAGTGGGAAGTGAGATAATTGTAAGCTGGGCATAATAAAAATCAGTGAAATGGGTTGGATTTTTTGATAATATTGAGTGATAAGGGAATGTTAAGATGCTGTTTATAATTTCAGGGCCTTCAGGGTGTGGAAAGTCCACTTTGGTTCATCAAGCGAGAAATAAGATCAAAGATCTGCAGTTTTCTGTGTCTCATACCACCAGGAAAAAAAGGGCGTCGGAGAAAGAGGGAGAGGATTATTATTTCATATCAAAACAAGAATTTAGAAAAATGGTCAAAGCTGACAAAATGGTTGAATGGGCTATGGTTCATGGGAAAATGTACGGGACTTCCCGCAGAGAAATCGAAAGAAAGCCATCTCAAGGAGATCTGCTTCTGGATATTGATATTCAAGGCGCTCAACAATTGAAGGAAAGATTCAGAAAAGCCGTGTTTATTTTCATCCTTCCTCCCAGTTACAAAGAGTTGAAAAAAAGACTGGAAAAAAGGGGAGAGGAGTCTTTAAGATTCATTCATAAAAGGCTCCAGACAGCCAAGAAGGAAATTAGGTTCTATTCTGATTTCGACTATATTGTGATAAATGATAAAATTGAGAAAGCCTCACAGGAATTGACGTCTATTATATTAAGTGTCCGATGCCGTATAGAAGTAAGGCAGAAAGAGATCGGACCAATCATCAGAACATTTAATCAAGTTAAGAGGGAATATTATGAATAAGATCGTACTGGGCGTCAGCTCCTCCATCAGCATTTACAAGTCATGTGAGATCATCCGTTTATTCCAGGAAAAAGGTTATGAAGTCCAGGTAGTGATGACAAAAAATGCAGCAAAATTAATCTCTCCTGTTCTTTTTAAAGCGCTGACAGGTCATGATGTGATGAAGGATATTTTTGAGGATGGGGTCTCAGATCATGTGATGCATATCAAACTGGCTCAAGAAGCGGCGCTTTTTTTAGTGGCTCCAGCGACCGCTAATGTTATAGGAAAGATGGCTTCAGGTATATCGGATGACTTTGTGACAACTCTTTATACCGCTGCTTCGTGCCCTGTAGTTATGGCTCCGGCTATGAACGAGAAAATGTATTTAAACCGAACCACCCAGCAGAATATTGAGAAGCTGAAGTCTTGTGGTGTCCGCTTTATAGAGCCTGAAAAAGGATACCTCGCATGCAGAGACCAAGGATATGGGAGATTGGCTTCAATTCAGAAAATAGTGGATGAAAGTTTGCTTCTTATAAAAAAAAGCCAGAGTCTCAAAGGCACCACTGTTTTAGTTACTGGCGGACCCACCCGTGAGTATCTTGATTCCATTCGTTTTCTGAGCAATAGATCATCTGGGAAAATGGGATATGAACTGGCCGGAGAATCTGAACGAAGAGGAGCCAAAACTATTTTTATATCAGGTCCGAGCCGAATCATCCTTCAACCTGGGATTGAATTCATTAAAGTCGAGACAGCCCAAGAAATGGAAAAACAAGTGATGGCCCATTTGGAACGCTCCGATATTGTGATTATGGCTGCAGCTGTGTGCGATTTTAAATTTTCTAAAAAGAGTTCCAGAAAGATAAAAAAGGATTCCATGCCCTCGAATATTCAGTTAATCCGGACCCCTGATATCTTAGAAAAAATAGGAAAAAACAAAGGTGAAAGGATTTTGGTGGGTTTTGCTGCAGAATCCAATGATGTGGAAAAAAATGCTCAGCGAAAGCTGGAGCAGAAAAACCTCGATATGATCGTGGCTAATGATGTTTCAAATGATAAAATAGGTTTTGAATCTGATCTGAATGATGTGACTATCATGCACCGGAACGGAAAAATAGTCCGCACCGGGAAAAAAAGCAAGCTTGAAATAAGCCAAAACATTATGGATGAGGTTGAGGTTATCATTGAAAGAAAAAGTAAGTAGACTTTTTAGAGAAATTGAAGAGAATTTGGGATATTTCCAAGAACTAGGTTTTGATTATTTCCCTTCCTTACATCCTGATTCTTTGAAAGAAATATCCAAAGAAAAAATCTTCTCTTCTCTGGAGCAGGAGATAAAAGAATGTCAGGCATGTCCTTTGGCAAAAACCAGAAAAAATGCAGTTCCGGGAGAAGGAGATATGGAAGCAGAGCTTATGTTTGTTGGGGAGGGGCCTGGTAGAGAAGAAGATATTCAAGGAAAACCATTTGTGGGAAGAGCTGGCCAATTGCTGACCCGGATTATTAAAGCCATGAAATTCGAACGGGAAAACGTTTACATCACCAATGTGATCAAGTGCCGCCCCCCGGATAACAGGAATCCTAAAACTAGTGAAGTCGAGAAGTGCCAGAGATTCCTACTTAAACAGATCGAATTGATTTCGCCAAAAATTATTGTACCCCTTGGGAACGTCCCAACTCGTTATTTTCTCAATAAGAGTGATGGGATCACATCTTTAAGGGGAAGATTTTATCCCTATCATGATATCCAAGTCATGCCTACTTTTCATCCTTCATACCTAGTAAGAAACGAAGATAATAAAGAATTAAAAAAAATGGTATGGGAGGATATGAAGAGGGTTATGTCAGTTTTAGGTAAAAAATGACCCTGTTTGCCGAAGTGGTTCTTCCAGTTCCTTTGAGGAGAAGTTTTTTCTATATTGTGCCTGAAAAGCATAAAAAAAAAATAAAAAAAGGAATGAGAGTCCTGGTTCCTTTTCGAAAAAATCTATTAACAGGATATGTCACAGCCCTAAGAAAACAAGTCCCTAATCATAACATTGAATTTAAAAAAATTAAGGAGATTCTTGATAAGGAACCTTTGTTTTCTCCCACCTTCCTCTCTTTCACCAAACGATTGAGTGATTATTATTTCTCTTCGTGGGGAGAGATTCTACAGGTCTCCCTTCCTCCTTCTTTTAATATCAAGACCAGATCTGTTATTTATATTTGTGAGAAAGGCAGGCAATATTTAAACCAGAAATCCTGCCTCGGATTGGAAAGAAAAATACTAGAGTTTTTAGCTAAAAAGCCTTACACCGAATCATATATCCGAAGGAAATTCAGGACAAGGAATTTTTCTTCAGTGTATTCACGAATGAGACAAAGAGGATGGATAGAGACAAAAAAAGAAATAAAAAGAGCTCCTGAAAGAGAGGTAAATGTTATCCCAAGCCAGCCAGCTCAGCTTGAAATGGATTATTCTCTTGACAGCGAAGTGAAAGATAATGCAGATAAAATAAAAAGAACAGTGGGGAAAAATAAATTTTCTTCTTTTTTGCTCTTTGCTTCTACCAGGAGAAGAGAAGCTGTTTACTTATACTTGATAAAGCACGCCATGGCTTCCGGTCTAAAAACTCTTTTTTTGGTTCCTGAGATCGGATTGACCGCGAGGATTCTGGAAAAGTTTAGAAAAAAGTTAGGACAAAACGCTGCTTTTCTGCACAGCCGACTGAGTGAGAAACAAAGAGAACTCACATGGAAGAGAATTGAAAGGGAAGAAGCAGATGTGGTTATAGGCCCTAGGTCTGTGCTTCTTTCTCCGATAAAGGGAGTGGGCTTGATTATTTTGGATGAGGAACATGAGGATTCCTATTACCAGAGAGAAAATCCTTCTTATGACGCCAGAATAGGAGCTCGAATAAGAGCAGAGGAAGAAAAAGCAGTCCTGGTTTATGGATCTGAAAATCCTTCGGTAGAACTGCTGTATAAGTCAAAAAAGGAAAAGAAGTTATTAGATTTATATGCAAACCAGAAGACTCAATTCAGGAGAAGTATTATTGACAGCCGAAAGCAGGCAGGGATTATCTCCCAGACCATGAAAAATGAAATCAAGAAAAGAGTTGAAAAGAAAGAGCCGGTACTTCTGTTTTTCAACAGGCATGGCTATGCCTCATCTTTAGTGTGCTCCAGGTGCGACTACACTCCTAAGTGTCAAAATTGTGATGTTCTGCTTACCTATTACAAGAAAGAGAAAAAGCTTGTATGCCGGTACTGCGGCTATTCCATAGATTTATTTCTGAGATGTCCTGAATGCGGTTCCAAAATGGTCCTGGGACATGGATATGGTATAGAAGTGTTGGAAGAAGAGCTGAAAAAAAGTTTCCCTAAAAGTAGTGTAAAAAGTCTGCATAAATTTGCGGTAAAAAGAAGAATGGAAGAAGAAAAGGTTATAAAAGATTATAGAGAAGGGAAAATTGATATACTGTTGGGAACTCAGATGCTGGCCCATCAGCCCCAATTACCTGAATCCAGCTTAGTGGGTGTTTTTTATCCAGAAAACTTGATGAGGCTTTCTGATTTTAGGGCTGGTTATAAGACATTCAAGTATATTAGAGAAAAAACAAAATTTGTTAAAAATAATAAGGATTCTGAGTTTTTTGTTCAGACATATCTGCCTAACAGCACGCCCATACGCTGTGCTGTATTGGAGGATTTATCCTTTTTTTATGAGCATGAGCTTAGGAACCGAAAGGTGATGGGTTATCCTCCTTTTGCATTTCTTGCGGAGATTCTCTTTTTCGGAAGAGATCTGAGGTCTGTGGCAAAAAAGACAAGAAAACTATTGGATATGGTAGAAAAGGAACAAAATCATATTGAGATATTAGGGCCTTCACTGGCTCCTATCAAGAGGTTAAGGGGGAAAAACCGGGTACAGGTGTTCATCAAATCCAGAGAGAGATCCTCCCTAGACAGGGTGTTGAGAAAGGTTTTGAAGGCTATAAGAACAAGAAAATCACTTTAGATTTATGAATGAAATTTTTTTTCATTCATTTTTATCTTCTGTGTAAATAATGAAAATGGGTGTTTTGTCTATTTTGTATTCATCCCCTTCCCAGGGTGCATAGGCATAAATATATATTTCTCTGGAGGTACCGTATTCTAAAAGTTCCCTGGCATTGGGTCCATAGTATTTCACTTCAGCTATTCCTTGAGAATTTGTGACTCTGATCACTGCATGTTTATCATCTGGAAAATGACCGTCGTAGGCATGGGTGGTTTTATTTCCAAAAGAATCTCTGATCTCAAAGAATACAGTTTTTCCTGGAAAAGGAGTTCCGTCATATTTTTGCAAGGTTGCGGTTACCCAAGATGATTCGCGGCCAGGACCTGCAGCCAGAATATTGGGATTGGCAGAGACTTCAAAAATAACAGATATAGTGGATGGACCAAGAGGGGAGGGTTCTTCCACCTCAGAGCGGGTACAGGAACCTGTTATCAATATTACAAAGAAAAGAAAAGTGATTGTTATTATTGAATTTTTTTTCATATTCATTTTTTTATCCTTAATCATTGACATAATTCGCAAAGTAAATGGTTATATATCCAGTTGCTTTTACATTTCTTTCTGCCATGTCGTGTCCATAGAAGTCTATTTTTGCATTAACGGTTAGGATAACATCCCCGCCTCCATCTTTAAGGTCAATCAGAGGAGGTTCCAGCTTAGCTGCTTCTCTGACAATAACAATGGACAAGCTCTGGGTAGAACCCACAGCGATTTGAGTTGAGAGGGATCCTTCAAAAGAATAAGGAACATCAACACCTTCCACATTATTTCCATCTGTTCTGGAATAAGTGACCACATAACGTGTTAAGATGACGTTGTTGTATTGAGAAGTTCCTAAAATTGGCTCTGGTTCAATGGTTCTCACTCCTAGAGTTGCGGTGACCAGGTCAGCTGTAACCGAGAATTGTGAGCTATCACCACTCTGTACAGCCACATCTGATTGGACAAAGTTGACTTCATTGTCTTCAATATCAGTTCCCATTATAGAATCTACATACAGTAGGCTTGTTGATGTGGTTTCATTCTCAATAGGATTACACGCGTAAAGCAGAATCACTACTGAAAAAATGACTGTTAATTTGATTATATGAGTTGTTTTTTTCATCATCTTCCACCTTTTTACCTAATAATTCTTGGTGTTATAAAGATAAGTAGTTCTCTATTTTCTTTGGTCCGGGCAAAGGATTTAAACAGATTGCCCAATATCGGGATTTGATGCAGAAACGGTATTCTCTCTCTGGTTATGGAATCTTCTGTTCTGTATATGCCGCCGATAACAGTTGTTCCTCCGTCAGGAACCATAACTGTGGTTTGAGCGCTTTGTCTTATAATGGGGGGAATTCCATTGACCAGGTTAGAGAAGTCTGCTGCATTATTTTGTATCTCAATACTCATTATGATGGTTCCCTCTGCGGTTATTTGAGGAGTGGCTCTGAGTTCCAGTGCTGCGTTTACGTATCTGGTGGTGACTGTAAAATTGGCGACAGTCTGTACAGGGATCTGTCTGCCTTGAATGATTTCAGCTTCCTGATTATTTTGGGTGGTTACTTTTGGTGCAGAGATTATTCTTCCGGTACCTGCCCTTTCCAAAGCACTTAAGGCGAGGTCCAGCCGGAAAGTATCCATGATATTAGCAAAAGAAAATCCAGCAACACCCGCAAATTCCGGAGCTGGCAAATTGATACCGTATCCACCAAGCGGCCCCCCGATTCCTTTTGTGGTGATTCCCTGAGGAATTTGAGCGCCGTCAACTAAGATTTTATTGGGGAATTTGAGAGTGGTTTGGTTTCCAAAGAAGGGATCAGCAATTCCTTTCCACCCCCACTGTATACCCAGATTCCTTATAAATCTGGAGGTAGCTTCCACGATTCTTGCTTCAATGGATACCTGAGGTGTGGGTGTGTCAAAGACATCTATCAATTTTTCCATAAGGTTCATTTTTTCCCTAACATCAGAGATGATGAGGGTGTTGGTTCTGGAGTCAACAATGATTTCTCCTCTACTAGAGATCTTAGTGCTCAACAGACTCTGAACTTCTTGGGCTTTTGAGTATGAAAGAGTAAAGGTTTTCACTAATACAGGGCCTACCATCTCTTGGCTTTCCTCTAATTTTTGTTGTTCTTCCTGTTCTCTAGTCAGCACAGAAATCGGGGCAACACGGAGCACATTTCCCTCGATGCTTTTTCCCATCTTGTTGGTTTTTAAGATAAGGTCTAAGAATTGATCCCACGGAATATCAGTGAAGTCACAGGTTACTGTGCCGCTCACACTCGGGTCAAAAATAACATTCAGACCTGCGATTTCAGAGATCACCATAATCACATCTTGGAGTTCAGCGTCTTTGAACTTAGGACTTATAAGCTGTCCTGAGTATTTGGTTTCTTCAGAAGTAATGGTCTTAGGTTCATATTGAAACTGCTGTTTTTGAGAGCCGTTGGATGTGGCATCTTCGTTTAATTTTTTTGAGCTATTTTCCTCTTTTTGAGAAGAGTTGTTCTGAGAGGTCTCATTTGTGGAACTGGTTTTATTTTCTTTTGGAATGGGCGGTTCTTCCGGTATTTCCGGAGCCGGCTCAGAGAACTGAAGTTTTTGGCTCTTATAAAAGGAGATGTTAAAGAAGCCGTTTTCCTGATTCAGTTTGTAGAATACCGGCTCTTCAAGGTCAAAGACCATTCTGGTTATGGTATAGGGATTGGAAACCTGAAATTGGCCTATTCTTAAATTGGCCACTCCAAATTTATTAATGGAGTAATTGAATGAATTTTTTGAAGCCAGTGTGTTATGGAGATCCACCACCAATCTGAGGGGGTTTTCAAGAACAAATACATTAGGAACCGGATTGTCTGTCACGACTGCTTTAACGTCAATATTGTTTTCACCTTCAGTTATCTGAATATCCCTGAGATAGATGGAGGAGTCCTTTCCTTCTTGTATTATTTCTCTTTTTTCGTGGGTTAGAGGATATTCTGTTAGATGTGTTTGAGCCTTGTTGATTTCAACGACCGCTGATGTTCCATAATTAGAAATGGTATAGGGCATCCTCTGTTTTAGGTCGATAAGAATAAGAGGCTGGCTGTTTTCTTTACTGGCAGCCTTAATGTCTTGGATGAGTGAATGAGGACTAAAATCTGATTGTAAGTTCAGATCTGGGGGTAATTTGTCCATTTCCAGAACGATTCTGGAATCAGGTTCAGTAGAATAAAAAGAATGAGTCACATGAAAAGGGGTTTCAGATTTTAATATGACTTTAATGCTGGTTGGTTCATTCTGCAGGGAGAGGCTGTTGGTGACTACTTTGGTTTCGCCGGAAATTGGAAATCCGCTGGCAAGCGCTAAAATGCATAGAAAGGCGACTCCCTGTAAATATTTTTTCCCTTTCATATTATCGCTCCTCTGGATTTATTTCTTTGGTTACATTAATAGGTCTTGACAAAGGGATTCCTCTGTTTTTTGTTTTCCTAAAAATGATCTTTTTTCCTTCGATAGTCAGCACAAAACCATCTTTGAATTTATCACCTTCATTGATTCGAAAAGGAAATCCCTGTGGGCCTCTAATGATTCCGAAAAGATTGTCTTTTATTTTAAGAATACCAATAAGAATAATATCATCTATAGACATTTCTGAGACAGCTTTTATCCCTGCTTCCTCATCAGCTTCCGTTCCTGCTAATAAGTCTCTGAACGGATCGCGCCTTCCAGCAGGATTATAAGTATAGAAGCTTCTCTGTATTTGCTCTATAGCGGCACTCTTCTCTTCTTCTTGACTCTTTTCTTCCTGAGCAAAGCAGGGTGTGAGAGTAGAGGTGGATAAAAATACACATAACAGTAATAAAACAAAAATTGTTTTTTTCATTATTTCACCTCTCCTGTTTTTTCTTCTTCTTGAGCCGCTTCTTCATGGAATACATAGGTCTTGGCAGTTGAATTAGTCCTTACTGTGAGTGCTGAAGTTTGATCCCTCAAAGCTTTTATAGAAAAATTTTCCATGGTAAAAAGTCTGGAAAAGTTGCTTATTTTGCTGAAGAATATCGCAATATTATGATAGTTTCCAGTTAGCTCCATAGATATGGGCTTTTCAGAGAAAAATTCCTTATTGATCAATGGTTTTGGAATAAACTGAATAATATCTATCCTTGAATCATGGGCCAGCTGCTGGATTCTTCTTAAGATGACATCAATTTCTTCCTCTTGGGGGATGATAGCTTCCAGACTTTTTAATTGAACGTTCATAATCTTTATTTCTTGTTCAATCTGGTCCAGCTCTTCTTTTTTCTGCTTCAGCATTTCAACCTCTTTTTCTACTTTGATCCTTTCTTCTCTGACGCTTTTCAGCTCATTATTTGTGGGTTTGTAATGGATAAAATAAAAGAACCCAAAGATGATCAGAGCCACCACAACATATCCGTACCAAGGCCAGTCTCTCATTGGGAATTCTCCTTTATGCTTTCTCCCGTTTCAATTGGAGTGTAAGGAAAGACAAATTGGGTGTTGAGTGAAAATTCGAGATATTTGTTGTTCCTGGTTTCTCTCAGTGTTGAGGAGATGAGATTTACATTGCTGAAGTATCTGCTTTCTTCTAAGTTTGAGATAAAGTCTGCGATCAGATTATTGGATAGAGATTTGCCTTTAATGTGAATGTTGAACTCTTTATAGTCAACTTCAGTCAGCCAAACCCAATCCGGAAGATTTTTGCTCAGTTCATCCATAATAATAACGCCGGTCCCTTGTCTTGCTTTAAGACGGCTTATCAGATTAATTTTTCTGGAGAGCACTTGCTTCTGATTTTCCATTTCTTCAAGTTTCGCAAGGACATATTGAAGGCTTTGCTTCTCAGCCTTAGCGTCTTCCAAGAGAGCCCTTTCATTATCTAATTCTCTTTTTTGGATTAGGAAAAGAGCTCCTATGAGAACGATGACCAGAAGGAAGATAAGCATATATGGAAGCTGAGTTTTCTTTTCTCTTATTTCAGGTTCAGGGGCGGCGGGCGCCTCTGAAACCTCTTTTTTCCCGGGCTTTAATAAATTGATCCTTATCATGGTTTATTTTTCCGTTTTTGTTAGTGCCAAACCTGTGGCCACTCCGAAAAGAGCATAAAGCTCATCGAAGTATATAGAGTCGAATTTTTTTTCATCATACTCGATATTTTTAAATGGATTGAGGATGTCACTCTTGATTTTGAATTTTTGTTCAAAACCGGCGTGAAGGTCTTCTAATTTAGAAAGCCCTCCGCTCAAAAAGACAAAATCAATTTTCCTCCCTGTTTTTTCTCCGGCTTCATAAAAGGAGAAGGTTTTCTCGATTTCATCCAAAAGGTTTTGGATGTTCATATTCAATACAGTTTTGTATTGGTCAGCTTGAATATTCTGCACAGGAAGTCCCTTGATGAGCTTTTCAGCATCATCAAAGCTAATGCTTAAATCCTTGCTGAGATTTTCTGTAAAAAAGGAACCTCCAATGGAAAGATCTCTGAACAGCTGGGGAATTCCTTTTTCTATGATGATCACGTTTGTGATATTAGCCCCTAAGTTTATGATAGAAATTGTTTTATCATTGAAAATCTCAGGGTAATTGTATTCGAGGGCATTTTGAAGTGCAAAAACATCCACTTCAATCGACTCAAGATTTTTACGGGCTTGACTGATGACATTGCTGTAGTTGGCAATTTTGTCTTTTTTGGCAGCAACCAGCAATATATCCAGATTTCTTTCTTCGGCATGACTCGGGGGACGGAGAATGGCATAGTCCACATTTGTTTCCTCATAAGGATATGGAATATTGTGTTTGGCTTCCCATATGATTGATTCTGCCAATTCTTCTTTTTCCATAGGAGGAAGAGAAATTTTCTTGATAATGACTGAGTTTCCAGAGATGGAAATGGCGACATTTTTATTAGATATTTTATTTTCATCAAAAATCATTTTGATGGTCTCGACAACAGCTGCTGAGTCAATGACGGTCCCTTCGACAATGGCGTCCGGGGGAAGAAGTTCATAGCCGATCTTTTTCAATACATATCCTTCTTCTTTTCCCCGTTTGGGCTTCAGCTCGACAGCTTTTATGGAGTGAGAGCCAATGTCAAATCCTATTGGTTGTTTTGACTGTCCGATTCCGAGCATTTTTTATATCCTTATTATAAAGTTATATTTTTATTTTTTTTTAGTTTATTGCTTAATTTTTCTTCTACGGAAGAAGGGACCAATCCTTCCAAGCAGCCTCCTAACAGGCAGACTTCTTTGACTAATTGTGAACTTAAAAAAGAATACTCTACAGCCGGCATCATGTAGAGTGTTTCAATGTCTGGAGCCAGCTTTCGGTTCATTAAAGACATCTGGAATTCATACTCGAAATCTGAGACTGCCCTCAAACCTCTGATCACAATATTAGAATTTATTTTTCTGGCAAAATCAACCAGCAGCCCATGAAATGACATCACTTTTATCCTTTTGGTATCTTTAAATATGCTTTCAATCATTCCTACTCTTTCTTTAGTCGTGAATAAAGGCTCTTTTTTGGGATTTTTTAAAACAGCAATATTTATTTGGTCAAAAATGTTTAATCCCCTTTCTATAATATCAACATGGCCGTTTGTTATAGGGTCGAAGGAACCGGGGTAAACCGCTTTCTTTCTCATGCGTTTTTTTGCTCACCTTTCCTGACCTGAGTACTTATTACCAAAATAAATCACCTTTGTCAAATAGAAATCTTAACATTTTTTTACCTTATTTCCCCCGAAAAGTAAATAAATATATAAATTTTTGTCCATTTATATACATATATATGTCTTTTTATGGAGATCCGTCAATCCTCCTTCAGGGTTATGTTATGGGTGATTTTAAGCTGTTTTATCTCACCTGTAAAGATGATTTTTCCTGATATTCATAAAATATGGTGGAAATTTGGGTATGGTTTGTGCTCCGTTCAGATTTTTAACGCCATTCTTCTTCGTTTTTCTCGGCTCCTGCGTAACTCCCCCCGTTCGTGGGTCAAACATACTCGTCGCCCAGCTCCGCTGGGTACCCTCGAAAAACTCAT
>Ga0102944_1002082_pt1 | contig 12119 bp, 11 predicted proteins | sample SalPonD_shore_MG_FD_78172 | JGI IMG/M metagenome (GOLD analysis project Ga0102944, IMG submission 78172) | Salt pond soil microbial communities from South San Francisco under conditions of wetland restoration - Salt Pond MetaG... | ecosystem: Environmental > Aquatic > Marine > Intertidal zone >... | reverse complement strand
AGCGCCGGGCCGCCCTCGGCCGGCGTGGCGCCCACCTTGATCGAATGGCCGACGTAGCCGCGAGCACGCGTGTCCGCGACGCGCGCGCGCATGTCCTCCGGGTCGCCGGCATGGATCGAGTCGATCAACGGCAGGCGCGCACCGGTACCGCCGCCGAGCAGGCCGCAGACCGGCATGCCGACGGCCTTCCCGAACAGGTCCCAGCACGCCACGTCGATCGCGGTCTTCGCATGCAGGTGGCCGGCCAGCGCATGGTCCATGGCCTCGTTCACGCGGTCGACGTGGCGCGGATCGAGACCGGTCACGGCCTCCGCCATCTCCGCGATGCCCGCGCGGACGCCGCGCGCGTGCGCGGCGATGTAGTTCGGCCCGAACGGCGTCGACTCGCCCCATCCCTCGAGCCCCTCGTCCGTGACCAGACGCACGATGGTCGCGTCGAAGGTCGTGTACGTGCGTCCCCCTGACAGCCGGTAGACACCGCCCGCGTAGGGCAGGTCGATCTGGTACACCTCGATGCCGGTGATTTTCACGTCAGCGCTCCCGCGGCGGCACGAGCACGAGCTTGCCGGCATGCTTCTTGGCAATGAAATCCTCCTGTGCCCGCACGATGTCGGCGAGCGGGTAGGAGCGTGCGACAAGGGAGCGGATGTCTCCCTGCTCGATGCAGCGCACGACGTTGTCGAATACGACGTCCTCCTGGAACGTGCAGCCGAAGAACGTGAGGTCCTTGAGGTAGAGCGTGCGCACGTCGAGCTCTACCAGCGGTCCGGCGATCGCGCCGGCCGTCGCGTAGCGGCCGCCGCGCCCGAGCAGTTCGATGAGCTCGGGCCATTGCTCGCCGACGACGACGTCGACGGCGACGCTCACGCTGCCGGCACCGATCGCGTCGACCAGGCTGTAGCCGCGCGGGACGACGCGGTCGGCCCCGAGCTCGCGGATCCGGTCGGCCTTGGCGGCACCGGCGACCGCGATCACCTCCGCGCCGCGGCACTTCGCCAGCTGCACCGCGGCCGAGCCGACACCGCCGCTGGCACCGGTCACCACGACGCGGTCGTCCGGGCCGACGCCTGCCCGGTGCAGCATGCCTTCCGCTGTCGAGTAGGCGCAGGGGATCGAGGCCAAGTCCGTGTCGCTCCAGTCGCAGTCGACCGCCCATGTATCGGCGGCCGGGGCCTTCGTGTACTGGGCGAAGCCGCCGTCGCACTCGGAGCCGATGGTCCAGCACTCGAACGGCCGAAAATCGACGTAGCCGCGCAGCATGTTGCGCACCAGCACGCGCTCGCCGATCCGGTTGGTGTCCACACCTTCGCCCACGGCCACGATGCGGCCGCAGACGTCGGCCCCCTGGATGCGCGGGAACTTGAGCGGCTTCCCTGACCAGGTGGCGTCCGCCGCGTCGGCCTCGGGGAAGCCGGCCGCGCCGCCGGCGTTCGTATCGCCCTGGACGCTCCTGGAGTACCAGCCGATGCGGGTATTGATGTCTGTGTTGTTGACTCCGGCCGCGGCGACCCGGATCAGGACCTCGGCCGGGCCGGGGCGGGGCACCGCGACATCCTCGCGGTATTCGAGGCGGTCCATGCCGCCGTGACCGTGCAGCAGCACGGCGGCCATGGTGGCGGGTATGCTCGTGGTCACTGCGCGGGTCCTTCTCGTTCGATCGATTCGGGTGCGACGGGGCGAAACAGCCGGATGGCGGCGCTCGCGGCCTGCTGCCCGGCCGCACGGCCACCGACCACCGGCGCCTGGGCGATGGCACCCTCGAGCAGCAGCACCAAGCCCTCGGCGAGGCCGGCGGTGTCCGTGATGCGGCTCGCGGCGATGCGCTCGCGAAAGCCGTCGAGTACGCGCTGCTTGTAGCCGATCACCTGTTGCGCGATCGCGTCGTCGCGACTGCCGTACTCGCCCAGCGCCTTGAGGAACATGCAGCCGGCGGTGCCCTCGTCGTGGAACCAGCGTTCCATGCGCGCGAACAGCCCGGTCCAGCGCTCGGTCTCGTCGGCCACCTCGCGGTCCAGCGCCTCCTCGAGCAAGGCGAGGAAACGCGCCTCGCGCCGTTGCAGCACGGCTCGGACCAGTTCTTCCTTCGAGCGGAAGTGGCGATACAGTGTCCGCGGCGTCACACCGGCTTCGGCGACAATGCGGTCGATGCCGGTCGCGTGGAAGCCGCCGAGGTAGAACAGCCGTTCGGCGGCGCCGAGGATGTCGTCGCGCTTGGTCAATGCGGGATCCTCATCCGAAAGTATAGTCAACGTTATACCGACTGATGCTCGCAGGTCATGCGTTGCGCCGCAAGCGATCCGGGCGCGGCGTCCCCCGGTGCGCCGTGGCCCAGGGTCGGCGCGGCGGCAGGTACACTGGAACGCAGTGGCCGGAACCGAGCGGAGCATTCCAGACATGGATCGCCGACATACGTGCGTCATCGTGCTCGCTCTCGCGCTGGTGCTCGCCAGCGCGCCGTCGCGGGCCGCGCGCGACGAAACCATCACGATCGGCTGGGCGTCCTGGGCCAGCAACGAGATCACCGCGCGCATTGCACGGCGCGTCCTGGAAGAGCGGCTGGGCGTATCGGTAGAGCTGAAGAACGTCGACGTCGCCCCGATGTACCGTGGCGTGGCCGCGGGCTTTCTCGACGTGATGCTCGCGGGCTGGCTGCCGACCGCGCACGCGCAGTACGCGGACGAGGTCGGCGACCGCATGGTGAACCTCGGCATCCTCTACGAGCATGCCCGGATGGGCTGGGTCGTGCCCGCCTACATCCCCGAGAGCCGGCTGGCGTCGATGGCGGATCTGGCCGATCCGGACGTACGCGAGCGTCTCGGCGGACGGATCGTCGGCATCGAGCCCGGCGCCGGGATGACGCGCATCTCGCGCCGCGCAATCGACGTGTACGGACTCGAGGGCTATCGGCTCGAGATCGCGTCGAGCGCCGGCATGGTTGCCGCCCTGGCAGAAGCGATCGAGCGGCGCGAGTGGATCGTGGTCAACGGCTGGAACCCGCACTGGATGTGGGGGCGATGGAAACTGCGCTACCTGCAGGATCCAGAGGGGCTTTTCGGTCGTATCGAGCGCGTCCACGTGCTCGCGCGGCCGCGGTTCTACCGCGATCACGTCGAGGCCGCGGCCGTGCTCGGTCGCATGTGGATCCCGCTGGCCGAGTTGCAGCACGCGCTGGAACGGGCGCGGCAAACGACGTTCGAGCAGGCCGCCGCGGGGTACGTGGCCGATCATGCGGGGCGGGTCGACTACTGGGTGACCGGGCGGTTGCCGGGCGACTGAGTGCGGCCCGGCGTCCGGGGCAGGGGAATAGCCGTTTTCGCGGTAGCCGGAAACGGAAAGGCCGGCTTCGGAGCCGGCCTTTCCGTGTCGCGGTGCGCCCGATGTTTGCTCAGGCCGCCTCGGCGTCCTTGTCCTTGAATATCTGCGCGTAGGCCTGGTGGTTGTGGATCGCCTCGAAGTTCTCGGCCTCTAGCGTGTAGGCGCGGACGCGCTTGTCGCGGTTCAGCGGGCCCGCCATGTCGCGGATCATGTCCTCGACGAACTTCGGGTTGTCATAGGCGCGCTCGGTCACGTACTTCTCGTCCGGTCGCTTGAGGATGCCGTAGAGCTCGGACGACGCGGCCGCCTCGACCATGTCGATGATGTCCTGGATCCAGATCGGGCCATCCACGCGCGCGTTGACCGTTACATGGGCCCGCTGGTTGTGCGCGCCGTAGTCCGAGATCTCCTTGGAGCAGGGGCACAGGCTGGTCACCGGGATCTGGACGCCGATGTAGAAGTGGCGCTCGCCGTCGAGCGTTTTCTCGCCCGTGAGCGTCACCTCGTAGTCCAGCAGACTTTGCACGCCGGTCACCGGGGCCGACTTGCGTGCGAAGAAGGGGAATGCCAGCCGGATTCGGCCGGCGTCGGCTTCGAGACGCTCAAGCATTGCGTCGAGCATCGCGCCGAACGTGTCCGCCGAGAGCGGCTCCGTGTGCTGGTGCAGGATCTCGACGAAACGAGACATGTGCGTGCCCTTGTACTGCTCGGGCAGGCGCACGGTCATGGTGGCATGCGCCACGGTCGGCAGGGCCTCGCCGGAACGGTCGCGGACCGTTACAGGGTGGCGGATGTCCTTGATGCCAACCTGATCGATTGCAATGCGCCGGGTATCCGGGGTGCCCTGGATGTCCGGAATGTCATTCATGTTGGCCACCATTGTGGTCTCAAGCCTCCCCTTCGCTGTAACGCACACAGGCACGATCGTTCTCCCACACCGTGACTGCGTGGACCGTTACGGCCCGTCTGTGTTTCAACCGCGCCCCGATCTCCCGGAAACAGTGCGCAGCGATGTTCTCCGCCGTCGGGTTGCGCTCCGTGAACGGCGCGAGCTCGTTGAGATAGCGGTGATCGAGTTCGTCCGTTACTTCGCGGGCGGTCTTCCGCAACTCGCGGAAATCGACACCCATTCCGAGTTCGTCCAGCTCGCTGGTTCGGATTTCGACCTCGACCTTCCAGTTGTGGCCGTGCATCCGGCTGCACGAGCCCGCATAGCCACGCAACGTGTGCGCGGCCGCGAATTCGGTCACGACGCGAAGCGTATAAACTGGAGTCATGGGTGGACCGGCGGGTACCCGACCAAAGAGGTCGGATATTAGAGTAGGTCTACACGGGGTGCAACCCCGCGCTCATGTCGTGTCGATCCTAGGCATGCCGCTGCCGCTGGCGCGCACGGTTCTCGACGAGGGCCTGGATGTCGGCGAGCAGGGAATCCTGGTCGAGTCGCGCATCGGCGAGCTGGTCGGCGCGTGAGCCGTGCTCGACGAAGCGGTCCGGCAGCCCGATGTTGTGGACATCGACCCGCACCCGGTGCGCCGCCAGGCAGGCCGTTATCGCCTCGCCTGCCCCGCCGGGCAGGGCGTTCTCCTCGAGCGTGATGAGCAGTTCGTGGTTCTCGGCCGCCTCGAGCACCGCCGCCTCGTCGAGCGGCTTCACGAAGCGCATGTTGATCACCGTTGCGTCGATCTGCTCGGCCACGGCTTGTGCCGGGGCGACCATGCTGCCGAATGCAAGCAGGGCGACCTGCTGGCCGTGGCGGCGCGTTTCCGCTCGTCCGATCTCCAGGGCCGTCATCTCCTCGGAAACCGGCACGCCGGGCCCTGGGCCCTTGGGATAGCGCACCGAGGCCGGGCCATCGATCTGCAAGCCCGTGTACAGCATTTGGCGGCACTCGTTCTCGTCCGCCGGCGCCATGACCGTCATGCCCGGCAGACAGCGCATGTAGCTGAAGTCGAAGCTGCCGGCGTGGGTCGGCCCGTCCTCCCCGACGAGGCCCGCGCGATCGATTGCGAACAGTACCGGCAGCCCCTGCACCGCGACGTCGTGCACGAGTTGGTCGTAGCCGCGCTGCAGGAACGTCGAATAGATCGCCACTACGGGCTTCTGGCCCTCGCAGGCCAGCCCGGCGGCGAAGGTCACCGAGTGCTGTTCGGCGATGCCGACATCGAAGTAGCGCTCGGGGAACTGCTGCTCAAACTCGACCAGGCCGGAGCCCTCGCGCATCGCCGGCGTGATGCCGACCACGCGCTCGTCGCGCGCGGCGATGTCGCACAGCCATTGGCCGAAGATCTCGGTATAGGCCGGCGGCGCCGGCTTGCTGCTGCCGGAGCCGAGCTTCTTGCCCGTGGCCGGGTCGAACGGCTTGACGCCGTGGTAGGTGACCGGGTTGTCCTCCGCGAGCTTGTAGCCCTTGCCCTTCTCCGTGACGATGTGCAGCAGCCGGGGGCCGCGCTGCTCGCGCAGGTTGCGCAGGGTCTTGACCAGGTTCGGCAGGTCGTGGCCGTCGACCGGCCCGTAGTAGTTGAAGCCGAATTCCTCGAACATGGTTCCCGGCACGACCATGCCCTTGAAGTGCTCTTCGGTCTTGCGCGCCAGCTCCCACATGGGTGGCATCGCGCGCAGCACCTTCTTGCCTTCCTCGCGCGCCTGGGAATACAGGCGGCCCGAGAGGATGCGCGTCAGGTACTTGTTGAGCGCCCCCACGTTGGGCGAGATGGACATGTCGTTGTCATTGAGGATGACCAGCAGGTTGGCGCCGAGGTCGCCGGCATTGTTGAGGGCCTCGAACGCCATGCCGGCCGTCATCGCCCCGTCGCCGATGACGGCGACGACCTGGCGATCGTCGCCGCGCTGCTGTGCGGCGATGGCCATGCCCAGGGCGGCGCTGATGGATGTCGATGAGTGGCCGACGCCGAACGTGTCGTACTCGCTCTCGGCGCGCTTGGTGAAACCGGCCAGCCCGCCCCACTTGCGCATGGTGTTCATGCGCTCGCGCCGCCCGGTGAGGATCTTGTGCGGGTAGGTCTGGTGGCCGACGTCCCAGACGATGCGGTCGTACGGCGTGTCGTATACCGAATGCAGCGCGACCGTCAGCTCCACGGCACCGAGCCCCGCGGCGAGGTGGCCGCCGGTCTGCGACACGGACTCGATGTGGAACGCCCGCACCTCGTCGTTGAGGCGCTGCAGCGTCTCCATGTCCATGCCGCGCAGATCGGCCGGCGAGCGCAGGGCGTCGAGGAGCGGGTAGCGAGAGGGTTCGGCCATTGGCGCGTCGGAATGCTGAGGATCGCCCATTATCTGCGGCAGGTTGGGGGTTAGCAAGATGGGGCCCAGTCGGCAGCGACCGGTGGCGGGAGGCATGGCCCAGGGCGGGGTGCACGGCGGCGGATGCCCCGACGCGGCCGCGCTGCGGCCGCCGCCAAGGGGCCGGCGCACCGCGCAGCCCATTTGCACGGGTCGTTGGCGGATGTTTCCGGGTAGCAGACCCCGGTCACACTCTCGCTGGCCCCTGGCCCCCCTACCAGCTCCGCTCGACCACGAATGACGCGAGCTCACGCAGCGGCTCGAAGGCCTCGCCGGCGCCCTCCAGCGCCGCGAGCGCCTCGTCGCGGCGGTCCGCGGCGTGGCGGCGGGCGCCTTCGAGTCCCAGCAGCGCGGGGTAGGTCGGCTTGCCGCGTTCGATGTCGGCCCCCTGCGTCTTGCCGAGCGTCGCCGTGTCCGCCGTGACGTCGAGAATGTCGTCGACGATCTGGAACGCCAGACCCACGGCATCGCCGTAGCGGGTCAGCCGTGCGCGGGTTTCCTCGCCGGCATCCCCCGCGACGGCGCCGAGCATTACGCTGGCGCGAATCAGCGCGCCGGTCTTGTAGCGATGCATCCGCTCGAGTTCGGGGAGCGCCAGGTGTCGCCCGCAGGCCGCCAGGTCGAAGGCCTGACCACCGGCCATGCCGTGCGCACCCGCCGCGGCGGCCAGTGCCCCGGCCATGCGTCCGCGCACGTCGTCCGGCAGTGCCGCGGCGGCCGGCTCGCAGGTCATCAGCTCGAAGGCCAGGGCCTGCAATGCGTCGCCCGCGAGGATGGCCGTGGCTTCGTCGAAGCGGCGATGACAGGTGGGTTCGCCGCGCCGGAGATCGTCGTCGTCCATCGCCGGCAGGTCGTCATGCACGAGCGAATAGGCGTGGATCAGCTCCACGGCACAGGCCGGAGGATCGAGCCGTTCGGATGGCGCGCCGAGGGCGTCGCCGGTGACGTACACCAGAACCGGGTGGAGGCGCTTGCCGCTGCCGAGGACCGCGTAGCGCATGGCCGCGTGCAGTGTGCACGGCTCCTGTCCTGCCGCGGGCAGCCACCGTTGCAGCGCCGCGTTCACGCGGTCGCGCCCGGCCGCCAGCGTCGTCTCGGCCCCCTGGCGGCTACTCACTGCTCGTCGGCATCGGCGTCGGGATCGAAATCTGCTAGCTGGGCGTCCTTGCCCTCGCGCTCGAGCAGGATCTGGACCTTCTGCTCGGCCGCGGCCAGCGAGTCGCGGCACTCGCGGGCCAGGTTCACGCCCCGCTCGAAGCTGGCGAGGGAGTCCTCGAGGGAGAGTTCTCCCTTCTCGAGGCTCTCGACCAGGCTTTCGAGCTCGCCCAGGGCCTCTTCGAATCGGGCCGGTTTCGGCGCCGCGCCGGATTCCTTGTCGTCAGTCGGCTTGTCGTCACTCATGAGGGGTATTGCGCCGCCGCCGGCGGCCTGGCTCGGGACGCGCGCTACCGTAGCCGAGCCCCCGCGGGCGGTCAATTCGGCTACAGCCGGTCCAGCACCTCGGACAGGCGGCCGACCGCCTGCACCTCGAGCCCTTCGGGCGCGTGTTTCGGCGCGTTCGCCTTTGGCACGATGGCTCGACGGAAGCCGTGCTTGGCCGCTTCGCGCAGCCGCTCCTCGCCGTTGGGGACCGGCCGGATCTCGCCCGCGAGTCCGACCTCGCCGAACACTGCCAGACCGTGCGGCAACGGCTGGTCGCGGAACGACGACAGGCAGGCGACCAGCACCGCCAGGTCGGCGCCGGTCTCGGCGATGCGCACGCCGCCGACCACGTTCACGTACACATCCTGGTCGAACATCGCGACGCCGGCGTGGCGGTGCAGGACGGCCAGCAGCATCGACAGGCGATTCTGCTCGAGGCCGAGCGTCACGCGTCGCGGGTTGGACAGCGGACTCGCGTCGACCAGCGCCTGCACCTCGACGAGCAGTGGCCGCGTGCCCTCGCGCGTGATCATGATCACGCTGCCGGGGACGGGATCGTCGTGGCGTGACAGGAAGATGGCGGAGGGATTGGCGACCGGCTTGAGACCCTGATCGCCCATCGCGAACACGCCGAGCTCGTTGACCGCGCCGAAGCGATTCTTCACGGCCCGCACCATGCGCCAGCGGCTGCCGCCCTCGCCCTCGAAGTACAGCACCGTGTCGACCATGTGCTCGAGCACGCGCGGACCGGCGAGCGTGCCTTCCTTGGTGACGTGGCCGACGAGGAACAGCGCTGTGTCGTGGTCCTTCGCGTAGCGCACCAGGCGGGCGGCGCTCTCGCGAATCTGGGCGACGCCGCCGGGTGCGGACTGCAGGTCCTCGGTGAACATCGTCTGGATGGAGTCGATGACCATCACGCGCGGCTGTTCCGCCGCGGCGGCATCGAGGATGCGCTCGACCGAGGTCTCGGCCAGCAGGCGCACGCCGGCGTCGGCGATGCCGAGCCGTTGCGCGCGCAGCGTGACCTGCGACAGTGACTCCTCGCCGCTGACGTACAGGACCTGCGGGCCGGTCGCCAGTGCCGCCGTCGTCTGCAGTAGCAGCGTGGATTTGCCGATCCCCGGATCGCCCCCCAGCAACACGACCGAGCCGTGCACCAGGCCGCCGCCGAGCACGCGGTCCAGTTCGCCGATGCCGGTGGGATAGCGCGCCTCGCGCGCGGTGCCGACTTCGGCCAGATCCCAGGTCTTCGGAGCGGGCCCGCGGCTGCGCTTGCCGCCGGCCGCGGCGGGCGTGGCCGCGGCGGTCACTTCCTCCACCAGCGTGTTCCACGCGCCGCAGTCGGGGCACTGGCCGGCCCATTTCGGCGTCTGGCTGCCACAGGACTCGCAGCGATACCGGGTACGCCCGCGCTTCGCCATCAGTCCGCCTCTTGCTCCTGGCCGCTCGGCACGGGCAGCTCGGCGACCCCGGGCGCGCGCCGCCCGCGGGCGGTGAGTTGTGGATAGATGCGTACCGAGCGCACGGCGTTGTCGCGCGTCTGCACGATCTCCACCGGGTGATCGGCGACCAGGAAGGTCGTACCGGGCTCGGGGATCATCTCGAGATACTCGAGGATGAGGCCGTTGAGGGTCTTGGGCCCGTCCGTCGCCAGGCGCCACCCGAACAGGCGGTTGAGCTCGCGCAGCTGCGTCGTGCCCGTGCAGATGTAGCTGCCGTCGGCCTGCGGATGGATGTCGCGGCTCGACGGGATCCGGTCCGTGGTGAACTCGCCGACGATCTCTTCGAGGATGTCCTCCAGCGTGATCAACCCGAGGATGTCACCGTACTCGTCCACCACGAGCCCGATGCGCCGCCGGTGCCGCTGGAAATTCACCAGCTGCCGCGTCAGCGACGTGCCCTCCGGTACGAAGTACGGCTCGCGCAGCAGCGTGCGGAATCCCTCGATCTCCAGCTGGCGCAGATCGCGCCCGATCAGGTCGCGCAGGAAGATGAAACCGACCACCTGGTCGATGCTCTCGTTGTACACCGGCAGGCGGCTGTTCGAAGCGTTGCTCAGCTGGTCCGCGATCTCGTCCCAGTCCTCGTCGAGATCGATCCCCTGGATTTCGCTGCGCGGCACCATGATGTCGTCGACGCTCACCTTCTGGATGTCGAGGACGTTGGTCAGCATCTCTTGGTGCGCTTTCGGAATGAGCGTGCCCGCTTCGCTCACCACCGTGCGCAGCTCCTCCGACGAGAGCGCATCCGACGAACCGCTCTGCGGCCGCATGCCGAGCAGGCGCAGGGTGCCGTTGGCCAGCAGATTCACCACGCGCACCAGCGGGTACAGGAGCTTGAGCATCGGCGTGTAGACGTATGACGCCGGCAGCGCCAGCAACTCCGGGTGGAGCGCGGCGAAGGTCTTCGGGGCCACCTCGGCGAAGATCAGGATCACCAGCGTCAGCACGACCGCCGCGAGGGTCAGTGCCGATTCGCCCCAGAGCTCCAGCGCCACGAGGGTCGCGAGCATCGAGGCGAGCACGTTGACGAAGTTGTTGCCGAGCAGGATCAGGCCGATCAGCCGGTCCGGCTTGTCCAGCAGACGCAGGGCGAGCTTCGATCCACGGTGGCCCTGACGCGCGCGATGGCGCAGGCGGTAGCGGTTGAGCGTCATCAGCGCCGTCTCGGAGCCGGAGAAGCAGGCCGACAGCAGGATCAGTCCGACGAGGGCGCCGACGAGCGCGGATAAGGGGAGTTCGTTCAAAGCACAGTGTTTGCCTGAGGCAGGAGCCTTCTTCTAGGGGGTAGCCCCGCGCGCTGTCAAGGCCGCGCGAGGATCAGCTCCAGCACCAGCTTGCTGCCGAAATACCCGAGAATGAGCAGGACCACCCCGCCCAGCGTGAAACGCGCGGCCGTGGGGCCGCGCCAGCCGGCGAAATGATGGCCCGCCAGCAGGACGGCGAACACCGCCCAGGCGATCAGCGAAAGTACGGTCTTGTGGACCAGGTGCTGCGCGAACATGTCTTCGAGGTAGTAGAAGCCCGTGGCCAGCGCGATCGTCAGCAGCACGAAGCCGACGCCGATCATGCGGAACAGCAGCGACTCCATCACGTACAGCGGGGGCAGCGCGCGGACGGCGCCGACGGGATGGTGATCGTGCAGCAGCCGGTGCTGCACCCAGAGCAGGATCGCCTGCATCGCCGCCAGGCTCAGCACACCGTACGCGGCTATCGAGAACAGGATGTGCAGATCCAGGCCTTCCGCGGATGTCGGGATTGTCGGACCGCGACCGCTCGCGGCGAATGCCACGGCGGCGGCCAGCGCGACAGCGGCCAGTGGAAACAGGCCGATGCCGAGGTTGTCCACCGGCTCCGTCAGTGACATCACCAACATCAGTAGGACGACCACGGCGGCCGCCAGCGACAGCGCGTGGAAGAAGCCGAGATCGAGTCCGCCGGGGATGAACAGCGCGCGCGAGAGCACGACGCCGTGGAACACCAGCGCCGCGGCGCCGAGAGCGATCGCCTGACCATGCCGCGGGCCCTTGCCGCGGCGCAGGCCAAGCACCATCTGCACGGTGGCGGCCACGTACAGAGCGACGCCGATCGATCCGGTTGCGACAGAAAACATCGAGTGGTTCTTGGATCCGTGGAGCGCCGTTCCGGCGCGCCGCGTGATGATGACACAGGCCCGGCATGGCTTGAAGTGGGAGCCTCTTCCAACGACAAGTGAGTCTGAACGGGGCGGGGTTTCCAGCGACAGAGGGGGCTCACGGCGGCGCAGTTGGGGACATGGAAGGATGATCGTGACTGTGCAGACCCGACGGCTTCAGACCCTGGGACGAGTTCGTGCCTTTCTCGCCGGGCTTGTCGCACTCGTGCGCCTTGCCGCCGTGGCGGGGACCAGAATCGATTTCAACAGCGCATCGGTGCGGGAATACGCGCAAGGGCTGGACGGTGTCGGCGAGGCCCGCGCGCAGGCCACTGTCGAGCACCGCCGAGCGCACGGCGACTTCGCCAGCGTGGGCGCGCTCGTGGAGATCGACGGAATCGGCGAGGTGACACTCGGGAAGAACCGCGAGCGGCTCACGGCCAGTT
>Ga0102944_1002081_pt1 | contig 12122 bp, 11 predicted proteins | sample SalPonD_shore_MG_FD_78172 | JGI IMG/M metagenome (GOLD analysis project Ga0102944, IMG submission 78172) | Salt pond soil microbial communities from South San Francisco under conditions of wetland restoration - Salt Pond MetaG... | ecosystem: Environmental > Aquatic > Marine > Intertidal zone >... | reverse complement strand
GTGAAATTGCCGAAGGACCCGGTCACCCAGATGATTTGGTCCATGACCGACTTCCGAAAAATCTCTCCTCCCAGAGAAATCGTGGCGTGTGCGCTGGGTTTGATCTCCAGACCGAGCGAGGTTTCGTTACTCCGCTCCGGCAACAGGTCCGGATTCCCTACGACCCGGAAATCCTGGTAAAACAGATCGCCGAAGGTCGGCAGGCGCACCGAATGATCCCGATCCACATAGAGCGACCACAAAGCGCGTCCCTGATAGGTCAGGGCCGAACGCAGCGCGTAACTCCAGAACGGATAACCGTAGCGAGAGTCCCGATGCCTGAGCGAGACCGCCGCATACCGGACCGCCGGTCGAATGGACAACAAGAGCTTCTGGCCCCCCAGGGGAAATTGCAACGTCCCGCCGACGCCGGGCCCGAGACTATATTCCCGCGCCCGGCCGGGGACACCGGAGGACCGATCCGCTTGCTGCTGGCGGAACCCGGTGAGCCGGTACTGCAGGTCGCCCTCCAGCAGTGCCCGGTCATTCAACCGGTAGCGATACCGGAATGCACCTTGCGCGGACTGGTGAGAATATCTCGAAGAGTAAGAGGGGACCGTACGGTACTTCAACGGAGCCTCGGCCGGAGGATCATTGTGCAAATTCGAGACCGCGTGCCCGAACGCCGAGTGAATCGCCAGAGATGACCTGGTGCCCTGATGTTCGAAGGAGAACGAAACGCCCGCATGGCTGTCGCGGGCCCGGGCGTAGGGACTCCACTGGAAGACGGTGCCGGGCATGCCCCGGCGGGAGCCAAGGAGAAAGCCGCGCAGCCTGAACCGGCCGGGCGCGAATTCATGCTGAAGCGAAGCATGCACCGACCGGAGTCGGAAATCGGCGTTTTTCCGCTCTGCCCGAACGGACGTACCGTCCGGAAGCGAGTACTCATACGGATAATCGTTCTGTACCGTCTGGTACCCTGCCGAAAGCGTGTAATCCCAGCGATGCCGGGAGCCGTCCAGGCTGCCCGAGACTGTCTGCCGTCCGAAGCTGCCCAGGCCCGAGATTAATTGCATACTGTCCAGCGGCCGGGACCGGGTCTCCAGTTCGATAACTCCGGCGAACGCGCCCGCTCCGTATTCTGCGCTGCCCCCACCCGTGCGGATGGTGACGCTTTGCAGCATCCCGGCGGGGACCAGGGAGAGGTCCACCTCTCCGGTCAGCGGATCGTTTAAGGGGATCCCGTCCAGCAGCACGAGTACCTGGTTCCGGTTGCTGCCCCGGATCCGCACTCCTTTTCCGCCGGAAGCCGATTGCGTTACCAGTGCCACCCCGGGTTGTGCGGATAACAGGTCCGCTACGGTGTTCGCCTGCCGGTTCTGTATTTCCCGATGGTCGATTCGCTGCACCAGTGGGAGCGTTCGAAGCCCTTCCACCGTGATCGGCGAAGCCCGGTAGGTTTTCGGCCGTAACCGGATGGTGAGTTGCCGGACGAAATCCTTGGACACCCGGATGTGCACGGTCTTGGTCTGAAAGCCAATGTGGGAGATGCGCAGCGCGTACCGACCCTGGTACACATTCTCGATTGTAAACCGGCCGTTCGGATCCGTGTAACCCCCGGTTTGCAAGCCCAGCACCGAAACGGCGGCGTCACGAACCGGCCGGCCGCTCAGGGAGTCCTCAACTACCCCCTGCACCTTGACCACTGACTGTGCACCAAGTGGGAAGCCGGCGATATAAAAGAGAAAGGAACAAAAAAGAACTATTCGACGCATAATCCCTCCCGGCACGCCGGGAAGGTCTGCGATATCGAAACCGATTGAACCGCTGAAGAATCGATCGCCATTACCTTGCCCTCGAAGGTTTTGGAGTTGAAGGAAAGGGAACCGGTAGGTCTCCTGACTGACGGATCATCCTCACGCCGTACCTTCCCGCCCCCGGCTGTTCTATCCTGATATGGAGGGGGCAGTGGTTTTCTGCGGCGATCGTCACCGAACACAGTAGCGGGGCTGTGCCCGATTCTCACGGGCTTCCCTGCACCTGATTCCCGTTCTCAAAGAACATGCACAAAGTAATACCCGGCTCTCCTACAGTCAAGAATTAAGAAACAGACCGGAAAGTATCTGGCCGCGCCTGGAGGGTTTTGCAAGTGAACTGGCACATAATTTGATTCTGCTAGACAGGGTGAGCAAACGAAAGCGGGGAAACACAAGGGTTTCGGGGCGGGGACTTCTCGTAACTGAGAAACACGGAAAGAATAAGAGGAATAAAACCGTTGAATTTTCCAACATTTAAAAAAGGCATCCATCCTTCTGATTATAAAGAGCTTACCAATAAGAAGCCGGTGGAAGCGCTTCCTCTCCCGGAGGATGTCTATATCCCGGTCCAGCAACATATCGGCGCCCCGGCCGAACCCCTGGTGAAGCGGGGAGAGGAAGTGAAGACCGGGCAGATCATTGCTCGCAGCGATCAATATGTCTCCGGAACCATTCATGCCTCGGTGACCGGCAAAGTCAAGGCGGTGGGAGAATTCCTGCATCCGCTGGGTGCCAAGGCCTTGATGGTTCATATCCGCCGGACCGGCAAGGATGACTGGGAGCTCCTGGACATTCCGGACGACTGGAAAACGGCCCCTCTCGATCGGCTGAACGCCTTGATCAGGGAAGCCGGGATCGTGGGACTGGGCGGGGCGGCGTTTCCGACCCATGTGAAACTGCAGCCGCCGGCGGAAAAGACCGTCGATTCCTTTATCCTGAACGGCGCGGAGTGTGAGCCCTACCTCACAGCCGATCATCGCATCATGGTGGAGCGGACGGAACGAATTCTGACCGGGATGCAGATCATCATGAAGATTCTGGGCGTCCAAAACGGTTACATCGGTATTGAAGATAATAAACCGGACGCCATCCGGGCCTTGCGCCAGGTGGTCCGGGAGAAGGATCTCGGCTATACCGTCATGCCGCTGGAGACCAAGTATCCCCAGGGCGCAGAGAAGATGCTCATTCACTCTGTCCTGGGGCGAAAGGTACCCACCGGCGGGCTTCCCATGGATGTGGGCGTGGTGGTGAATAACGTGGGCACTGCGCTGGCGGTGGCGGAGGCCATAACCGAAGGCAAGCCGCTCATCCAACGGGTGGTGACCGTGACCGGGGACGGCATCCGGGAGCCGAAAAATGTGCGGGCCCGTATTGGTACGCCGTTCGGGAATCTGATTGAGTTTGCCGGCGGCCTGAAAGATGAGACGGTGCAGGTGTTCATGGGAGGGCCCATGATGGGGCATGCCCAGTATGATCTATCGGTCCCTGTGGTCAAGGCCAGCGGCGGGATCATCTGTTCCGGCGAGAAACGGGTTCAGCGCTTCGAATCGTACCCGTGCATCCAGTGTGGGGCCTGCGTCCGGGCCTGTCCCATGAATCTGGTGCCGACCCGGTTGGCCAAGCTGGCCGAGATGAAACACCTGGACGCCCTGGACGCGTGGGGCGTCGTGAATTGTATCGAGTGTGGTTCCTGTGCGTTCGTCTGTCCCTCTCACATTCCGCTGGTGCAGTGGATCCGGGTAGGGAAGTTCCGGTTGAGCGAGCAAAAAAGTCAACAGGCTGCATAATCCTGGTAAGAGGGTTCTCTGGTATTATGAGTGCAGACAAACAGAACGCGTCCCGGAAAGCCGGGACCGATCCGAAGCGGAAATCGCGTGGAAAAGAAAAGGCGGCCAAGAAACGCGGCGCCAAGGGAAAACTCTTTACCCCGGATCGGCTCTTCATCCTGGCGCCGTCTCCCCATAAATATACCAACGAAAGCGTGCCGCGGATCATGTGGTCGGTGGTGGGGGCGGTGATCCCGGCCGCGGCCATGGCCGTGGTGTATTTTGGCTGGCGGGCCTTCTGGATGATGGTGGCGTGTGTGATTGCCGCCTTGGTCTCGGAAGCGCTGATCAACCTGTTGAAAGGTGAACGGTGGACGGTGCTGGACGGAAGCGCCGCCATTACCGGGCTGCTGCTGGCGCTCACCCTGCCGCCCGCCTTTTCCATTGTCGGGGGCGCCCTGGGAGCGGTGTTCGCCATTCTCATCGGGAAACAGGTTTTCGGCGGCTTGGGCTACAACATCTTTAACCCCGCCCTGCTGGGCCGGGCCTTCCTCCAGGCCAGTTTTCCGGTGGCCATGACGACCTGGACCTTGCCTCACACCGCCCGGTATGCCGCCGTGGATGCGGTGACGGCCGCCACTCCCCTGGGGCAATTCAAGTTCGAAAAAGTGATGACGGACCTCGGCCCGTTGCTCACCGGCAACGTGGGTGGCAGTCTGGGCGAAACCTCGGCCATCGCCATCCTGATCGGCGGGATGTATCTCCTGATCAGAAGATACGCGGACTGGCGGATCCCCACGAGTTTTCTGGGGACCGTATTTCTCCTGGGAGGGATCTTCTGGCTGGTGAACCCGCAGTCCTATCCGAATCCGTTGTTTCAACTCCTGTCCGGCGGGTTGTTATTCGGCGCCTTTTTTATGGCCACGGATATGGTCACCTCTCCGGTTACCACCCGCGGGGCGTGGATATTCGGAATCGGGGCCGGTGTGATCCTTATTGTCATCCGATTGTACGGCGGGCTTCCGGAAGGGGTGATGTACTCCATCCTCCTGATGAATGCTTTTACACCGCTGATCAACCGGTACACCAGGCCGGCGGTCTTCGGGGAGGTGCGGGCATGAGTACGTCAGCGAAGATGATTCTGGTGTTAGCCGTCATTACCGCACTGGCAGGGGCAATCCTTTCCGCCTGGGATGGCTACACGCAACCGAAAATCGAGCAGCACCGGCTGGAAGCACTGCAGGCCGCCATTGCGGACGTCTTGCCGGCCCATGACCACTATGATGAAGTGCAAGCCGACGATATGACCTTGTACGTGGGAAAGAATAGTGCGAACCAGCCGGTGGGAATCGCTTTCCGGGCGGTGGGGAGCGGCTTCCAGGGAGAAATCGCCATGATGGTCGGCGTCACCCCGGATTTCGAACAGCTCACCGGCCTCGCCATTCTGGAACAGATCGAAACGCCCGGGTTGGGCGCTAAAATCCAGCGGGATCCCTCCAAACCGGACGATCCCAACTGGTTTACCCAACAGTTTCAGGGAGTCCGGCCCAATCCGGAGATCACGGTGGTGAAAAACCAGCAACCGGACCAACCCAACGAGATCCAGGCCATTACCGGGGCCACGATCTCCTCCCGGGCGGTGGTGCAAATCCTGAATACATCTCTGGAACAGGCGAAACAGGCCTACCGAACCAGCAAACAACAGGTATCCTGATGGCAAAACAATCGGTGTCATTATCCCGGGAATTCGGCAAAGGACTCTGGGCAGAGAATCCGGTCCTGGTGTCCCTGCTGGGATTGTGCCCCACCCTGGCGGTGACCAATTCCGCGATCAACGGTCTGGCCATGGGACTGGCGACCACCTTCGTGGTGGTGAGCTCCGGCATCATCATCTCTTCGTTCCGGAAACTGATTCCGCACCAGGTACGGATTGCCGGCTACATCGTGATTATCGCCACCTTTGTGACTCTTGCGGACCGTTATCTGGCAGCCTTTTATCCCGATATCAGCAAGGCGCTGGGACCCTATGTGCCGTTGATTGTGGTGAACTGTATTATTCTGGGGCGCCAGGAGGCATTCGCCTCCAAACACCACCCGGGCCGGGCCGCCCTGGATGCCCTGGGAATGGGGGTGGGGTTTATCGCAGTACTGTTCGTCCTGGGCAGCATCCGCGAACTCCTGGGATCCGGTTCGATTTTGTCGTTCCAGGTGCTGGGAGACTGGTGGACCCCCTGGATGGTGATGATATTGCCCCCCGGCGCCTTCCTGACGCTGGGATTGCTTATCGGGCTGTCGAACTGGATCAATGAAAAGAGGGCCACGGCATGAACCTGATTCTCATTTTTATCTCGGCGGCGATTATCAATAACTTCGTCCTGGCGTATTTTCTGGGGATTTGCCCGTTTGTCGGGGTGTCGAAACAGATTTCTTCGGCGGTCAGCATGGGGCTGGCAGTGACCTTCGTGATGACCATTGCTGCGGCGGTTACCTGGCTGATTTATCACCTGATTCTGGTCCCCTTCAATGTCCAGATTCTGGAGTATGTCGCCTTCATCCTGGTGATTGCGTCCCTGGTTCAGCTGGTGGAAATGTTCATCCGCAAGGTGAGCAAACCGCTGTACGACACTTTGGGGATCTATCTTCCGCTGATTACGACCAACTGCGCCATTCTGGGCTTAGCCCTCTTCGCAGAACTCCGGGATTACGATTTTATGGAAAGTCTGGCCTTCGGGGTGGGCGCCGGCGCAGGGTTCACCCTGGCATTGGTGATTATGGCCGGTATCAGAGAAGAGCTGGAGCTGGCGCGGGTTCCCCGGCATTTCCAGGGGGCGGCCATCACGATGATTGTCGCCGCGAGCCTGGCCCTGGCCTTTATGGGCTTTGCCGGGTTACTCTCCATTTAACCGGGAACGGACGATGAATAGTTACTGTAAAAATATGCGATACCAAAGAGTGTAACCATGGATATTACCAGTTTGATAATTTCTGTCGGCAGCATGGGTGGATTAGGGCTGCTGTTTTCCGCCGGTCTGGCCCTGGCCAATAAAAAATTGTATGTGGAAGAAGATCCCCGGATTGCGGCCGTTGAAGATCTGCTCCCGGGGGCGAATTGCGGCGGATGCGGCTACCCCGGGTGTAAGAATTTTGCCGAGAACGTGGTCCGGGGGAACGCTGAAATCTCCGACTGTAGCGTCGCGGCGCCGGAAGACATCGCGGCCATCGGCGAGGTGATGGGAGTGGAGGCGGCGGCCGCCGAGAAACAAATTGCCGTAGTGATGTGTCAGGGGGGAATCGAGGAAACCGCTCAGAAAGCCGAATACTACGGTATCGAATCCTGCCTGGCCGCAAACCTTACCGGCGGCGGGGAAAAACTGTGTTCCTACGGGTGTCTCGGCTTCGGTGACTGCATTGAGGAGTGTCCCTTCGATGCCATGTATTTGGGAGAAAACGGGCTGCCGGTCATCCTGGAAGACAAGTGCACCGGGTGCGGGAAGTGCGCGGAAGCCTGTCCCAGAGATGTGATCGAGATGCACCCGGTCTCCCATCAACTTTTCGTGCTCTGTAAAAATCACGATGATCCCAAGTATTCCCGGCAGGTGTGTACCAAAGCTTGTATCGGGTGCCAGATCTGTGTCCGGGCAGTCGAGGAGGGCTCCATGTACATGGAGGATAATCTGGCGATGATACAGTACAACCAATATGGAACAACCCCGGAATTGCCCACGGACCGGTGTCCCACCGACTGCCTGGTGATCTTCGATCGCATGCAGAAGCACGCCGGGGAAACCGGCGGGATGGAGGAGGTGGCAGCATAAATGGCGGAAGAAATCTTCGATCACGGGAAAGTGACCCGGGTACAGGGAGAGATGGCCTTCGTGCAGTTGCCGCGGACCGAATCCTGCGAGCGGTGCGGAGCGAAAATCCTGTGCGCTCCGGACAACCGGGGCGATCGGGGCTTATTGGTGCGGAATCCCCTGGGGGCCACCGTGGGACAGGAGGTGCTGATCACCCAATCCCACGATCTGCTGTTACAGTTGTCGTTGATGCAATACGGCCTCCCACTTTTGGGTTTTTTGTTGGGGATTTTCTCTCTATATTGGCTTCCCCTGTCGGTGACACCGATTCCAAAAGAAGTCGTCTATTTTTTAGCCGGATTAGCAGGGATGGGGATCTGTGGCCGGATTTCCTGGAACTGGGCAAAAAAAGCGGGCAAACAAGCGAATATGTATTTTGAAATCAGCAAAGTGTATAACGGAGAGCGAGCATGAGGCAAATGGACAGGCGTGAATTTTTGAAAAGGGCGACTCTGTTCGGAGGCGGTGCCATGGCTGTTTCGTTGCTGTTCGGCACGGAGGCCGGTGCGGCAGAGACACAATACTTTCTCATTACCAATCATCCGGCGGAGGATACCAGGCGTTTGCTGCGCCTGGTGGGGGTGCACTCCCGTACCGGGATCCGGGTGCAATCTACGCCAATCCGGCCCTCGGCACAGGATCTTTCCCTGATCTCCGGAGGCAGGGTGATGGATCCGGGCCGGGATCCGAAAATCACACAAGCCCTGCGCCGGTTGACCGCCGAATTGCGAAATCGCCCTGTGAGGGCGCATACCCTGGTTCACATCGCCAAAGAAGTAAAACAGGAGAAAAATACTGCCCGCTTCGAGGTCGATGGCCATGTGGTGGAGCAGGTAGACCTCGCTACCGATTACAGCAACATCGTCATCCCGGGGGTCCAGGGCGAGACGACTTTCCGGGTGCGAAACGGCCGGCTTTCTGTGGTCACGTCCTCCTGTCGCCACCATCTGTGCCAAAAGATGGGCGCCCGGTGGCAGGGCCGGATCATCTGTGCACCCAACAAGCTGGTGGCCTCCGTCAGCGGCGGCCGGAGTACTCTGGACGGGATCACCGGTTAACCGACACCTCCCGGATCCTGATCGGAGTACGAAGTTTATCTAATGGCCAACTTGACTAATTCGACTGTTTTCCAAAGAGCCCTCTACCGGGCTCTTTTGTTATTGGTGCTCCCGCTGTGGGGATGTTCTCCCGGGGAGCAGCCCTTCCATTTTACCCGGTTTGCCATGGATACGGTCATCGAGTACACCATTGTGGCGCCGGAGAAACGGACCGCCCGCGAACAAATGCTGCGGGCCCAGCAGGAAATCGAGCGGGTGGAACATCTGCTGGGAGAAGATGATTCCCTCAGCGAGATCTACCGGTTTAATCATTCCCCCGGGGGGATTCGAACCAACCGGGAGGTGTCTCAATTTATCCGCCGCGCGCTGGGCTTCTACTGGGAAGAGGTGGATCTGGATTTGACCGCTTCCCGCGGAAGCTTCGACATTACTATTAAGCCGGTCCTGAATTTGTATCACTTCAAAGCCGATCACCCGGTGCCGCCCACGGCGGAACAGGTCCGCCGTGCGCTGGAATTTGTGGGCGCCGACCGGCTGAAACTGGCCGGGGATGCCCCTTCCGGCGAATATCGCCTGGAGAAGCCGGATTCGAACATGGCCATCGGCGTGGGCGGGTTGGCCAAGGGTTATGCCGTGGACGAGGCCATCCGGGTGTTGAGGCAGGCGGGCGTCACCCAGGCCCTGATTAACGCCGGCGGGGATCTCTATTGTTTGGGATCCAAGCCCGGCGGTCCCTGGAAAATAGGGATTCAAAACCCGGTGGAAACCAGTGAAATCGTCAAGGTGCTACAAATGGCCGATGCCGCGGTGGCGACCTCGGGGAACTACCAGCGCTATTTCATGTACCGGGGGAGACGATACCATCACATTTTGGATCCGGCCACCGGCTGGCCGGCCGGCCGGGCCCAGAGTGCCACGGTCATCGCTCCCACTACCGAACAAGCCGATGCCTGGGCCACTATCCTGTTCATCCGGAGCGCGCCGGACGGTATCGCGCTCCTAAATAAGGTTCCGGGGATCTCCGGGATGGTCATTGATGCCGCCGGAGGCATCCATTATTCGGACGGTTTTCGGCAATTTCTGGACCCCGTATCATTCTGAGGAGCAGGACATCTTTTGTGTCTGACGGTTTTGAAGAGTATGTTATGTCCGTTGGAACATCGATTCCCGGAGACGGAGCGTGTATATTAAGGAAGCATGATGCTGGAAACGTCAATGCAGATAGAACAGATTCGGAAGGCGCTGGCGGAGCACACGCCCAGGACCGTGATCCAGGAGGGATTGATTGCCGCAGCGGTCTTAATACCGCTGGTTCGGCGGACTGCCGGATTAGACTTGCTGCTAACGGTCCGCACGGATAATGTGGAGCACCATAAAGGGCAAATTTCCTTTCCCGGCGGTGCCCGGGAGCCTGAGGACGGCGACGTATTCGACACCGCCCTTCGGGAAGCGACAGAAGAGATCGCTTTACCCCGGGACCAAGTCGAGATGATCGGCCGGATTGATGATTTGGCTACGCCCACCGGATTCGTGGTTTCGCCGGTGGTGGGATATATTGCTGCACTCCCGGAGTTGCAGTTACAGCCGGAGGAGGTTTCGGCATATTTTACGGCGCCGCTGGCCTTCTTCCTGGAGGCGGAGAATGGATATACCCGGGAGTACGAACGAGAAGGGGAAAGCCGGCGGGTCTGGTTTTACGACTACGGGCAATACACTATCTGGGGTATTACGGCGGCGATCATCCGGAACTTCAAGCAGGTGCTGGATACCGGAACTGCCTGACTGCCGCCCGGATCCACCCGTTGATTTTCCTGACGGTTCGGTTTACTTTTAATTCCTCAACGAAATTGGGAAAGTTTATGCGAAATACCATCACAATCCATGCTGTCCCGCTGTGGCCGCTGGTGAAGAATACCTTTGTGATCAGCCTGGTGCTCCTGACGGTGACGTCCCTGATCCTGGCGTTTCTCTGGCTGGGGTTTTTGCGCCAGTTTTCCGGTTTCGTCTCGGATCCGGCTATGGACACGCAATTGCAGTATTTCCAGAGCTTGGGCGGGGTGTTTGTGTTCTTCTTCGCCCTGTTCAACGGGATTTTCGGAAGTATTCTGGTGACCATCGTCGCCGGTCTGGGCGGTCTGTTGTATAACCTGCTGAACAGCAAAGGTCAGGGCATCGAGCTGGAGGTTACCCTCGCTTCTGCCGTGACTTTGACCGGCAGCGAACCGGATCGGCTGCAGGAGGCTTCCGGTGCCGACTCTCCGTCAAATCCTCCTTCCGGACAAGCACACGATTCGTTTCCCGGCGCATGACACAGAATAACGGCAAAGTCCGGGTCCGGTTTGCACCCAGCCCGACGGGGTATCTGCACGTCGGCGGGGCCAGGACGGCGATATTCAATTGGCTGTACGCACGCAAGCATCAGGGCGACTTCCTGGTTCGGATTGAAGATACCGACCGGGAACGCTCTACTCCTGAGATGGTGGACAACATCCTGGAAAGCATGCGCTGGCTGGGGTTGGAGCCGGATGAACCGGTGGTATTTCAATCCCGGCAGAGCGATAGCCACGAACAGGCCATCCGGCGGCTGCTCGAAGAGGACAAGGCATACCGGTGTTTCTGCTCCCCGGAGGAGTTGGAAGCCAAACGGCTGGACGCCGGGGGCAACCAGGACGCCTACCAGTATGATCAAACCTGCCGGCATCTTTCCGGGGACGAAATAGCCGAAAACCTACAACAGCATAAGCCGTTTGTGATCCGCTTTAAAACGCCCGAGCGGTGGATCAGTTTCAAGGATCGGGTCTATAAGAAAATTTCTGTCCACACCCGTGAGATCGACGATTTTATCATCCGCCGCAGGGACGGTTCACCGGTGTATCAGCTGGCGGTGGTGGTGGACGATGCGGCTATGGGGATTACCCACGTGATCCGGGGCGAGGACCATCTCTCCAATACGCCCAAACAGATCCTGTTGTACCAGGCCCTGGGCCATGATCTCCCCCGGTTCGCCCATCTGCCCCTGATCCTGGGAAGCGATGGTAAACGCCTGAGCAAGCGGCACGGGGCTACCTCGGTGGCGGAGTACCGGCACAGGGGGTATCTGCCGACGGCGCTGTTCAATTATCTCGCTCTCCTGGGGTGGACGCCGAAAGGGAATGAGGAGATCTTTCTCCCGGAGGAAATCGTGCCCCGGTTCGAACTTACCCGGGTATCAAAGTCCAGCGCGGTCTTTGATGAGCAGAAGCTGCGCTGGGTGAACGGCTTTCATTTCTCCCGGTGGGCGGCGGCGGATCTGCTGCCGCTGGTTGAGGAAACGTTCCGGAAAACCGGCTTCGCCTCGAAGGCGACTGCAGATAGAACCTATTTAAAGCAGGTGGTGGATTTACTCAAAAGCCGGGTGAAAATGGTGGAAGACTTTGTGGAGATGGGCCGCTATTTCTGGGAAGATCCGGAGGAATACGACGGGGAGGCTGCAGCGAAGTATTGGCCGGATTCCTCTGTGAACGCTCTGATGCAGCAGTGGGCCGCCCGGCTGGAATCTTTGGAAGACTTCGGGGAAGACTCCCTGGAAAAAGCCCTGCGGGATCTGGCGGACGCAGAAGGGGTGAAAGCCGGCCGGCTGATTCATCCGACCCGTCTCGCCCTCACCGG
>Ga0102944_1002080_pt1 | contig 12147 bp, 10 predicted proteins | sample SalPonD_shore_MG_FD_78172 | JGI IMG/M metagenome (GOLD analysis project Ga0102944, IMG submission 78172) | Salt pond soil microbial communities from South San Francisco under conditions of wetland restoration - Salt Pond MetaG... | ecosystem: Environmental > Aquatic > Marine > Intertidal zone >... | reverse complement strand
CAGATCGTCGGCTCCTGTTGCATCCTGGCAAGGGTATATTTTTTTATCGGCTGGCCGGTATGTTAATTAAAATCCTGGAGATTGGGATATTCTTCCCGCTTCTGTTCCATGATTTGCGGCCGGTTTTTCAGCCGTTGCTGCAGCCGTTCCCGGATGGAGGGGACGATGGTGGCCTTGATCAGCATCACCAGCTCCCGCTCGGTGACGTCCTTGGATTCGTAGCCGAACAGATAGCGCAGCCCGAAAAACCAGGGGGGCAGGTCCTTCAGGACCGGAATGCCGCGCCGCACGATGGATTCATCGTTGGAATAGAGCCCGCCGATGGCGGTTTCCTCCCCGTTCAGCAGCAGGACCTCCGTGGTGGCTTCCTGCTTGTTAATGATGGTGCTGATGGGATCCGGCTGGGCGGAACTTTTTTCCGCATCGATTTCCAGGTGAATGAACTGGGTGTCGCCCACCGAGATAATGTGCGGGGTGACGGTGGAGATGGTGCCGGTGCTGAAGAACTGGTCAATCACGTTCCCGGCGAAGTCCCGCTGCTTGATGGAAAAGTCCTGGCCCACCTGGATGCGGCCCTGGACTCCTTCCAGCACCTTGATGGTGGGGGCGGACAGGATTTTTCCCTGGTTGGACGCCTCGAAGGTTTTGAACAGGGCCGAGATCTCCCAGCCGGTTTGGGCGATCTCCTGGAGATCCACGTTCAGGTCCACTACATCCTGGGACACGTTCTGGGCGGCGATATTGTTGATCTGGACCACCCCGTTTTTCAGGAGCGACCAGTCAATACCCAATTCCCGCAGCAGCCGCCGGTTGCCCTCGAAGAAGGTGGCTTTAATTTCGATTTCCCTGGAATCCATGTCGAGCCCGCTGGCGGCCTCCTGTTCGCTCTGTTCCGGGGTCTGCGGCATGATTTCGAGGTAATCCGGATGTTCGCGTACCAGCAGATCATGGGCGCCGGTGATGTAGTTGAGGGCCTGGCGCCACGGCATCATGGGGATATTTATGCCGATAGGGCCGCTGATTTCAGCATGGTTAATGATGATCTTACTCGCAAATTGCTTGGAAAAGTTGTTCAGGATTTCCATCGCCGTGGAAAACTGGGTTTCCGGGCTCAGGGACACCAGCTCGTCGGGGTTGGTGTAGTCCCGGACGGGCAGCTGGTCCGCCTGGGCGAAGAGGGGGTGGCCCGGCGGCACCAGCAGGCAGGCCGCCAGTAGTATCGGCGCGACGAGGTGAAGGCGATAAAATCTCAACATGGTTTTCCTCAGACTGATTAGCGTCATTGATTTTCAGAGGGCTGTTCGATATGCATCTGATATTTGTCGATGATGCCGCCTTTGTTGAGCAGGAAGGTGGCGGATTCGTTCGCTTGATCGATGGAGGAGAGGGAGCCCAGATACACTTTATCCCCCACCCGGAGTTCCTGCAGCCTCCCGGCTTGATCCATGAGAAAGATCTTGTCATTGGTGATCCCGATCAGGCGACTTTTTTCGGCGTCGATGAGCTCGTCCGTATTGGGCGGTATTCCATGGATCAGGGGGTAAAAGAGCCGGCTGTTCATCGGCAGGCCGGGCTGCCGGACGGTGAGCAGGGTGGAGAATTCCGCCGGCCTGAGAAAGAGCCGGGAGATCCAGCCTGTCCGCCGCCGGCTTTGCACCTTCACCCAGCTGGCGTTTTCGGTGACCACCCGGACGGTGTCGCCCTGCCGGAGCTGCCGGATCACTTCGCTCTGGGTACTCGGCAGCTGCCGCAGGTTCACTTTATCCGCCGAAATCTGGAGCACGGAGTGATCCGTGGCCTGGGTCGAATCCAGGCTGAAGTAACTGTCCAATCGCAGATTAATGGAGACTTCCCCCAGATGGTCGATATCAGTGGAAGCCACCAGATCCAGGCTGGTGATTTTATTGATCGGCCGGCTGAATTCGACGGCGGCGATGAACCGGTATAAGTTGCTGAACCGGCCGGTGCCCTCGTACTCCGTGGTCAGGATACCGTAGGTATCGAAGGTATTGGTGGAGCGGGACACGATGTTCGTCCTGATGAACGCACGCCCCTGATTCGCCCGGTTCAGAAACCCGTAAATCACGCTGTGGTCATCACTGGGGAACAGGGCCTTGGGGTACTGCTGCAGCCGTGACTTCCCGGAATCCAGGGCGGTGTGCAACTGTTCGAACCCCTCCACGGAACTCTGCATGGAGGCCAGTTCCTTTTGTTTCGCCTCCAGGGAGGTCCGTAACTGTTCGATCCGGGGATCCATTTTGAAGTGGATGAAACCCCAGCCGCTGCCGGCCAGCAGCAGAAGGGCCGTCAGCAGGATGATGGTATTTCGCACGCTATAGGACACGGGTCGTTTCCTGAGTTCTCGGGGTTATCAAGTCGCGTTCGGCAAACAGTTTCAACGGGAACCTTGCCTTACTCGGCGCCGGTGAGCCGTTTGATTTGGATTTCCGGATCGAAGGCGTTGGGATCGTCGGACACCTGGTTGACCCGGATCCGGAACCGGTAGAGGGTGACCTCCCGGAATTCTTCCTCCTGGATTTCCTGGATTTCCGCATCGGCGAACACACTGGCCAGGCGGGGGACCCGATCCCGGTACAGGCTGATGCCTTCCAGGGCAATGGTGTTATCGGCATAGTGCAGCCGGGTGAGCCAGCACCGGTTCACCTGGTTCACGCCCGCCCCCAGGATCCCCAGCGCCCGGCTCCAGTAAATGCTGCCTTCGCTCAGGGTTTCCAGCTGTTTCAGGGTTGCGTCGATTTCCCCGTACTCGGCGAGCATGCTATCTACCACCGCTTTCACCGGCTTCAGTTGTGCAATTTGCCCGGAGGCCAGGGTGATATTTTGCTGCAGCGACTCCGTCTCATGGGACCGCTGCTGGTATTGAAAGTTGAAGATAATCGGAGTCAGGCCCACCAGAATCAGCAGGAGAATCCCGTACCACTCCAGTTTCAGCACTTTCTGGCGATCCCGGACGTAATCCGGCAGGAGGGACAGGTCCGGGAAAGCATCCCGGTGCTGCCCGGTGATATTGACCCCCGCTGCGATGGCATTGCCATACCGGTCCACCTTGGCGTCGACCGCAGGGTCGACCTCCATGTTCTCCGGCACCGGCTGCAGGCTTTCGATTTCGATATTCGGAAACTGGTTCGCGAAAAAGGTCTCGCCATTGACCTCTTTCTGGTTGGCCAGGATGATCCGATCCAGTTTCGGGATGTTTTCCTGGTCCAGCTCCAGCAAGATTTTGCTGAACAGGGTGTTCAACACATTGGCGGACTTCCGGCCTTCATTGACCAGCGGCAGAATCGTGCGGATGGACGCCCCTCCCAGCAGGATAATCCGGCTGGATTTTTCTCCCACGTAAATGATGGCGCTAATGTCATCTGCCGGGAATCGATGGCTGATCCGGATCAGCCCCAGCAGGGCCATTTCTTCCGGCAAAATATCCTGGATGAAAATTTTCCCGGGATAGAGATCTTCCGTACCTTCCAGCAGCCGCAGGAAGGAGGGTTCCTCTTCGATCGAGGCGATCAGGAGCCCGCCGTTTTCCTGCACTTCGGTGGCCGAAAGCACCCGCCGGTGAGATTCACCATAGAAGGTGTAGAGCTTCTCCCGAACGATCTGATCCCGCTGTTTTTTCTTGATCTCCCCGTAGTTGTGATCCGTGAGCATATGGAACACGGTCTCACCAATCGGGATGTTAAACGCACAGTCGATCTTTTTGGTGCTGAACCCGGTGAACACATTATTCAGGAGGCTTTCGTTCGTTTCGGGGGGTTCGAAATCGTCCGCGTCGGCATCCGGAAGATCCAGCAGGCTGTCGCCTTCGGCCTCGGAGGTGGTTTCCTGATCTCCAACCGCCGGGGCCTCGTCCTCTTCGATACCGAAGATGTCGTCCAGCGGCTCGGGGCCGGCGCTGTTTGGTTGCGCAGACGGATCCGGGCGGGGTGAGGCGGATGCCGAATCGCCTAACAAATGGAGTTCCTGCAGGTGCTGCAGATGCAGGGAATTCCCCTGGCTACCCATCCGGGCCACGCGCAGAATAGAACCCACTACCGATAGACCGAGCACCTCTTTCATAACTGCACCATAACTTTCCCCTTATTCACCAGCAACTCCCTGACAAGAATCCGCTCTGTTCATTATATCGTTTGTCCCAGTAAATCCTTCATACGTTTTTTATTGTTTGCACTGCCGATGGCCTCTTCCATGGAAATTTGTTCCTGTTTGTAGAGGCGGGACAGATCCTGCTCCAGGGTTTGCATGCCGGCATTGCTGCCCTCGTGAATCATCTGGTAAATCTCCCCGGTGTTGTTATTCCGGATCGCCGCTTTCACGGAAGAGGTGGTGAGCAGAATTTCCTTGGCCAGCGCCCGTTTGCCGTCCAGGCTGGGGATGAGTTTCTGGCTGAGAACGCAGGTCAGGGTGTCCGCCAGCCGGTTCCGCACCCGTTCCTGTTCGATAGGCGGGACTTCCCCGATGATCCGGTCGATACTCTCGGTCGCGGAGGCCGTATGCAGGGTACTGAAGGTTTTATGGCCCGAGTCGGTGACCTCCAGGGCGGTCATGATGGTTTCCGGATCCCGGAGCTCCCCAATGACGATAATATCCGGATCCTGGCGAAGCGCCTCCACGGTGCCGGCTTTGAAGGAGGCCACGTCCCGGCCGACCTCGCGGTGCCGCACAATCGATTTTTTCGGCTGGTGCACCAGTTCCACCGGCGAGGCGATGATCACGATGTGCGAATCCATGGTCAGGTTATTGGCGTCGATGATGGTGTCCAGGGTGGAGGACTTTCCGGAGCCGGTGATACCGGTCACCAGGGTCAGCCCGTACTTCAAATATTTCAGGCTGAGGGCTTTGGCCACTTCCGGATGGAAGTTCAGGCCGGAGAAGGGCCGGATATCGTTTTCGATTTTTCGCATGTTCAGCGCCAGGTGCTCCATGTCGAAATACATATCCGCACGAAAGCGCTGGGGCGTGCCGTCCCCGTCCTCCAGGGAATAGGAAAAGTCCAGGTTCCGGTGGTCCATCAGGAATTTTCGCTGCTGCGGCATCAGCACGTTATGGCAGAGGATGTCCGTTTCGAGCAACCCGTATTCCGGGCCTTCGGCCCAGGGCCGCTTTTGCCCGTGCACACGATACCAGATCCGGCCGTGACAGCCGTTGGCTCCCAGATCGATATCCGAGGCCTGTTTCCCGGTCATCTGTTCCAGGAAGTAATCCAGGAGCGCCCGGAGCTCCACCCGGAGTGATTCCGGCTGCTCGTCCAGGATTTCTCCGATGATACGGTGGCGTTCCAGTCCCATGACGTTTTTGGGGATCTGGTTTATGAGGGGCTGGACCTGTTCCGATAGGTTGCAGGGGAGGTTCTCCGTCATCGATGTAACTCCGTGTTCTGAGTGAGTGGATAATGTGTTGCCCCCAGGCCCCCGTGCGGCTCTTTTGGCCTCTCCGGTTGAGATGTCCGGTAGCCACGGCCCCGGCCGGGAGGGCGCTGTTCGCTGGTCCGGACCACCCGGCGGTTTCCGGCGGGGGGATAACTGCGGCGGGATTCCAGCATTTCGAATTTCAATCGCAGGTGTGTCACGGGCACTAAGACTTTCCCGGAATTGATCACTATCTGCCGGGGCGGTGCGTTCTGTTCGGGCAGTACAACGCCGTTCAGCCGGAGCGCGTATCGGAAGGTGAGCACCTTGCCGGCGCTGACGGCAGGAAACTGCACCGTCACCGTGTAGGCGGCCTGCGAGTGCCCGGCCGGCTGCATCGGGAGTCCCTGCTTCGTGGATAATGGCGGGAGGTTGCCGAACAGTTCCACCGTGTCGGAATCCGGCCGGAAGAAGTGCCGGGCGATCTCCTGGGTGAGATCCAGCCGGAAGGTCACCGTGGTCTGGCCGGCGGACGGAATGGGCAGCAGGAAAATCAGCCCGAGCACCAGGAACCCGGTCAGGCGGGACAAAGTCGGCTTACGGTCGGTATCCGTACGAAAATCCATAGTAGTTCTCTTACTCTCTCCAGGCCAGAATGGAATATTGATCGGACACCGGAAAGTGGGGCGGCCAGCGGGTTAACAGCCGCTCGTCGTACGTATAGACCTTCCGGTAACCGCTGTGCAGTACCGGCTTGGATCCGCCGCTGATAAACGTTCCTACGGCGCCCCGCACGTCCTGGATCACGCCGCCCAGGATGTTCAGGCTTCCCCGGGGCCCGCCGGATCCGTAATTCTCCACGGTGAACGAATTTCCCAGGGCCATGATGCTGGCCTGGATCGTGAGGTCCTCGGTCCCGCTCGCCTGATGCGCATACCGGCTCACGACCACCTTTTTCTCGCCGACGATGCCCAGGAAATCATTGGAAGAGGGATCTACCCTGGGATCCGTGGCGTAGGTGAGATCCCCGTCGATGATGATATCTTTGGTGGAATGCACAGACACCCCGCCTTTGACCACGCCCTCGATGTGCAATTCCTGGGACGAGGAGATGACGCCGTTAAAGTCGGCAAGATCATACACGTCGGGCCCGTCCCAGGTGGCCCCGCCGAAGTGCCAGCCGGACACCTGCGTGTAGACATCCACCGTACCGTCATTTTTGAACACCAGCTTGGAAGTGTTGTTCAACTGGAGCCCGCCGTGGGAGGCGGCGTTTTTCAAATCGGTCAGATTGGTCGGCAGATGCACCTCGGGCGCGCCGAAGTCCGAGCCCGCCTGGAATTCCGGATCCCCGTTGCCTTTCCACATGTTGGGGCTGGAAACCCGCCCGGTGAACACCGGGACGCCGGAGAGGTGCAGCTGGCCGTTGGTGTGCAGCGGCCCGTTAATCGTATCGCCGGTAATAAAATAGATGCCGGGTTCCTTGTCGGTAAAATAGGAGTACTTGGAAAAGGACGTCCGCCGCAGGATGACCTGGGCCCGGGAGGTGGTATTGCCGACCGTCCCGGTGCTGGCCAGCCGCAATTCGAACTGGTCGAGGGTGCTGTCGGTGGCACTGTCAAATACCTGCAGCACCCCCTTCCCGGAAAGGTACGCAGAAGCCGAAATGCCGTTCCGCCAGCTCAGGTTATCCTTAATCTTCCGGATGCCCCGCTCGATGAGGCTGTTGGCGATATTTCGGGCCTGGAGCTTTTCGTAATAGTCGTTGGACCGCTCTTCGGCGTGGATGATTTTATCCTCGATACCGTTCTGCACCACCCCGAACAGGATGATCATCCCGGTGGTCAGGAGTATGAGTGCTCGTCCCATGTTAGTTCACCATTGGTGTCAGTTGTTGCATCACAGGCCCCTCATTTCAGAAAGAAATTGATGGGAATGTAGGTTTTTTCCCAGGCGGATTCGGCGAACCGGTTTCGATACGCCGCGGGGGCCTGGCAGATAATATTGATCCGCACCTGCCGGATGGAGTCGGGATTCGCGGTGGCCGTCCCGTTCATGGTGAAGTAGGTTAGTTTGAAATCGGTCACGTTCAGGCCCAGATTCAGTGTCTTGCCGTCTACGACCCGCTGAAGCGTGAAATCATTGGGGTTCGGTGTTTGTGTGTTCGGCTGGCCGGGATTAAACCGCCACGAAACGGAATTGACGGTGCCGTCATCATCAATATCACTCTGGTAGGTGACCTGGTTGGAATCCGCCGTGGTGAAGACGTTGGCACTGACGCCGTACCCGATCTTGGTAAAATCATGATCCACGACTTCCACCACCGCTTTGAGATTATCCATGGACAGCACATCCATGGTCGTTTGATTGGCGTTCTGAAACAGGTTGAGGTGGAGGGCCAGGATGGAAATCATTAAAATTCCCCCGGTGATAAAACTGGTGACCAGCCCGATATTCATACGCGCGTCCTCCTGCTATGGGGGGCATCGCCGGCCGTCCCCCGGGGGAGGACGTTCGCCCCGACCTGTGACAGGCTGTCCGTGATATGTCCAGAAGAAGAGTCCACAAGCGTTTCCTTCAAAGATCTGTTCCCGGCATTCTAAAACGGTTTGAGATAGCTGAGAGTGATAGTGTTGTCCAGAAATGGGCTGCTCACCACCACGTCCAGCCGTTTGAACGCCGTTTTGCCCCCTGCCTCCATGTTGGGAGCGTTTTCCGTGACATACATGACCGAAGCGGTGATCCGGTAGAGGCCGTGTTCGGTGGTATCCTGCCGCTGGTATCCGTCGTAATCATCAAAATCATCGAACGCCGGATAGGCCTCGCCGTCGTTGGCTCCACCGAACTTGTTGTCCTGGCTGAATGCGCCGGGGATGTTGGAGGGCGTCGCAGTAGTCGTCGCTTCATCAAACGCCTTGACCCGGGCCTCGTCGATGAGATCCTGTCCCAGCGCAATCGCCGTGTATTCCAGTTCTGCCTGGGTCATGAGTAACTGGTTCCGGGTGATGCCCCGGTTCACATTCAGGACGGCGATCGAAAAGATGACGATTGCTCCCAACACCAACAGCAGATCTGACGTGTCTACCATTTTTCTTCACCGACTTTCGTCGTGTCGGGGGGCTCCCGACCAGTTAGATTTCGCTCCCTTGCTTCTTCTCCACTTCCTCTAATTTTTTCTGCAGCGTGATAATTTTATTGTCCATGGCCTCGATTTTTTGTTGCTGGATATTAATGATATTCATGGTGAAAATTTTAAACAGCCGTTCCGGTTTTTTCCGGAAATATTCCAACATGGCGTTTCGGTGAAACCGGAGGATGGTGGTATCGTCTTCCGCCAAGACATTGGCAATCCGGCGGGAATGGCTGAACAGGAACATCTCTCCGATAAACTCCCCGCCCCGGAGTGTCACAATCAGATTATCCTCTTTCCAGACGGAGACCAGCCCCGAGACAATCAGGCAGGCACTGGTCCCGATTTCGCCTTCCGTCATGATGTAATCCCCGAGATTATACCGTTCGATGACACCGACATCGAGGAAGTCGTTAATATCATTTCGGGGAAAATTATGCAGAAGCAGGGGAGGCTGTCGCAGGAGGGCGTCCCGCTTGGCTGCCAGCACCTGTTTACCCTGTTGTGATTGTAACACCTGGTTCAGACTCTTTCTAGTCGTCCGGTCTGGGTTGCGGGGCGAGGGCGGGAAGTCTCCCCGGCAAGATTGCTCTGGCCCCCGAACCTAATCTTCAATGGTTATTGCGGCCACTTCCTCCAGTGTGGTAATGCCTTGCTTGATGCGCGAACGGCCGGAAGAGCGCAGGGTGAGCATGCCGTTTGTTTTCACGGCCAGTTCGCGGATGCGTTCTTCGTCAATCTGGGTGCCGGATTCCAGAATCACATGCCGGATCTCCGGGGTAAAATAGAGCGCCTCCATGATGGCGACCCGGCCTTTGTATCCCTGGTGGCACTTATCGCAGCCCACCGCTTTATAAAACGTGGTCTCGGCAATTTCTTCCTCGGTAAAGCCCAGGCCGCGGGGGAGTTCCGGGTGCAAATCGGGGTACTCGGTTTTGCAATTTTCGCACAGCTTCCGTACCAATCGCTGGGCCATCACCAGATTGACGGCATTGGCGATCAGGAAGGGTTCCACGCCCATTTTGTAGAGCCGGGAGACGGCGCTGGGCGCATCATTGGTGTGGAGCGTGGAAAAGGTCAGGTGCCCGGTGTTGGCCAGTTTAATGGCGATCTCGGCGGTTTTCAGATCCCGGATCTCGCCCACCAGGACAATATCCGGATCGTGCCGCAGAATGCCGCGTATGGATTGGTCGAAGGTCATATGATCGCTGATCTTCAGCTGCCGGGCGCCCCGGATGAGATACTCCACCGGTTCCTCCACCGTCAGGATATTCAGGGAGGGGGTGATCACGTAATAGAGCGCCGCGACCAGAGTGGTCGACTTTCCGCTGCCGGTGGGCCCGGTGATAATCACAATCCCCGACGGTTTGGTAATGGCCTTCAGAAAGTCGTTGAAGGCCTGTTTCTGCAGCCCCAACTTATTGAGGTCGGTGATGACTTTCCGGTCGTCCAGTACCCGAATGACAACGGATTCGAATTTCCGGTTGAACTCCTGGCCCACAATCGGCATGATGGAGACCCGGTACCTGATCTGGTGGTTGTCGATGACCCGTTGGATAAAGCCATCCTGGGAGGAGTCCCGTTCGAACCGATCCACATTTCTGGACTTGTCCTTCACCACGGCGGCGATGGCTTCCGGCTTGACCCCGTCTTGCGTATGCCACACCTGGAGCTTCCCGTCGATCCGGAAGTGGATGTTGGTCTTGTTCCCGGCATCCGGGACAAGATGGATATCGCTGGCCCCCTGCCGGACCGCTTCGATGAGCATCCCCTCGATGAGGGAATTGAGCATGCTCTGGTTGATCTCGGCTTCCAGTTCTTGCTGGTCGATACCCTCTTCGTCGGTTTCGGGGAGTTCCGTTTCGGTATATTCGTCCAGCAGATCCAGGAATTCGTTCTTTTGCTGATACACCCGATCGATGATCTGATTCAGAATCTCGAGCCGGCAATAGGCGATTTCGTATTGTTTAAAGGGCAGCTGGGAGGCCAGCGAAGCCAGGTTGGGATCCGTGGGGTCCGCGGCAGCCAGCACCAGCCGGCCCCGGCGCTTTTCATAGGGGAGCATCTGTAACCGGATCAGTTCGTCGGTGAGGTGATCCTGCAGATCGTCCAGCACCTCTTTAATGAATTCGATGCGGGACGTTGAGATGGGGTCGTCCTCCACCCCCACTTCATCGAACGCATACAGCCGGGAGATCTCCTGCATGATGGCGTGCCGGTTCAGTCCCAGTTCCTGCGACAGAATCGCCCCCAGCCGCCGGCGGGCCGTATCCGGTTCCTCCAGCTGGATCGCCAGGGCTTCCTCCAGCTGGTCCCGGTTGATAATGCCCTTGCTTACCAGGATTTCACCGATACGGGTTTTCGTCTCTGTCGTTGTTGCCATGAAAAGTAACCTGTCAAATCCATCTAGTGTTCTGTGCCGGCCGGCGCCGGCGGATCCCTGTTAAAACGCCGGATTCGGAGGTTGCATGACCGCAGTTTCGGAGGAAACCAGGGTCAATCCGATGAGCACCACCATGATAATCATATTGATACTTAAATTGATGCTTTCAATGGTCGCTTCCATTTTATACCGGGTTTGCAGCTCGTAATAATCCGCCAGCTGCTTGGCGTTGTCCCGGATGGCGCCGGACTCCGCCCCCAGGCGAAACCGGCCGATGGCGGTCCGGGTGAAAATCTTGGCCGCTTCCAGCGATTCCACCAGCCCCTGGCCCTCCTTCAGCATCATGGGGATGGAGATCGTTTTAATCTGATCTTCCATGTATTTATTGCGGCAGGCAGAGGCGGCCACCCGGATCACGTCGACATTCTGTCCGGAGCCGCTGTACAAGGTGTAAAAGACCCGGGAGAAGATCTCGATACTGGTTTTATGCATCAAATCCCCGATGACCGGAATTTTCAGGATGATCCTGTCGAACCAATACCGGCCCTTCGGCGTCCGGACCAGGATCACCAGTGCGAGCACCGGAAGAAGAATAACCAGGCTGATCCCCAGATAATTGCCCTGGATGAAATGGCTGAGCGACAAAGTATGGGCGGTCATGGGGGGTAAATCCATCCCGAATTTGGCAAACATTTCCGCCGTCTTCGGGAAAATATAGCCCACATAGAACATGACGGTGGCGAGGACCGCCAGCATCGTGATGGCCGGCGTGACCAACGACCGGCGTAAGTTCTTTTTAAATTCCGCATCGCGCTCTAAAAACTTGGCGGTGCTTTCGAACACCTCGGACATATTACCGCTGGTGGAGGCAATGGACAGCATGTATGCGGCAAATTTCCCAAAGATATCCTTGTGCTTGCCGTAGACTTCCTGTCCTTCCTTTCCATCCTTGAGATCTTTCTCGATGGTCCGGATGGTATTTTTTAGCCGCTTATTGTTGATGTCCTCCGCCAACAGCGCCAGGATTTCATTATACGGCAGCTTCTGGCGCAGGAGATCCGCGCTGAGCCGGACGAACGAAACCACCTCGTTGGTGGACACCCGGCCCTGTAAATTAAAAAGTTTCGGCTGCACCCGATCGACTTGGTAGCCGATCTTCTGAAGCGCTTTCTCCAATTCTTCCTTGGTATACGCTTCCTGCTCGCCGGTGATGGGTTTTTGCCCGTTTTTGCGAACCTTATACTGGAACGCCCGCTTCTGCTCCAGTG
>Ga0102944_1002079_pt1 | contig 12150 bp, 13 predicted proteins | sample SalPonD_shore_MG_FD_78172 | JGI IMG/M metagenome (GOLD analysis project Ga0102944, IMG submission 78172) | Salt pond soil microbial communities from South San Francisco under conditions of wetland restoration - Salt Pond MetaG... | ecosystem: Environmental > Aquatic > Marine > Intertidal zone >... | reverse complement strand
TCAACTTATAAACTCTTTGGTATGCATAATAATTTATTAAGCTCAATTATAGCTAAAAGAGCAGCAGCACTTTTAAAAACTCCTGTGTTAACATTAGTTTTTTTTAAGCAATCCATTGAAGAGCAAGAAAGTATCAAATCTATCGTTAGCTTTTTGAATGATAGTCTTAAAGATATCAACGAAAACGAATAAAAATATTATATTCTTTCTTATAAAATGCAGAGAGAGGGATTTGAACCCCCGTAGGACTTACCAATGGATCTTGAGTCTAGAGTCCAGTAGATTAACCGGGCTTGTCCATCGCCGGTAACCATATAAAAATTATCTATTATATATTGACCGGGCTTGGCTATCTCTGCACGATTTATGCTCCCAAATTTCCTGAAAACAAGAACATAAAAACAAACATAACTGCCATCATTGCCACAAGAAAAACAATCTGATATCTGCCCTTTTTCTTCTGTTTTTTTTGATCTTGCAAATACTTATCCCGACATTCTTGACTACAAAATTTCCTATCGGGTGGCATTGCTTTTCCACAAATAGGACAGTGCTTGTGTGGACCCCATTTCTTTTGAATTTGATCTTTCCATGATGAAGGAGACATTCGAGTTATTCACGAGTAAAATAATTTTATTAAATACCTAAATGGTTAAATTAAGATTAGTAAAAAAAATTTATGAAATTGCGCTTAATTAGATATAATAGTTCCAATATTATCTAATTTTCCATTCCAGAATCGTTCAAAATTCTTTAGATTCAATCCAGAACCTACCATAACTTCGATTTTGCTTCTTTTTAAGATTTGTAAAGAAACTACATCAAATATACGATATTCTCCCGCGGCAGCTTGTTCAGAGCTGGAATTTTTTATAATTAAATCTGTGAGCTGATTATAATCGATATTCTCTAATAATGTTGCATCTTTATATTTGTGTGGATCCTTATCAAAAACGCCTTCCACATCTGTTAAAATAATTGTTTTTTTTGCTTTAACAAATTCTGCAACTTCTAACGCAACTGAAGTAGTCGATTGACCCGGTTGAAGCCCGCCCATTACTATAATTTTATTTGAAATTTGAGCAATAGATAATTCTTCAATAGATTTTGGTACTAAAGGATAAGCGAGATCTTCTAAATAAGAGATAAATAATTTAGCATTTAATCGTGAGATTTCAATCCCAAATAGGTCACACAATGCTTCATTATTTGTATATTTTCTAACAAAATTAATATAATTTCTCGCAATAGCACCTCCACCTACAACGATTAAAGGATATTCTTCTCTAGTGTTATTTTTGAGAATATTGCATAATTTCTCAATTTTTTGGGAATCAATTTTGTCATCCTTCCTAAATAATAAAGATCCCCCAATTTTAATTATAATATAAGTTTTACTCATAAGTATGATTAATATTATCTTTAATTTTATAATATTTTTTCTTTCACTCTATATTAATGTATTTAATTACCTTTATTAAGCTTCATGAATGTTAGGAAAAAAGAAGTAATAGTAAATATTCCTCATAGGCTTACTGGGTTTTTTGAAATTATTGATACAAAGAACGGAAAAAAATTAACCAATCCAGAAAAGATAGGATCGCGGGGTGCGGGAATATCATTAAGCGCGATGGGCAGAACCACATTCATAGTGCAAAAATTGGAAGACTTGAAAGAACCAATATGTAATATATATATCAATGGAACAAAAGTTAATGAAAATGCTCAAACCACAAATTATATCTTCAATTATATAAAACCGTTAATTAAAAATCCAATTAAAGTTAAAATTTTACATAAATTTGATCTACCGGTGGGATGTGGTTATGGAACAAGTGGATCTGGGGCATTAGGCACGATTTATGGATTGAACAAACTTCTAAATCTTAATTTAAGTCAATTTGAATGTGGGAGAATTGCCCATATTTCAGAAGTTATTAATAAAACGGGATTAGGTACCATTTGTGGATTATTATGTTCTGGATTATGCGTATTAAAAGAGGGGGGCTATCCTTGTGTATATGAAAAGATATATGTCCCAAAAAATATAAAAGTTATTTGTACAACGTTTGGGGAAATTCCCACTAAATCGGTTCTTTCAGATGAGAATCTTGATTCAAAAATTAAAAAAATAGGCGCATTAGTTCTAAAAAACTTTATAAAAAATCCTAATATTAAAAATTTCATGAAATGTTCGTTAGAATTTACCTATATGACACAAATACTTGAGCTTTTGAACTTAAATGAAATAAAAAGCTTAATTAAGGAACTCAATAAAATAAATATCATAGGTGCTAGTATGAATCAATTGGGGCGTTCTGTGTTCGCAGTATGTAAAAAAGAAAAAATTAAAGACGTTATAGACGTTTTTCAATCTTATCAAGAGGAAGATAAGATATTTAATCTTAATATATATGAAAAAGATCCACAATTCTAAGATCAATAACAGCTATGACATGTATTTATAAATTCTCAATATTTTTTGATAAAATAAGGATTTGTGTATATTAAATTTGAAAATAAGATAAATTACTCATCTTTCGAATTTAATGATTTTGATTTCATTGTTGCAGCTTCCACGGCTGCTATTAAAGAGGCTCTTATTTTTTGTGATTCAAGTAGATGTAAAGCAGTAATAGTTGTTCCACCAGGAGTTGCTACTTTATCTTTTAGTTCAGCAGGGTGAGAATTAGTTTCTAAAACCATTTTTGCGGCCCCTAAAACTGTTTGTGCTGCTAATTTTAAAGCTACATCTCGAGGAATTCCCATTTTAACCCCTCCATCGGTTAATGATTCAATAATTAAAAATATATAAGCAGGTCCGCTTCCAGATAAACCTGTTACTGCATTAAGATGTCTTTCATCTAAAACAAATACTAAACCAATCGCCTCAAATAATCTTTTTACATATTCCAAGTTTTCTTTTTTAACATATTGATTTTTTGAAATAACAGAAGCAGCTTCTCCAATTAATGCTGCAATATTTGGCATTATCCTAATTATTTCTACGTTGTCGTTTAAAAATTTTGAGAGATGTTGAATTGATACTCCTGCTGTAATTGATATTACAACTTGGTTTTTCGTTATTGAACTCCCTATTTCTTGCAAGATATTATCAATGACTTGAGGCAAAACTGCAATTAAGATGTATTTTGATTTCTTTACTAATTCAATATTATCTTTTGCGGCTTCAACCCCAAAATTATTAGAAATTTCGTTAAGAGTCTCTTGATTAATATCATATATTATTATTTTATTGTTATCAATTAGCTTAATTGCTTTTTGTAATAAAATACTTCCCATTTTCCCTATTCCAATAATCCCTAATTCCTTTTCAAACATATGATTACTAAATTTTTTAAAATTTTATATTTATAAGAATAAATTATTGCTATTAATAAAGAATACTTGAATCTAATTGAATCAATTGACAATCTCTTATTCCATAATCATTCCATAAATTCATTTCTAATATAATTTTAGTGTCAGTTTTTTCTATTTGTCTAAATTTATAGTTAAGGAAATCATTATGTAAAAAAAAATGGATTCCTTCTTTGTAATTTTTTGGCAATTCTATAGAAATAGAAGCGAATCCTTTTTTCAAAAGAATCATTATTAAACAATTCATTAATCTTTTTCCAAGTCCCTTATGACGATAATTTGGATTAATAAATAAAAGCGATAACGACATAGTGGGAAGGATTTTTTCTAATGAATCTACTTTTTGACTATTATCTTCTGCTACAAGAATTCCAGCTAATACATTATTCCAATAAGCTAATAATACAAAAAATTGCTCATTTAAGAATTTTTGTCTGAAATTATCAATTAACTCAATGTATTCTTCAGCACATAAACTTAAGTCGAAAAAATTTTCTTTATTTGCAATTTTAATTATAATTTTTGACCTATTTTCATTGATTTGCATTTATTTTATGTTTGAAGTTTCTTTTTTAATTTTAATATAAGATTAGAATTTATTTCACCATTATTTCTGTCAAAACCATTACAAACCGCACTTCTGACTCCAATTATATCTGGTGAAATTTTTTTTATTTTATCAATATCTTCAATTCTAAGCCTTCCCGCAAGAGCAACCTTCAAATCATTCTCTTTTGCTCTCTTTCTAAATTCTTTTAATTGTTGAATTGTCAAAAAATCTAATAAATTTTTATCATCTTTAATATAGGTATCCAACATCGCAATGTCTGCATTTGATTTTGATGTGATGTAAGGTATTGATAAAAATTCTGGTGAGCCTTCTATTCTACTATAGTCAGCATATCCTGCAGCTACTATTAAAATATTTTTATTAAATTCTTTTACTGCTCTAACTACCCGGTCCATTAATTCTATAGCTTCTTGTTCATTTTTAGGTCCTTTTAAACCCACTTTTATAATATCAGCCCCAGAGGTTGCGGCACCTAATGCGGCTAATGAGGCCGTACCAGGAAGATAAGGAAAGTCTCCTATTGCAGCACTTAAAAGTTGATTATTATTTTCAGGAATTAATTCTTTCATTTTTCTAATAATCCATGGAAAATTAGCCCCTAAAGATCCTTCTTTAGGATTTTTACAATCAACATAGTCCGCACCTGCTTCAATTGTTATTTTTGCTTCTTTAATATTTTTGGGTGATACTAATAATTTCATTGCTTATCATGGATGAAAATATAAGAAAGATTAATAAAGTTTTTGAGAATTATAACAAAATTTATGAGGAAAAATAATAAAAAAGATAAAATGATTTTTAAAATATTAATTAGGGATAAAAATTCAACTTATGTTGGAATTCTATAAAATTTAAATTCAAATATTTTTATTATAAACGAAAAGATTAAGTATAACAATAAAAAGATTAGAAGTGAAAATGGCAACTAAAAAAAAGAATAAGGTAGAAATTAAAAAGGAAGCTTTTACAGACCCTATTAAACTCATTATTGAAATATCCTCACATATAAATATTCAATATACTAAGGTTATTCAGACATATGTAATAGAAAATAGAAATTTAGAACTTATATTAATACAAGAGGATTCTTCACCGTTAAGAGGGAAATTAGTTTGGTTAGGAAAGAGAAAAGAAGGAAAAGAAGGAACAGTTTTATGTATAAAAACAAATTCAGAAATACAAAAATTGAATCCTACTCCCGAAAACATAGAGAAAGTAATATTAGATATAAAAAAAGAAAAAATATTACTTTATACTGAATCTAAGGCGAAATGTGCTGTTTGTGAGAAAAAGATAGAAATTTTTGATGATGTTATGAGTTGCCCTATCTGTGGGGCGAAGGCTCATAAGGATCATTTCTTAGAATGGATTCGAATGAAAGGAAATTGTCCTGTTTGTAAGAAATCCTTAGCTATTTCCAGTACAGGAAAGATTATGGTTGTTTAATTCAATTCTATAGAGAGTTAATTTCCTTTTTGGTAATCGATCCATCGTAAAGTGCTGTTGCAATTAAAACTCCTGAAAAATTATTATTTTTATATTCAATAAGATCCTTAAAATCCTTTATCCCACCCCCCACTAAAATATTTCCAGTAAATATTTTATTAATCTGATTATATAGTGATGGAATCCCGCCTAATTTTTGTCCTACCCTAAATAAATCTAATAAAATAATTTCAAAAATACCCCAATCTTCGCATTTTTTTATAATTTCAATTGGGGTGCTCTTTCTAATTTGAGGGTTATTAGAAATAATTTTTCCGTTATACATATCAATACTTATAATGAGCTTATCTTTTCCTAAATAATGCAAACCTTCAATAATAAGGTTTAGATTTTTAAGTGTTTCCAAACCAAATATTAACTTAAGATTTGATGCAGCGGGATATGTTTTAATATCATTCTCATTCTCGATTCCTGGATCTAAGAAGATTTTATTATTAGGATTCTTTAATATTTTTTTATATAAGTTCAAATTAGGTTTGTTATGAAGAATTGCATCTAAGTCAGCGATATAATATTTTGAAAAGTTAAACTTATTATTCAAAATTTTAAAAATCTGAATTGGATTAGTAGTATTGAATAAATATGATTCTAATGGTTGATATTTTGATCTTTCTCCTTTAATTGCATGGACTGCTTTTGAATTCAATATATCAATTACTGGAATAATTTCAAATTTCGCCATGATATTTTCTTAAGCGTTCTTTAATCGAAAGTTTTTTGGATTAAAATAAATTATATTATTTAATAATAGTTTTCTTTTTAAGAGGGAATTAATAAATAAATAATAAATTTATTTTTAAGTAATAGATATTAAGTTCCTCTATGTGATTTAATAAAAAATTAATTATAAAATTAGAATAAAGATGAAAATTGATAATTATCTTAAAAAAATTATCGAAGATACGGGATTATCAAAAAAAGAAATCTATAATTTAGTCGAGGAAAAGAAAAAAGAATTAAGAGGGCTAATCTCTGATGAGGGAGCTCTATTTGTCATAGGAAAAGAATTAGGAGTAAATATGGAAAATCAAAATAGTGAATTATTAGAAGATATTGAACTTAATGTTTCTGATATTAAGCCGAATATGAAAAATATAATCTTAATTGGGAGAATAAAAGAAATCTACAAAACTCATAGTTTTAATAGGAAGGACGGAAGTGAAGGAAAAGTAGGGTCATTTTTATTGCATGATAGCTCAGGTGATATTAGAGTAGTTTTATGGGATGATAAAACGGAGATCTTAAAAAATGATAAGTTTGATTTAAATGAATTAGTCAAGATAATCAATGGATATGCCAAAGAAAGTAAATATTCTAATCCTGAGATTCATATCGGCAGGCTAGGAAAAATTGAATTATCTCCTAAAGACGTCGATTATAAAAAGTATCCAAAAATTGCTCAAGAAACAATAAAGATCGATGATATTAATTTATCTCTACAATCTATATCTGTTCAAGGAAATGTTATTCGAAAAACACCCATAAATTTATTTGAGAAAAAAGACGGAAGTGAAGGGAAAGTAGCTTCGCTAAATTTAATAGATTCTACTGGTACTGTTAGAATTACCTTCTGGAATGAAAATGTAAATAAATTAAAAAAGGTGGAAATAGGCTCAACTATTAGAGTTACAAACCTTAACCCAAGAAAAAGTAATATTGATCCAAAAAAAATCGAATTATTTGCTAATCTTAATACAAAAATGAAAGAAATTGAGGAGAAACCACAATTATCGGGAAAATTAGTTGAAAATATTAAATCCCTCCAAAATATGGATGAAATAGTTTCATTTAAGGGGGTGATTTCCTCAGTAGATAATTTAAAAAAGGTTAATTTAAAATCTGGCGATGAAGTTTCTTTATTGAACTTTATCGTGAGTGATAATACAGACGGAATAAGAGTTACTTTATGGAGAGAGTTAGCAAATAAATATTCAAACAGTTTAGAAATTAATCAAGGGGTCTTTTTAAAAAATGTATTGCCAAAATATAGTAATTTTTCTAATAGAACAGAAATCACATTTATTCCCCTCTCAGAATTAAAATTTATTGATTTAGAGATTCCAGATCTTAAGGAAATTGAGATAAAGTCTCTTTCTAATGATTCTGTTGAATTTACAAGAGATTATTCAAAAATTAAAGAAATAACTTCCCCCGGATTTTGTGAAATTAAAGGGGTTATTGTAAAATTATATGAAAATATTACAGTTTATGATGCTTGTTCGAAATGTTTCAAAAAGATCGATAATTGCACTTGTGAAGAGCCCGGAGAAATAGAAAAACGAATGATATTAAATATGGTCCTCGATGATGGAACAAGCACAATTAGAACCACCTTTATAGGAGATCAAGCAGAAAATATAATAAAAATGAAAACAGGAAATATAGCAAAATTAATCGATACTCCTGAATATGATAACTTTATAGAGAAATTGTCTCAAAATTTATTGGGTAAAGAACTTATTTTAAGAGGCAAAGCGAAATTTAGTGATTATTCTAATTCTTACGAATTAATTGCCTATAACTTTAAAGATTTAAATGAGAAAGAAGTAAATATAGAATTAGAAAAAACAATTCACGAAATAGAGCAATTATAAAATCTATATCTTTATTATTATCTTAATTTTTTTAATAATATAAATTAAAATTATGAAAAAAGTTAATATTGTTGGATTAGGGGAAGTTGTTGTAGATTGGGTTTTTGAACTCCCTCATTTTCCTACTCCAGATGAAAAAGTAAATGCAGTTAGTGAGAATATCTTTTCTGGGGGAGTGACTGCTAATTATTTGGTGGCGGTATCTCGGTTAGGTGTCAATTGTGGATTTATCGGTGCTGTTGGAGATGATGAATATGGAAGTTTCTTAATTGAAGAATTTCTAAAGGAAAAGATTGATACAACACTTACATTTAAGAAAACAGACAAGAAAACTCCTGTAAATTTTATTATAATAGTAAAAGGAGAAAAGAGAATTATTCAATCACCTCATATGAAAAAAACTAAAATCAATATTGCTGATATCGATAAGAAATATATAGCAAATGCTAAGTTATTACATACTACTGCTATTCATCCAAAAATAACTGAAGAAGTTATTAAAATCGCAAAAAATAATAAAGTTAAAGTGAGCATTGATTTAGAATCACAAATAGCTCAGCAAGGTTGGAATAAGTTAAAAAGTATTCTCTTAAGAGCAGATATTCTTATGCCAAATAGAGAGGGGGCAAAAAAAATTACGGGAACAAAAACTCCCGAAAAGGCAGCTAATATTCTTATAAAAAAGGGGATCCCTATCATCATAACAACCTTAGGTAAAGAGGGTGTTTTAATTACTACGGAAAATTTTCAAAAAAAAATTCCTGCTTTTAAAGTTGATAAAATCGTTGATACTACTGGAGCAGGAGATACATTCAATGGTGCCTTTACCGTGGGATATTGGATAAAAAATTGGAGTTTAGAAAAATCATGTAAATTTGCAAATGCAGCTGCCGCTTTAAAAATTAAAAAATTAGGAGCACGGTCGGTACCTTCTGAAAGGGAGGTTCTTGAATTTTTAAAAGAGAAAAATTTTTAATACTTTTTAACAACATAAGAAACTAATCTGGTATAAATTTTGAGCGCCTCCGACATGGATCGAACATGTGACCGCCCGGTTAACTTCCGGAGATATTGTTAATAACAGATACCTAAGCCGGGTGCTCTTGGCGGACCAGCTCACTTCTATGGCTGATACTCTACCTAGCTGAGCTACGGAGGCAAGTTTATTATGCTTCTGCCGGGATTTGAACCCGGGTCACCAGGGTGAAAGCCTAGCATGCTTAGTCCTTAATATATAATATTGTTTATAAATTAAGTTTGGCCGGACTACACTACAGAAGCTTTTTTTAGAGATTATTAGATTAATATTTTTATTTAATATAACAATAGTATGTAGAAATATTATTTTCTTGATTTTCCTAATTAATTACAGATTAAATATTTTTCTATAGAGCAAGGTTCTATAATGATTATGATTTTACCATAGTGATTTAATTCAATTTAATCTCGATAAAAGTTAGAAATGATGCGGGAAGGGAGATTTGAACTCCCGAACCTCTACAGGACTGGATTCTAAGTCCAGCGCCTTTGGCCAAACTTGGCAATTCCCGCTTTCGTTAATTATTTTATATAATAATAATAATAATTAAAAATTTTGAAAATAAATAAATTTTTTAATTAAATTGTTTTAAAATCAATATTTTAGAAAGGATTGTGAAGATATTCTAGTTTTTATTGAAATATAATCTAATATTAATCTAAATAAGGCAAATAATTTTAATACTGATAATTTTTAGAATGTGTTCATTAATATTATTTAAAAATTAGAAAAAATTAAAGAGTTTTAAACTCATTATAGTTTCTAATTTCAATAAACACTAGAATTTATTAATCATAATTTTTATTTTCAAAGAAAGCCAATTATAAATTAATATTAAAATTGATTAAAAATAAATGGCAATTTAAGAATTGATTAAATTTTGAGTGTTCGGGAATCTTTAATAAAACATTTAACTTCCATTTTGAGAGCTTCAAAAGCTACACTATTAGTAGTCTTATGCGATTTAGATGGGCTTTCAATTGCAAAAATAGCAAGAAAAAGTGAAATAGAAATAAATCCAAATCAAATAACTAGCCTCGCATCTGCGGCTTTTTCTGTTACTGAAGAAAATTGGGAAGATTTAGAGATTCAAGATCAAGTAGTATCATTCACATTTTTCGATAAAATATGTTTGATTACTATAAAGATAAATGAAACACTCTTAACAATAGTTCATAATTATTTTGAGGAATGGCCATTAGATCCTGATAGTTTGGCCAGTTCGATTTATTATTTAAAACAAGAATTGGGCAAATTTTTCGGAGAGGGGGAAATATCGGAATTAGAATTGGAATCCTTTTCTAATAAAGTAAGGAGTGCCCTTTATTTAATAGAAATGGGCACAGATATTGAATTCATATCATATACTCCCGAAAATTATAATATTTCAAACCCATTACCTGCAATAAATACAATTTTGGATTCAATTGAAAGTTTTATTTTTATACGATACAGTCTTGTTAACCCTTCTGGTCTAATGTTAGAGGGTAGGGATAGGAGTAGAAAAGAATTACCTATTTCTATCGAGGGTTTTTCTGCTAATGCTACTGTTGCTTTCCAAAAAATGAAAGAAGAATCTGAAAAGAGCTCCCTTGGTGATTTATTGTGTTACATTGCCATTTCTGGAAAAGATTCGGAAAATTTATATGGTATAATAACATGTCCCGCAGGTAAATTAAAGTTCTCTAAATTAGGTGATATCTCGAATATTCAGGAGATAAATTTTATTGGGTTATTTAGTTTAGAATATGGAGGGATTCCAATAATTAGTGAAATAAGAAATATTATTCATTCCATTTTATTAATAATTGGCGATGAAAAGACAGCAGAGAAATTTATAAAGACAGCAGAAGTTATAACTCGCTCTAAATTTGATTAATTTAGACATACTTAATTTTTTTATAATAAGAAGCGATAAATCATTTTATTATTAAATTTCCTAACCAGGAAATAGAATGGTAAGCCATATAGGCGAAGAAGCTAAAAATAAGGCACATAAGGAATCAAAGAAATCAAAAATCTTAGCGGTCCATCTTGTTTCGATCGGATCAATGCTATCCACATATTTGATTTGTAGTTTTTTCACGCGAGGCTCCAGATTGGGTTCATAATCCGGTATTTGTCTTTCAGACATGAAGTAAAGTTTGAGATTTTTCCAAAAGACAACAAAATACTCCTTTATCTCGTATAAAATGTTATATAGTGTTTTAATTCGTATTTCACGGTCTATCTCCTTATCATAATCACGAATTTTCATATCAAGGGGTATTTTTTATGATTTCTTTTTAATTAATTCTTTCAATTTTGAAAGTAATTTTACTTATAATCCACTTTATTATCAAAAGTATATAAATAAAAAAATGGCAAAATTCTATTCAAATTTCCCTTATTAATGCATAAAAAAATAAGTTTTTCTGGTTTTTTGTTTAAATATATTTGAGAAATTAGGATAGTATGTCAGATGATTATAAGAAAACCCTCATTGTAAAAAATTCAGTAAGTAAAACAACTCCCTATGGAATGGTTTACTTAGAACCTAAGGAAATGCTCCAATTAAACCTTAAAATTGGTGATATTATTGAAATAAAAAATGAAAAAAATGGACGCATAACGGTTGGCAAGTTGATGAGTAGCAATAATACCGATATAAAAAAACGCTTTATCTACTTGAATTGGTTTTTACAGCGAAATTTATTAGTTAATATAGGAGAAAGCGTGGCAATTAGGAAGATTGTTCCCATTGAAGCAGAAGAAATAGAATTTATGGGATTTGATAAACCTATCCGAATGAAAAATATCGATAATCTTAAAAATAAATTACCCACCATGATTTTTACCATTGGCGATATTCTTAGTTTTGATTTGAAAGGGCGCTTAATTTCACTTGCCGTAAAATATTATACGCCTGAATGTAGCGCGGTAATGGTTAAAGATTCTACGAGAATCATTTGCAAAAATTGAATTATTACTTTATTTATGAAAAATTTTTATAAATTTATTAAGAAGAAACGCTATTATTATATAGGACAAGAGTATGAACCATCATTTTAGCATGAAGG
>Ga0102944_1002078_pt1 | contig 12151 bp, 11 predicted proteins | sample SalPonD_shore_MG_FD_78172 | JGI IMG/M metagenome (GOLD analysis project Ga0102944, IMG submission 78172) | Salt pond soil microbial communities from South San Francisco under conditions of wetland restoration - Salt Pond MetaG... | ecosystem: Environmental > Aquatic > Marine > Intertidal zone >... | reverse complement strand
CAGGGAATGAAAATGCCAACCATATTCAAAAATGTTCTCCGGATGGCCCTGATAGGGCTGTTGATCAACAGCCTGTTCGTACAATGTCAGAAAAACATCACCGGGGAAGATGCCCTGGGGGACAGGTTATTGTATTCCTTTTCCCAGGGATCCGCCGGGTTTTACTATAATCCGCCGACCCTGGCCGCCAATCACGTTTATATCGGCACCTCCCGGCGGCTGCACAGCGAACCGGCCGGGGATAACTATTTTTTTACACTGGATTTGCAGTTGCATAAAATTTGGGAATACTCTCTGGGCGCGAAAGAGGTCCGGGGAAGCGCGACCGTCGACAACCAGGGTAATGTCTATTTTGTGGTCGAAGCAGGCCGCAAGAATGCAGATGTGTCTGAATCCGAACTTTTCTTGTATGCACTGGACGCCGGCGGGAATTTCAAGTGGTCGAAGCGGATCATGTCATCGCCGGGCGTTTCCGAGCTGGGAATGTCGAACCCTGCTCTGGCTGCCGATGGAACCGTCTACGTGGGCGGGGACAAGTTCTATGCTTTCGATGCCACCGGACACGAGCAATGGACATACGGGGAGGCCCTCCAGGTGATGAACGCCCCCGTCATTGATCCGGACGGCAATATCTATTTTAGCACCAATGGAGCGGTGATCTCACTGGATGCAGCCGGTGGAGAGCGGTGGCGGTTTGACACGTCCGGCGAATGTATTGCCAGTCCGGCTTTTGCCACGGATTATCAGAGCGTGTTCGTGCCGGTGGGGAACCGAATCTACCGGCTTGAATCCGGTACCGGGCATAAAATCTGGGAGTTCAGTCCCGACGGTATCTCCGGTGGGTTCCGTGCCACCCCGGCAGTCGATGAGGAGAATAATGTCTATGCCGGCACCAAGGCGGACAAACAGAGCGTATTTTATGCCATCAGGGCGGACGGCTCCGGCCTGCGCTGGCAAAATCCGGTCGGCGCCGATTTGTACTCCTCGCCGGCACTGGGCGCCGATCACGTCTTGTACGTGGGGTCGGAATGGTCGACCGACCGGCAGATCCACCTCCATGCCCTGGATATGCAGACCGGTTCGGCGGTGTGGTCCGCGTCTCTGGCTGCAGACGTTACCTGGTGCTCTCCCGCGTTATCGCCTGACGGGACCGTATTTATCGGAACAATGGCCGGTGATTCCCCCGGCGGTAAGCTCTACGCCATCCGAACCGATTCACCCGGGCTGCTCCCGAACGCCGGATCTCCGCGGTTCCATGGGGGTAATGCCAGTACCGGCCGGCGGGAACCGTAGCTGGTGATTGTTTCCTGAGTTTACAGTCGATTTGTTTTTCTTTGCCTGTCTTGTGTCTCTTTTCAGACACCCTGCGTGTCAAAGAGAACACGCAAAATCTCTCCCGGATGACCAATCACGTCCTGGCTGCCAGCGGTCCGAAATCTTCCGGACTTCCCGCACCGCCAGGGTTTGACAGGAGGTAGCAGCGTTCCTGCGGTGGCTTCTATCTGATTCTTTTCGAAACTGGTACGGAGTTTGAAGTAGTCTTTTTCAAGAATTATGAGAATTCAAAGAACTGGTGGGCACAGGAAGGAGCAACCGGGATGTACAAGATAATTTATCGGGGAATCGTTGCGCTAAGTACCGGGCTGCTTCTGTTGGGGATCTGCTTACTCTATCTGAGCATGGTCTGAAGCAACACGGTTCTGTGCGGCACACAGGGGGAGTGCAACACTGGCGGGTCGGCCGATATGCCCCTGAAACCAGGGGGTGGCGGATCCGCCAGTATAATTACTTCCGTACCAATGGAATGATATCAGCCTCTTGTATTTTTCTGTCCGGGCTCACAAAATCCGGTATCAGGATGCCGGAGCGGGATACCACACCAGCATCCGGCAGTTCCGACAGATCAGGGCGTTTCCGGATCCGCCGGGGACGTCAACCTCTCAAACGGGTTGTACTTTCCCGGGATCGCATACCGCCAACCTGCGAAATTTTACAATTCGGGCCTCCCTTTACACCGGTGTAGTGTAGAACACCGAAGTGTGTCCACAAATACACGATCGGGCCATCCTTCACGAAATTATTCCGTATTGAAACCCGATAGTAAAGCCAATCAGAGTAGTATTGCCGATATTTACCGACGTCAGGGAGTGCCTGGCGTTCATTTTGCATAACAAAGGCAAATGTTATGGTGACTGTCCGGATGCGATCGACGCGGTAATCCGGAGAACCGAACGAAAGGGAGGTGTGAGCCCGATCACGCGGGCGGCCTTGAAGTTATCAATGGCAAAACTTATGATAATAACACGTTAGTCGAATAAAAACTAAATCATTGCACTTGAGTAAATCGTTTTTCCATATGAATAGACACATGTTTTGCCACCGGCCCGGGCTCACGTTTTCGTTCCGCTGTGTGTCTTCTTCGGATCTGAGGACAGTTGGAATTATTGGTTCAAAAGACGGGAGGTAGAGGCAGCCATGAGAACCGGACACTACATTATAAAATCGAGAGTGCTTCAGCTTTTCATTCTAGTCTGTTTGCTCACAGGTACGTCGGCAGCCCAGCCCGGCAATCTGGGGCTGGGGGTGGAGGCCGGGACTACGACCGGACTCAATGCCCGGTACTGGCCGAACGCCAAGCGTTCCCTCCATTTGACTGCTGCCTGGGGGAGTGCTCCTCAGAATTATATGATTTTGCAGGGCAGTTATGTTTTTTATCAGGATAACATATTTCCATGGAAAACAGGAGACGGAAGGTTACCGTTATATTTTGGGATCGGTTTGCACACCCGGATATCCCAGGAAACCGAAGTCGGTCTTCGTGCGCCCATCGGCCTCTCCTACATATTTCCGATTACTCCCTTGGAAATATTCGTGGAGGTTTCGCCCACCGTCACGCTGACGCCTTCGCTGGCGCTCGGCGACCCGCACATCGGCAACGTCGAAGCCCGGGCCGGTTTCAGTTGGTATTTCGGCGGATCCCGGGATTACGACGGAGATGGGATTGTGAATAAATTGGACAAATGCCCGAAACGGCCGGAGGATAAGGACAATTTCAAGGATGATGACGGATGTCCTGATCCGGATAATGACGGGGACGGGATCCCGGATGTGGTCGATAAAGCCCCCCTGCAGGCGGAGGATATGGATGGGTATATGGATTCGGACGGGATGCCGGATCCGGATAATGACGGAGACGGAATCCCTGACGTCCGGGATGAATGTCCGAACGAACCGGAGACCATGAACGGATACGCCGATCAGGATGGGTGCCCCGATGAAAAGCCGGCTCCGGAGATCAAAATCCTGACCGAAAAACCGGTGATTCTGGAGGGAGTGAACTTTAAATTCGATAGCGCCGAACTGACCGTGAACAGTGGGCGTATTCTGGATATGGTGTACAATTCGTTACGGAACCACCCGGATATTCGGATTGAGATCGCCGGACACACCGATAGCATCGGCACAAAACAGTATAATTTGGATTTGTCACAGCGGCGTGCCGAATCGGTGAAGCAATACCTGGTAGCCAAAGGAATCGATCCCGGAAGGATCAAGGCGGTGGGATACGGCGAGAGGCGGCCGATTGCTGATAACGGAACCGAGGCGGGCCGGGCAAAGAACAGGAGGATTACTATTATTCGATTGAATAAGTGAACGGTGTCATCAAGTACGAACGGGGTGTAACACCCTGAAAAGTGGAGGTTAATCATAGAACCGTACAGATATCATTGGAGGGATACGGAATGAGGACAATCAGAATACTGTTACTCGTAACAATCGCTTTCACCAGTACCGCCCTGCTTGCGCAACCCGGGAAGTTCGGTCTTGGGGCCCGGATCGGCGAACCGACCGGTATCAGTGCGAAATTCTGGAGTAATCCGAACCGGTCGCTCAACCTGAGCGCTGCCTGGACAGCCAGTCATGCCAACAATACGAATCGCCTGGTGCTCCAAGGGGATTATGTATTTTATAGCTATAACGCCTTGCAGTTAGACCTCGAAAACATGTCGGTGCCTCTTTACTACGGACTGGGTGCCCAACTCCGGACCGGCCAGGACAGTGAAGCCGGGGTCCGAATCCCGCTCGGGATCGATTTTGTGTTCCAGAATGCGCCATTGGACCTGTTTGTGGAAATTGCTCCGACCGTCAATCTGTTCCCCTCCACCTGGTTTGAAGTCAATGGGGGGGTGGGAATCCACTACTTCTTTTAAGGAGCCGTCTGCAGAAGGGTATCCCGGAAGTTTTACGGAATGATCAAAAGGAGGGAGGAGCGGTATTGCACCGTCCTCCCTCCTTTTTGACTGTGCTTGTTTGATTCAGGGTCTTTCCGTATTGTTGGTGTGAGACAGATGCCCAATCCCGGTTTCCGTCCTTATGGGGAATCGGGAGTTGATAATACGGCACTATCAGGGTGACGGTAAGAACAATGAGCGGAGGACACCTATGGTAACAGGATATCGCAAAATCGGTCTACTGGGGCTGCTGATCATGGTGGTACCGCTCTCCCTGTTTCCGGCCGAAACGCCGGAGGATTCCCTGGGGTGGCACAATAAATGGAACTCGGATTTGACCCTGACCCAGACCAGCTTCGATAACTGGACGCAGAAGGGGGGCACAAACCAATTCAATGTGAATTGGTATAATGATATGCGATACCTTCGCATCACCCCTTATGCCAGATGGCGCACCACCACGTTTTATACCCTGGAATACGGCCGGATCGGCAGCCAATCGCTCCGTAAATCCGACGACCGGTTGGAGACGGAATCGGTGTATTCTTTCGATATCCCCTGGCAGGTCGATCCCTATTTTGCCTTCGGCATTGTGACCCAATTATTCCCCGGGTATAGTTATCCCGAAGACAAAGCGCCGGTTCTGAATTCCGGTATTTTCGATCCGGGCTATCTTAACCAGTCCGTCGGATTTACACATTACTTAAATGATATCCTGGTCAGCCGGTTAGGATTTTCCGTGAAAGAAACCTTTGCCCGCACACTGGCCCGGCACGTGCTCCCCGATACCACCAAATCCTATGGCGTGGAATACGGGCTGGAATTAGTGACCGATTATGATCAGCAGTTCGGTGACTGGCTGGAACTCACCAGCAGGCTGGATGTCTTCTCCCGGTTACACAGTTTGAATACGACCGATGTCCGCTGGAAAAATTACATCGCGTTCCGTTTCCGCAAATATCTGACCCTCCAAATCCAATGGACTTTGATTTATGACAGTAACCAGAGTATCAAGCGGCAGCTCCGCGATATCGTGACCTTCGGGTTCCACTATTCCGTGTTTTAACAGAGCAGACGAATTCGCAGCAGTAACACACTGTTCGCCCGACAGGGTGGAGTAACGCGTTCGTTTGACAAAGACCTCCGTGGTGGATTAAAATTTCTTCACGTCCTCTAAAAATAGTTATCCCGTTGCGTCGGATCTGATGCGCCTTGTACGGTCCGGGCCGGAAATCTCTTACTGTCTTCCTGCCATGTTGTGACTTAATCTATGCTTGGATAAGACCGCTTCATTTCGTAAGCTTCTGAGCTGTAAAAAAAAAGAAGGATACGAAGGTATGGCGGAATATCCGCTGAAAAAAGGCGACGAATTCGAGGCCCGAATAGAAGACACTCTGGCGTTCGGCGGGGATGGGATTACCCGGGTGGATAATTGGGTGGTGTTCGTGCGGGATGTGCTGCCCGGCGCGAAGGTGAAAGCCAAACTGATCAAGCGCAAGCGGAATTTCGGCGAGGCGATCCCGGTGGAGGTGGAGGAGGCTTCTCCCTACCGGGTCGATTGGCCCTGCCCGCATTATCCCACCTGCGGCGGATGTAAATTCCAGGACCTGGATTACCAGGTGCAGCTGGAGAACAAACGGGAACAGGTCCGGGATCTCCTGGAGCGGGTGGGGAAATTTACGGACGTCGAGGTACTGCCCACCCTGGGATCCGAGCAGATTTTTCATTACCGGAACAAGATGGAGTTCTCGTTCGGTACCGATCGCTGGATTCTGGAAGAAGGTGACCCCGGCACCCCGGCGGATTTCGCCTTCGGGCTGCACGCTCCCGGTCGCTGGGACAAGATCCTGGACCTGGATATCTGTTACCTGCAGAGCGAGGTGCGGAACCAGATTTTCGCCGAGGTGAAGCAGTATGTGCTGGAACACGATTATCCGCTCTGGGACCTGAGGGAAAAAACCGGCTATCTGCGATATTTGGTTATCCGGGAGGGGGAGCACACTGGCCAGATCATGCTGAATTTCGTCACCGGCAGGGAGGATCCGGATCTGTTGATGCCGTTGGTGGAACAGCTGGTCGGGCACTACCCGCAAATCCACAGCGTGGTGAATAACATCAATACCCGTGCCGGGGAATCGGCGGTCGGAGAGGTGGAATATCTGTTGCACGGAGAAGACACCATTCTGGACCGGATCGGGGAGCTGGAGTTCGAAATCTCCGCCAGTTCCTTTTTTCAGACCAATACCCGGCAGGCGGAAGTGCTATATGAAGAGATCCGCAAAACCGCAGATCTCCGGTCCGATGATACGGTCTATGATTTATACTGCGGGACGGGGACCATCGCGCTGTATCTGGCGGCCGACGCCGGCAGGGTTCACGGATTCGAAATCAATCAGGAGACCGTAGAAAATGCGGTCCGGAATGCCTATCACAACCAGATATTCAACGTGCAGTTCGACCGGCTGGATATGAATAAACATCTGGATTTCCATAAAAAAGTGCAGCACCTCGAGAAGCCGGACGTGATCATTATCGATCCGCCCCGGTCGGGGGTGCATCCCAAAACATTGAAAGAACTCCGGCAGCTGCATCCCCGCAAGTATGTGTATGTGTCCTGTAATCCGGCGACACTGGCCCGGGACCTGAAGGATCTGTCGGAAAACGCCGATTATCGCCTCACCCATATCCAGCCGGTGGATATGTTCCCTCATACGCCGCATGTGGAAGTGGTCACCACCCTGGAAAGGGCGGATACATGACCCGGCAGGACGCGCCCGCTATTCATATACGGGGCTTGTCGAAGTGGTACGGCGATTTTCAGGCGTTGAACGCCATCGATCTGGACATCCGGCAGGGCGAATTTTACGGGCTGCTGGGCCCGAACGGCGCCGGAAAGAGTACGACGATTCACATCCTCACCGGCCTGGCCAACTTTTCCCAGGGCGAAGTACGGGTGCTGGGCCGGAATGTGGTGAAGGACTTCCGGTTCACCCGCTCCCGGATCGGGCTGGCCGCCCAGGAATTTAATTTTGACCCCTTCTTCAGCATCGAGAAATTACTCACCCTGCAGGGGGGCTATTTCGGACTCCGGCGGAAGGAGGCCGCAGACCGGGCGGAGGAGTTATTGCAGCAATTCGGCCTGTATGAGAAGCGCCGCCAGAATGTCCGGAGCCTCTCCGGGGGGATGAAGCGCCGGCTCCAGATCGCCAAGGCCCTGGTCCACCAGCCGGAGGTTATTATCCTGGACGAGCCTACCGCCGGCGTGGATGTGGAGCTGCGGCATATGCTGTGGGATTATCTCCGGCAGCTGAACTCAGAAGGCGTGACCATCCTCCTGACCACCCACTATATCGAGGAAGCGCAGCAGCTCTGCGAACGGGTGTCCATCATCAACCGCGGGGAGATCATCGCCGAAGGGGCGCCACAAGAGTTGATGGACGCCATGGGCTCGGGCTGCATCGAACTCCATCTGACTGACAAACTGGAACACCTCCCGAATTTATTCGACGGGTATGATGCCACCATGGAAGATCAGTTCATCCGGGTGCGGGTGGACCGCCCTAATAAGGAACTCCCGCGGCTCCTGCAGAAGGTCAACGAGCAGAATATCAATCTGTACGAAGTCCGGGTGCGGGAAAGTTCTCTGGAGGACGTGTTTGTCAAGTTAACCGGAAGATCCATGGCAGAGGAAGCGAGTAATGGACAACCGGAATAAATATATCGGTTTTTTTACCATTTTTAACCGGGAACTGGGGCGGTTTTTTACGCTCTATAAGCAGACCATCCTGCCGTCTATCGTCACCTCTTCCCTCTATCTGTTCATCTTCGGGATTGCCCTGCAAAGCCGGATCGGGGAAATCAAGGGGGTGTCGTACCTGCAGTTTATCCTGCCGGGGCTGGCCATGATGGCGGTGATTAACAACGGGTACAGTAACACGGCGTCCTCTCTCTACCAGGCTAAACAGCTCAGCTTTATCGAGGATATTCTGATCGCGCCCATTTCGGCCACCGAGGCGGCGCTGGCGTACATTCTGGGCGGCGCCACCCGGGGATTCATCAACGGTTCGATTATCCTGATACTGGGAACCATCGCTTTTCATATCCACCTGCACAGCATCCTCCTGACCTTCGTCTTGATGGCGGTGGTGAGTATTGCGTTCAGCGCCATCGGGCTCATCTTCGGGCTGCAGGCCGAAAACTGGGATCACGTGATGCTCCTGGTGACTTTCGCCATCACGCCGCTGGTGTACGTGGGGGGCGTGTTCTATTCCATCGAGATGCTGCCGGCGAAATGGCTGGAAACGGCTTCCCTGTTTAATCCGTTGTACTATATGGTCAACGGTTTGCGATATGGGACCCTGGGGGTGTATGATACGTCGCCGGTTTGGTCTATTGTCATGGCCGTGGCGCTGACGGGCATCAGCTTCGCCATCGGGGTGTATCTCTTTTACCGCGGTTACAAGATCAAGAGCTAAAAAGACCGGAACCAATTCGCCGGCCGGCGTACCAGTAGCGTGTCAATCAAGTCTGAATTCAGAGGAAGCACAGCAATCGGTACCGAAGCAAAATGACTCCGAAAAAGAAGACAAAGGAACCGGTGATTATCGGCTGGCGGGAATGGATTGGTCTGCCGGAACTGGGTGTGGAATATATTAAGGTGAAGGCGGATACCGGCGCCCGCACCTCGGCCTTGCACGTGCATAAGATCAAGGAACTGGAAGCGTTGGAAGAGGGCGTGCGGTTGCGTATCTGGATTCATCCCCGGCAGCGGTCCCGGGCGGGCGAAGTGGTGGCGGAAGTCGTGGCGCATGACCAGCGGACCGTTACCAGTTCCGTGGGACACCGCCAGGATCGATACGTCATCACCACCCCGGTCAGCATCGGCAACCGGGTCTTCCCAATCGAAGTGTCGCTCACCAACCGGGACGTCATGGGGTTTCGGATGCTGCTGGGACGGACGGCGCTACGCACGGGGTTTTTGATCAATCCCCGGAAATCCTTTCTTCTGGGGAAACCGGAACAGCGGAAAGACGAGGGATCGGTATAAATGAAAATCGGTGTCTTATCCAGGAAATCGAGTCTGGTGTCCACCAGGCGGTTGGTGGAAGCGGGGAAGCAGCGGGGACACGAAATGCCGGTGATTAATTATCTGGGCTGTTACATGAGCATTGCCTCCAGTAATCCCGCCATTCATTACCAGGGAGAAGCCCTCACGGGATTCGACGCGGTGATTCCGCGCATCGGGGCCACGTATACGTTCTACGGCACGGCGATCGTGCGTCAGTTCGAGATGATGGGCGTCTTCCCGCTGAACCCTTCCCAGGCGATCCTCCGGTCCCGGGACAAGCTGCGGTCGTTCCAGCTGCTGGCCCGGAAGGGAATCGGGTTGCCCATCACCGGATTTGCCCGTAACATTAAGGACATCGACGATCTGATCGCCATGGTGGGCGGCGCCCCCTTGATTATCAAATTATTAGAAGGCACCCAGGGATTGGGGGTGGTGCTGGCCGAAACCAAAAAGGCGGCGGAGTCGGTGATCCAGGCGTTTTATGGTTTGAAATCGAACATTCTGGTCCAGGAGTACATCAAGGAATCCGCCGGAACCGATATCCGGGCGTTCGTCATCGGAGATAAGGTGGTGGCCAGTGTCCAGCGGAAGGCCAAGGAAGGGGAGTTTCGATCCAATGTCCACCGTGGCGGGACACCGACAGTGGTCAAGTTGTCACCGGAGGAACGCAAGATGGCGGTGAAAGCGTCCAAATCGCTGGGATTGCGGGTGGCCGGTGTGGATATCATCCGCTCCAACCGGGGCCCGGTGATCATGGAGGTGAATTCCTCGCCCGGTTTAGAGGGCATCGAAAAAACCACCGGAAAAGATATCGCCGGGAAGATCATTCAGTTTATCGAGAAAAACGCCAAACCGGGGGCTTCCCGTGATCGGATTACGGGGTAATCCATGGCGCCTTCCGTGTTAAAAATCGGCGATACCGAAATCCGGCCCGGCGAGCAGAAGGACATCAATCTGCCGGTTGCCAAACTGTACACCAACAACTGGACTCATATGCCAATTTCGGTGATCCGGGGCAAAGTGGACGGCCCGCATCTGTTCGTCTGTGCCGCCCAGCATGGTGATGAAATCAACGGGGTTGAGGTCATCCGGCGGCTGCTGAAGCAGCCCACCCTGAAGCGCCTGCAAGGCACGCTCATCGCCGTCCCGGTGGTCAACGTCTTCGGCTTTATCCACAGTTCCCGGTACCTGCCGGACCGGCGGGATCTGAACCGGTCCTATCCCGGTTCTCCCAGAGGATCTCTGGCCAGCCGGCTGGCGTATTTATTTCTCAAAGAGGTCGGGGCGCATTCCACCCACGGGATCGATATCCATACGGCCGCACAGCACCGGTTTAACCTGCCCCAAATCCGGAGCAACCTGCGGGATCCGGTCACGCTGGACATGGCCAGAGCCTTCGGAGCGCCGGTGGTGGTCCATTCCATGCGGCGCAACAACTCGTTGCGGGAAACGCTGGCGGAGCGCGGAGTGCCCATCATTGTGTATGAGGCGGGGGAAGCGCTGCGGTTTAACGAACCGGCCATCCGGCTGGGAGTGCAGGGCATCATCCGGGTGATGCGCCATCTGGGGATGCTGCCCAAGTCCCGTAGTAAAATCTTCGAGCCGGTCCAGACCGATAAGACTCGCTGGGTGCGCGCCAAGCAGAGCGGGCTGCTCCATATTAAAGTGCGGGCCGGGGACCGGGTGAAGCGGCATCAGACCATCGCCACGATTACCGATCCCATGGGGAACAGTGTGGTTGATTTGAAATCACCCTATGACGGCATGATTATCGGTCACACCAATATTCCGCTGGTCCATGCGGGTGATGCCGCCCTGCACGTGGCCAAGGCCAGGATCACCCAGGCCGTCCAGGACGAATTGGATCAATTGGAAGAATAAACAAGAGCCACAGATGGCGGCGGCCACCTGCGGCTCCTGAGTGGGGTTACTGTGCTGTTGTTGGCGGCGAGTGATTACTCACCACCGGCAGTGATTATTTCCGGAATTGGAAGATGCCCCAGGCAAGATAGCCTTTTTCGCCGCCGTTCACCCAGTGGTTCAAACCCTCTTTCATGTGATCGATATACTCCTGGGAGACGTTCTCCCGGAGCCGGGCTTCATGCGCCTCGGTCTCTGCCAGAACCCGGGCGTAATGGTTAATCAGCTGTTGGGTTTCATCCAGGAATCGCACTTCCCGTAAGCCCGCCTCGCGTGCTTCTTCCCGGTAGAATCCCGGGGAAGCCAGGGTTTCCAGGTGAATGCGATCCAGGATGGGTTGCAGTACGTCCTCCGGGCAGGCGTCGGCGGCCATGGGATCCGTGAAAATGAGTTCCCCGTCGTCCTTCAGCACCCGCTCGGCCTCGTGGATGATCTGTCCCCGTTCACTGCTGTGCAAAAACGCATCCTGAGACCAGACCACGTCGAAGGTTTCGTCATCGTAAGGGATGTCTTCGAAGTTTCCATCCACCACCTCAATTAAATGGTCCAGTCCCTGGTCCCGGTTCATTTCCCGGTCCCGTTCGTTTTCCACTTCACTCAGGTTCAGGGCCACCACTTTGCAGCCGTATTCCCCGGCCAGATACCGGGCGGCGCCGCCGTACCCCGCCCCGAGATCCAGCACGGTGGAATTTTCGTCCGGTGGGTCCGCTAACGCCGCCATCCGTCGGACGGTCCGGCGGCTGGCATCGAAAATGGAGTCCCCCTCCGACCGGTAGAGGCCGATATGGATGTCTTCGCCCCCCCAGATGGAATAGTAAAAATTATCCGCATCGTGACTGTTGTAATAGTCCCGGGCCGTACCGACCGGCGCCGTATATTCCGCGTGTTCGGTCATACTGCTTCTCCTTCCTGCATGGATGATTATTGATTG
>Ga0102944_1002077_pt1 | contig 12152 bp, 10 predicted proteins | sample SalPonD_shore_MG_FD_78172 | JGI IMG/M metagenome (GOLD analysis project Ga0102944, IMG submission 78172) | Salt pond soil microbial communities from South San Francisco under conditions of wetland restoration - Salt Pond MetaG... | ecosystem: Environmental > Aquatic > Marine > Intertidal zone >... | reverse complement strand
GATACGTACTCGATTATTATCTTTAGCACAATTACCCGACAATTCCAGTAGTTCAGCAACTAAATATTCAATTACTCCTGCTAAATAAACCGGTGCGAATGCACCAATGCGCATACCCATTGCTTCACCTTTAAGCATAAATTTTTTAACTCTAGCGGGAGCTACAGTCAATCCAGCAGCAGCAGCTTTATTACCCGTTTTACCTGGACCACTACTGGCCGTAGAATATTTAGTAACAGCTTTAATACCTTCCGAGACAGCATGTTTAGCTAATTCACCCGGTAAAATGATTCTTACAGCCGATTGAATTGCACGATCATCAATCGTTTTAGTACCTCGAGTAGTAGTTAATTCTCTAGCGGTTTGAGTGAATTTACGAGTAAGATCCAAAGCAAATTGATTGACTTGAATTAATGCTGTACTATTAATACCGGTATTAGGATGAACTTGTTTCAATACTCGTTGCAAATAGACGTTATAGTTTTTGTGTCTCTTCTTCGTTACCATCTTACCATTCTTTTTACGAGTAGTTTTGCGACCAGGCGGTACCCAACCTAAGTTCACGCCATTGAATTTAAGTGCCAAATCTACTTCAGCTGGAGAAACAGTCTTCTTTTTATGATCAACGGTAATAGTTACGACATCGCGCATCAGATTTTCAACCGTTACTTTAGCAATAGCTCTAAATTCTTCAAAATCAAGGCCAGAGAAGGATTTAACTCCACCACGTTGACCCAAGCGTTTCAAAGCAGGATTAGTCAATCCAAGAATTGAATCTCGAATAACTTTACGTTTTCTTTGAGTTGTCATAATTAGAATTTTGGAATTGATGTTTTTTGTTATAGAGTATGTTTTATTAGAAACTAAAAAATTAGTATATCAATTTTATCAACAAATTTAATTCTTGATAGCTTTAAAAAAATAATTGAAGTATTTTAATTGAAAAGATGCCAAAATAATTTTTAAAAACAAGGCGTCTTAAATGCTTTTGATTCTTTCTAATATTTTTTATTTCAAAGATATTTTTATGTTTCTTTTAATAATTTCTGCTTTAAAATTTCAGATTTTATTCTCTATATAAAAACGAGTTTGATTCTTTTTTAAGTATCTATTTTTTTTAATTCCAAAATGAGTACTTCAGAAAATTGTACAGTAAAAGCTATAGACCAAGCTGGCTGTTTTAAAACAGCATCGTCTAATGAGACTTGTCCGATTGATACTTATGGCTTAGGCACTAAAAAAGGTAAAAAAATGGTAGCTTGTTCTGGTTATACTGCTCAACTCTCTAAACCTGGCTCTTTATGTCCTAGTTGTATTCATTTACGAGGACCTGGTGGTGCTTTTGATTTTACCGAAATACAAGAGAGAGTAGATAATTATTGTTATGTTGATGTTAATACCACGGCTACACCTAATCCCGATTGTCTATGTGTTTCTAAAACACTTGATCCTGTTTTAAATGCTATTAAAGAACGATATGGTGATAGTAAATCAGCTTATCAACAACGCCAAAAATGGTATTTGCCTTGTAATGATCCCCGCTATTTGATCTCGCCAAGCATTTTAACTAACCCTAATATAGATTCAAAAGCAAATTTATGTCAAACTCTCAGTAATCAAGTAAATGCATTGTTAAAAGATGGCACTATTACTCAAACTGAAGCAACCGCCTTTCAAGCTCGCACATCATGTACTAATTTACTTTCCCCACCTAGCAGTGGTGGCGGAGGTAATAATGGTGGTCAACTGGAACCGATTAGTCCCACAACTGAAAATCAACGTAATTATACTGATATTATTATTTTAGTTTCAGTGATAGTAATTGTTGTTGGTTTTGTTCTTTATTTCATCTTTAGATCCGGTAGTGAAAAGACTTCCGAGCCAGAAAAACCTAATAAAATATCTAAAATAAATGTTCAAAATCCCAAAATAAATTCCAAAATTGAATAATACACGATCTTCAAGTAGTTAACTTCTAATTTTAATACCTTCAAAACTATTTAAAAAGTTTTAATGGAAGTTTGAATCTAAAAAGACAAATATAAGATTTTAAAAAGTTTTAATAGCAGTTTTAATAAATCAAACTCAAAAACTTGAAATTGAAAAATAAAAAATTAAAATAGAGAAAAGTATGAATTCAAAATATCAAATTTTCAAAGACTTATTTAAACCCATTTTTTTAGTATTTGCCTTTTATACAATTGGGCATTACTTTAGTTCTACTTCTTTGAATATTACAAATACCCAAATAAATTCGATTGAAGTAATATTTGTTCAAACTATCGCTGGATTTCTCTATAGTTCCATTTTATGTGTTTTAGCTTGGTTTATCTTTAATATTTTGTATACTTTCTTTAAAATTATTCAATTTCTAATTGAGTATTTTCTAAAGTCTTAAAACTTGTAATATTAATTAAAACTTTTTAGAATCTTTCAAAATAATTAGTTTTACAATTTTTAATTTCTATTATCCCTTAAAATTGAAATAAAAAATATAATTGAATTTTGAATTATATTTCTATTTAAAAATTTATAGAATCTATTTAAAAGATGGGTATTCCTAAATTCTATAATGAATGGTTCAAACGTAAAGGCTTTCGTGGAGTTGTTACTCGTAGTATTCCGGGTAAAGTATCGAGTCTAATGATTGATATGAATGGCATCCTTCACCCAGTTGCTCAAAAAACGTTTCGATATCAAGATTTTAAAGGCATCAAACTAAGTGATGATATACTTTATTTAGAAATTGCAGCTGAAATAGAAAAAAGCGGCAAAAAAGAGCCTAACCTCAATAATCCTACCATCTACAAAGCTCATATGAATCTATTTGAGAAATTACTCTTTTCCTATTTAAATGCTCTTTATAACCGTTTAAATCCCTATCATTTGATTGTATTAGCCGTAGATGGAGTAGTACCTCAAGCTAAAGTGGCACAACAGCGTAGCCGTCGTTTTGGTACTGGCACAAAAACTACTACTAAAAGTGGTAAATTTAATCCTAGTGCCATTACTCCTGGAACAGAGTTTATGCAACAGGTCGATTTGATGATCAAGAAATGGGTAATAGAGATTACTAAAAAAGTTGATGAGATTATATATTCCTCTCATTTAGTACCAGGCGAAGGCGAACATAAAATCATGGATCTTATTCGTGAAGGTTATGTTAAAGGTCCCTATGCACATATCATTCATGGACTTGATGCTGATTTGATTATGTTATCAGCGGTAGCACCTTTGAATAATCTATATCTTTATCGCGAACGTGATTTATTTGATTATGATACTATCGTAGTGGATGTAGTCAATATTAATCTCTTACGCGAAGAATTGGCTCGAATTAACATTACTGCTGATGATTTTGTGATTGTAAGTTTGTTTATTGGCAATGACTTTCTACCGCATCCACCGAGTTTGGAAGATTTCAATGATAATTTAGTAGTATTAATCAATGCTCTGCATCAATTAACAGGCCCATTAACTCATGATGGTGATATTATTTGGGAACGTTTATATCAATTGGTTAAAATTTTGGCTGAAAAAGAACCTGATTTACTTTTAGAAGAAAGTGCTAGAAATATTAAATATCCTTCACGGATGTTAACCTCTGATTTGGTTATTTCTTATCGAGTGGGTGATGATGGTACTAACGAAACGGTACTGAATTATGATCAATTTAGAAATGCTTGGTATACTAACGAATTTGAGTATCGAGTTTTACCCGAAAAAGCAGAACTATATGATAAAGTAATGAAAGAAGAAGTAGCAGAAGAGATAATTGAAGAAGAAGTGGTAGAAAAGAAAATTGAAGAAGTGGCAGAAGAGATAATTGAAGAAGAGAAAATTGAAGAAATAATGAAAAAACCAACAGAACCAACAAAAACTATTACTGCTAGTAATATTGATGATATGTGCAAAGAGTACTTAACGGGATTGGTGTGGGTTTATCATTATTATACTAAAGGTATGGCAGCAATCAATTTAAATTGGTATTATCCCTATTACCACACGCCTCTATTTTCGGATTTAAGTTTGAAATTGAATATTGTTGCTCGAAAAGTTGGAGCTGTTTTGGGCTGGGAAAGTAATGATACTAAACCCTTACATCCAATTCAATTGTTGTTAGCCGTATTACCTTTAAGTTCAAGAAAACTGATTCCACGAAAGTATCATCATTATATGACCAAAGTATTTCCACAATATTATCCGGTAGAATTCAAATACGAACTCGATGGTAAAACGGTGGAATGGACTGGTATACCGATATTACCATTTGTTGACCCTAAAGTAATTCGCCAGGTCAAAATCCTACCAGAAGATGAATATTTACAAATTAATCCTGAAACGGGTGAAGAATATAAAGCAATAATCTATTATCATAAAGATTTCAATGTGGAAAAACGTGTTTTCAAGGTTGGACGCACTTTCAGAAGTAGAACTAATCGCTTTAAAAATAAAGAATCGGTCAAAGGTAAATTGAAGGCTCGAGGTCAAAAGAAAAGTGCTCACTTTCAGAAAAGAAGAAATTATTTTGTAGCAGGTGAATTAAAGAAAAAGCAACGACCTAAAATAAAAGTCATGCGTGGTTGGGGAATTCAACAATCCTAAGAAAAGTTTTTAAAAGGAAATATGTAGTATAATTATATTATTAATCATTGAATAATATATTAACAAGTATCTAACGATTAAGAAAAAGTCAAAATCTTTTTATTTTGACTTTTTCTATTAGTATATTATATTCCTTTCTAGTCCATAAGGGCTTTGGCTAGTCAATTGACCGCAAGGCGACTCGAGCCAGTGACTTAAGATATCTCCCAATCCTCTGTAGTTAATGCCTTTTGAGCCGCAAGGCGACTCGAGCCAGAGGCTTGAGAACTTCTTCAAATTACTTCCAATTATTTCTTCAAATTGAAGAAGTTCAAAGTGTTGTAAATTACTCTATTAGCTGGTTATGACATTCAAAGCATTTCAGAGATGATTTTCTTCTTAAATAAATAAGTTAACTTATTTATTAAACAAATTATTAAAATAAATATATATTTAAACTGCAAATCTCTTATTTAAAAGATCAATTAAAGTCATTGCAATGATTAGGTGAGGACCATTTCTTAACAAAGCCAAACTACCACCTCGATAATATTTCCAAACTTTCCAAGTCCATTCAATATTCAAACCGGCGGCTTTACGTGTTCGAATATAATCAATTGGCTGTACAATTGGGAAATTAGTCAAACTAGTACATCCCGCTGCCAAGATTGAGGTTTTGATTCCTTCTTCTATTTTGTCTTCAAATTTGCTTTTATAAAAGTCGTTAATTGGGAAGAGTAAAGTATACAAAGGAATACATCTTAATATTGAATAACCTAAACCACGATAGCTGTATGCTAATTTCATTTTTTGATTACGCTGAAGTTGAGTGCGCCAAACCATCAATGGATTGGTAATAGTCGTGCCAATCACACCACACATAAAACCATTTACACAATTATTAAACAAATCATCTTTTTTAGTATTTCGATATGTTTTTATTTTTTGATATAATGTATATTTAAGCGCGATAGAAGTAGCTTTAGAAGTTAAACTCGGAATTAAACCTCGAAAATAAGCTTTTCTATTTTGAATTTGTTTGAATGTTTCTTTCAAATCCAGATTGTTAGTTTGATACACGACTCGAGTAACAGTAATCGGTAATGTTAAAGTCTCGGCGGAGAAATTAGCTGTTAAAGCGATACATAAAATTTTGAAGTCTTTGTGTAAATTCATTCTATAATTTTTATTTTGAATTTCAAATATAAATTTCGTTTATATTTAGTTTGAAAAGATGTTTAAAAGAAAATCTCATCATTTTAGACAAAAAAAGGCTTTTTAATCTCTTCTAAGAGTAAACATTCATTGTTGTTACCACTTTTACTACTATATTCGATTTGCCAACCCAAATTTTGAAGTACATACAAATAGAACTGAGCGTGTTGGTCACCAACATAAACAATCGAGTTATAGGCACTTTGACAATACTCATTACCTTTCTTTTTAAAATTGCGCAATATACGCGCTAATAAATATATATCCATATAAGGTTTTAAGCCTCGACTTTTGATATCGCGATTGACTTCAGGTCCTCGTTTACTCTTTTGAATCAGTTCAGCTAATACTTCAAAATCAGATTCAACACAAACTTCATAGGCTTTTTTCATACCGGCTTGTAATTTTTTATTGGGAATCGCTTCTATTTGTTTATATAATTTCTGATAACGAATATTGGGATGCGAATATAAACTTCGATACAATTGATTAAGACTCAAATTTAAAATATTAGGACCATAAATAAATTCAAATTCTTGCTGAGTGACATAACTACGTAAATCAGCAAAATGAACTCGACATCTGCTCAAATTACATCGTTCTTTAATTCGATTATTACAAACTCTAAATGATTTCATTGTTTGAGTTAAATAGGAGTTTTTGAAAGCATTGTCACTATAATACTTTTGATCTTCCTCTCGATTGTAATAATAGGGAATTTCAAGGAAGATATCGATAAAATTATATGTTTGAGCAATAATCTGGTGAATAAATTCATCTACCGCTAGACCAGGTGATTTACAAATTCTATCTTTATTGTGCATATCACCTAAAATCAATATTCGATGAGGATAATATTTAGAAGTCAAGTAATTAAGAGATATGGGACCTAAAATAGGTTTATAACTAATTTTTTTAGGAATAGAATGATATTGTTGACACATATCAAATAACCATTGTTTGTCATTTGATTTACACGTTCTCGATATATATTCTGATAGTAATTTGGTATTTTTGACTTTTTTAAAGTCATATTTGATTAAATATTGATTTTGACGATAGCCCTTAATAAACTTCGACCAATCCATGTTTTTATAAATAAAAAATATCTTTTTATTTTTTTTAGGAATTTTTGAATATTTTTGATTAGATTCTAAGTATTAAAAATACTCAATTGCTATTATTTTCGATCTTCTTTGTACCAACGATCATTATCGATAGAAAAACCTTGTTTTAATTTTCGACCCAAACGATCGAGATAATTAAAATAAAGTATATCAATTTCTTTAATATAAAAAAAATAAGTATGAAACATACATTTAAATTCGTCTGAATAATCCATTTGTTCTTTTATTTAATATTTTTATATTCAAATCAATTTCAAAAAAATACAATTTTTTAGAGATAATTTAAAGATTTTCTTTTGATTATTCTAAAAGCTATTCAATCACTTTTTTTGATAGTAATTTAATCAAAGATTCTTTGCTTCTTCTAAAACTTTTTAATCACTTTTTTGAATGGGCTTTACATTGCAGAAACTCAAAACACACCCTACCACATTCCTCACCTTTACGTTTACCCGATTTAAAAACGTGATTACATTTATTGTATTTACCAATATTGTCATAAGAGAAACACTTTAATTTTCCTTTCCAATCGACATCTTCTACTAATTCAACTTGCATTTCTACTTCTTTAATATTAAGTTGTTTAAATCCAAAAAAGATAGCCATAGCAATAGCATCGACTGTATCGTGTCTAAACTTTATTTTTTTACCATTTTTTTGTGAAAGACTGAAATTAGGAAATTTAATTTGATATTTGCAATATAATGCTTCTTGTACCATCCATTTCTTGGCATTAGTTTTACCATATTGCTGAATTTGTAGTTTTGATGGTCTGCTACGTCCACATATCCATCCCTTCCATTCACCCGGTTGAACTACAAAATATTTCAATTTATTTCGACAAGCTACCATATCAATTACCGTTCGGTAAGCGACATTGACATGTGAACCTTGGCGAAATCTACTTTTAAAAAAATAACCTTCTCGAATTATAACCTCCGCTTTAGTTTCATTTAATTTAGTTTGAACCCACTCTTCATAATTAAGATAACTATCACCTTCTAAATCGGTTTTACGTTGAACATCATAAAAGCCATAATCTCTAATTTGGAGATTAAAGTTATTAATAGTAAAAAGACACCAACCACTAGAATGACCAGGATCGATCACTAAATACTTGGTCATTTTATTTAAAAATTTATTGGTTTTATTAGTTTTAAAAGTTTTCTAGTTTTGTTAATTAGCTCAAAATGAATTTTTAAAAATAAAAGTTATTAAAAAGTTTCTTCATTATCTAATTATATTATCTAATTCCATTATCTGATTTTATTATCTGATTATGTCTAATCAAAATTTGTTGGAAGAACTTCAAACACTCAGTGATCAACACTTTCAAACAGAAATCGATGAGATCATCGAAGAAACCGTTGATAAAATGAGAGATAAGGCTAAAATTGGCTTACGCGAAGCTAAATGTGTTACTGGTAGCAAAAAAGCCTCGGAATTAATTATGAAACATTTTGAATCACAAAAATTTAAATGCGAAGTTTATTACAATCCCAAAGAAGATTATGGTGATATGGATACTTATGATATCACTATTAAATGGTAAATAGAGTATTTTCAAAGAAATAATTAGATGTTGATTCAAATATTATTAAAAAAATTAAACTCTCAAATTTCAAAATGATTTTTCTTTAATTTTTAAGAAGAAAAATTAAACTTTACAATTTTCATCATGGATGCCAGTAAATATTCGTGTTACTTTCAAGATTGTGATTCTTTTGATTTCTATCAACAAAATAATCTTACACCTCAAGAATGTCATAAAGTTGAATATGAAGGTAAAGTCATTCAAGTATGTAATCTGCTAACCCGAGGTGCTCATAAAAATCAAATGAAGTGTTTTAAATGTGAAGTTGGCAATTCCGAACAAAAGTGTTACTCGGTAGCACATCCTTTGAATTCAAGCATAATTCGTTATGCATGTGAACGCCATATTCAAGCTTACAAATGCAAAGTATGTGCTAAATTCGATCCACCTGATTTCAACAATAATTATAACTTTCAGAAGTGTTTAAAATGCAACAGTGAAGTTTGTTTAGAGTGTGTTACTAAATTCAACTTTGAACACTCCCAGCAAAAACAAATCGATAGTTGCCGCTGGTGTAAATAATTTTGAAATGTACATTTATCAATAAACTATTCTTTCTAAATCTATTCAAATTGAAATAGATTTATTTTTTCTATTAAAAATTATGATGGCAATCATTAAAGCTTTGAGTGATTATTATAGAATAGACGCTCAAAAAAATTGAAAAGTGTCTTATCAATGTAACCAAGGTTTCGAATCTAACTGAAAACGAGGTAATGAAAATTTTACAAAAGGTTTTAAATATATCAAAATATAATTTGAAGAATGTTTCTTTTGATGTGCTTTCCAAAATCTTCAAAGATCTGAGTTTGAAAGAAATCATGAATGTATGTGTTAGTGATAAACAAATCTATCATAAATGCCGTGAGAGTGATTTATACTGGAGAAAATATGCTAAAGAAAACTTTGATATCACGAATAAACCTTCTAAATTTAAAAAATGGTTCGATTTAGTTCAAAATTTCTCTTTAAGACCGAATATAGGCCTTAGTGTTGATTTTAATTCTATAGGAGTTTTTGAATATGTTATGGGTATTCATATTTCAGGTAAGTATTTATATTATTCGGAAAATGTTAAAATAAAACTTGATGGTGAAATTAGAATTTATTTAGATCCTAAAAAACGAGTTTGGTTTAAAACTGATATCAAACTTGCTTCTGCTATAGTTTTGAATCGATTAAACAGTTCCAATTTGGTTTATTTGATTGGCTTGACTTTTGATAATAAATTGAAAGTTTACGCTGTCGAAATGCCTCAAAATATTGGTAGATTTAAAGATCCGATTGTAAAAGAATTTAAAGAAATTAGTTTGAATTTAACTGAAATTACTCAAATCAAGAAATATCGTAATCACAAATGTTATATTTCTACTGAAGATGGATTATATGATGTTTTTATTAATGCCAAAGATGAATTGATTGCCAAACCAATAAAAATACCTAAAGTGAAAATAAAAAAAATTGCAGTCAAGTATGGAAGTGTTAATATTGCTTTTATTGACACCAATGGTAAATTATGGGTAAAAGGGCATTATAATGATTATATTGGAGGCAATAAATTAGGACAATATAAAGTATCTTATATTAAATTTACTCAAATTCCATCAGAAGTATCTTTAAAAGATTTGATTATTCATCATTGTAACGTGTTTGTGCTAGATATCAATAATGAAATTTGGAACATTGGTACAAATTATGATGAAAAAACTAGAAAATTAACAGAACATCCATTTTTAACTAAAATTACAATTTTGAAACGTTATAAAGAAATTCCTATACCCAAAATCAAAGCTATTTCAATTTATAGTAATTATCCATTAATATTAACTCATACAAATCAAATTTATGCTTTAGATGGAATTAAAGGTGAATATAAGTATTTTACAGCGATTTCACCTGAGTTTGAATTGGTTGAGTTTACTGAGAATAATTATTTGATAGGTCGAGTTTGAATTTTGAGTATTTTGTTTAGGTATTTTAAAAGAACATTCTTTGAATTTGAATTTCTTGGTAAAGATAACAATTTTTGATATTGAAGTTCAAACAATATTTTAAGAATATTTGATCGAGACTTTGACTAAAAATTCTTTATAATTTAAATCAAAATTATAAAAGCAATATTAAAATGGAATCAGTTTCAAATTATGATTTAAGTTTTGTTTCCAACAGGAAACCGAAGATTCATTCTAACAAAATTTCAAATTCAAATGCTGTTAATCTAACTCTAATTAACACTCATCCACCCGAAATAGTCGATAAAGAAGCTCAAACCTTCGTTTATCCTCTTTATCAAAACCTTAATTTATATTCTATAACTACTACTCAACCTCAAATTTATACTCAACAACCTCAAACATACATTCCCCTTACTGTTGCTTTTGAAGTCTCTCCCAAGTATAATTATCTCTATTTGAATCCTTTAAAAGATATCCTCAAATATTTGATTTCTTATTATCTTTATATTTCAGTTGATCTAGTTGAATATACTATCGAAATAGTGAGAGATGATATTATTGTTATATACACTCCAACATACAAAGGCAATGCTATTTGGGTTAATCGAAATCATTTGAGTAATATTCTTAATAAAATAAATTTAAAACAATATTATCGCTATGAATTTATTAGTGGAAATGCTTTAAGCTGGTATGCTATCAATAAATATCATAAAATGTATGAACAATTTAATTTTGAGCAATTTTTGGAGAACAAAACCGGCATTTACATTAAAACAGAAGTCCCTGACCAATTTGAAAATACGGATGTGATTCCCACTTTGAGAGCCATGATTTTAAAATATCAAAACAATGGTTATTTCACGCCGAAACATAAACTTTCAGATAGTTTAATTCATGCTTATATGGAATTGGCTGAAGTTTGGCAAGGTCAAGTGATTAATTCCTTCAATCCAATGGTAATTAAAAGTAAAATTAAACCATTTGAAGGAATTGAAGCATGGTATCGAACTAATGCTATTCGACTTTTAAATCAAAAATTAGCTCGATATACTTTGATTCTAGATTCTAAACATAAGAAAAATATAAAAGAAGCATATAAACTCTTACAAGCTAATTATCCTGTTTTAAAGCATCAAAAATATAAAATAGGTAGTTTAGGTGATAAAATTCAATTCAAAGCTCAATTTATAGGTGATGATCAAGTGAAAGAATTCAAGTTGATTTTAAACGGAATTAAACCTGAAATGAGTGTTAATGAGAAGTGTGCTCAATCAAGTAGTTGTATGACTAAAAATCGTCATAGTAAAAGAGCTTCGGAAGGACCTAAAGGTCGATTTGTTTATAAAAGAATTATGAAAGAACTGTCAAAGAAAGAGAGAATCGAAACAGAAGAAACTGATATAAAAGAAATAACTAAAATTTCTGAAACAGCTTTTTACGATATTTATTTAGAAATAGCTACCAAAGATTTAGTCAAATATAAACATTATGATTCCTTTTTGAATTTGAAAAGTCTTGATCTCAAACATGAATATGAATATTTATTCTATCAAAGTATTCAAACAAGTGATATTGATCAATTGATCGAGGAATTAAATTGGGGTTGGCAACGCTATGAACTTATTTCCGATTGGGGCTTTGGATTTTATGATCTTACTGGCATTATGAGTCGTT